>ODAI010465574.1_pt1 | contig 10426 bp, 13 predicted proteins | sample 1539321 | NCBI WGS metagenome assembly ODAI01 (sample SAMN02144231, study PRJEB22623) | gut metagenome | biome: sheep rumen | host: Ovis aries | place: New Zealand | reverse complement strand
TCGCCCAGGGGCAGGTCGCCACCGTCATAGTTCTCGTGCAGCTGCGGGCGGATCTCGTGGTCGCAGAACTGCGAGACGGTGTCCATGTGGGCGATGAGGCCCAGCTTGATGGCGTCCTCAAAACCCGGGGTGGCGGGCACCTTGGCATAGACGAAGCAGTCGTCGCTCAGGCGGACGTCCTCGATGCCAAGGTTGCGAAGCTCCTGCTCGAGCAGGCGGGCAAGCTCGAACTCGTCGGGCGAGCTGGGGCAGGCGGTGTCGTTGTTCTCGTCGCTCGGCGTGCGCACGACGAGGTAGCGCAGCAGGCGCTGTAAAGCATCCATACAGAATCCTTTCAATGCTAGTTCAGTCACGTTAACCAGAGCGAAATAATACTCATATTGAGAAAGAAATCCACCCATGAGTATGCAAAAGGGGATGTTCTGTGTTGTCCGCGGGGTGCTTCGGGGCATCCTCGCTTGTCGGCCCAACCGTTTTTATCTGCGAGGTTCCCTATGCCCACGCTCGAACTAGCCACCGTCTGGCCCATCGTCCTCGTCGTTCTTGGGAACGTCGTCTACCAGATCTGCTCGAAGTCGATTCCCGCGGACGTCCATCCGCTTGCCGCGGTCGCCGTGGTCTATGCCATTGGTACCGTGGTCACCATCATCATGTACCACGTGATCAACAGGGGTGGAAACCTCCTGCGCGAGTTCTCGGGCCTCAACTGGGCGCCGTTTGCCCTGGGCGTGGTCGTCGTCGCGCTTGAGGTGGGCTTCATGAGCGCCTATCGTGCGGGATGGCCGGTGAGCTCTACCCTCACCATGGTGAACGCCTTCGTCGCCGTGATCCTGCTTGCCGTGGGGTACCTGCTGTTTCACGAGGAAATAAGCGCCACCAAGCTCATTGGCGTGGCCATCTGCCTGGTGGGGCTGTACTTCCTCAACAAGTAGTGATAATCACAAAACTTCAGGTAAATGGCACCATATAGTCTGCCTATGTCCCAAATCGTCCCTAATAGCTAAACCAACCATCCGCATAAGGCCTTTTCTTGTGGGCTTCGGCAACCGCGCTCGCAGACGGCTCGGCAATCGGGCAGTCGTAGCGGGCGGCGGTGACGTGCGGGCCGGGTCACGAATGAACTGGGCGCTACAGCTCGCGGTACACGTCCCTTCGATGACCGACCTTGAAGACGTCGACCACGAGTTCGTCGTCGAGCACGCGGCCGACAATCCGGTAGGAGCCCACGCGCCAGCGCCAGGCGTCAGCGCGCCCCTTGAGCTTCTTGCAGTTGCCGACCATCCTGGGGTCCTGGCAGCTATCGAGGTTGTCGCGCACCTACGAGGCTATCGCGACGCGCTGCCTACGCTCGATGGCCAGGAGCTGCTTGGACGCGGCGTTGGTGAAGGTGACTTGGTACGCCATCAGCGTGCCTCGAGGCACATCCGCATGACCTCGTCCATCGAGAAGCGCTCACTGTCGTCCTCGGCGATGGCGCGCTCGAGGTCTGCCGCGTCGATCTCGTCCTCGATGCGCTCGAGCATGGCCGTAAGGCCGAACTCGGAGAGCGTCATGCCCTGGGGCTTCGAGTACTCGGAGATGAGTCGCTTGTCCTGCTCGTCCAGGCGGATGGTGAGCGTCGCGCTGGCCATGGATGTCCTCCCTTCGTTGATGTGTGATGCTGTAACGCGGTATGCCCGAAACCTGCTGCGGGATGGTGACGCAACCGTCCCACAGGGCGACCCGGTGCAGGGCTACGGCCGAGCCGCAACCCTACGCCTTGAAGTTGTAGATGGGCCGCATGACTTCGACGATGTCGACCGACTCCGCGATGGGGCCGATGATGTCGTCGACGCTCTTGTAGGCGCCGGGCGCCTCGTCGAGCGTGCGCTCCGAGATGGACGTGGTGTAGACGCCCGCCATCTGCTCGCGGTACTCGGACAGGCTCAGTGCCTCCTTTGCCTGGGTGCGCGACATGAGGCGTCCCGCGCCGTGGGGTGCCGAGAAGTTCCAGTCCGCGTTGCCGCGACCGCGCGCCAGGATGGACCCGTCGCGCATGTTGAGGGCGATGAGCACCAGCTCGCCCTCATGGGCGGCGATGGCCCCCTTGCGCAGAATCATCTCGTCGGTGTCGATGTAGTTGTGCACCGTGTGGAACGCGTCGCGAGCGTCGAGCCCCGCCATGTGGCAGATCTCGCGTGCCATGACCTCGCGGTTGATGCGGGCAAAGCGCTGGCAGACGGCGATGTCGTGCAGGTAGTCGTCCAGGTAGCTGCCGTAGAGCCAGCAGAGGTCCGCAGGCGCGTCGGGCTCCCTGGTCTCCCACTTCAGCTTCTTGAGCGCGGCCTGGATCTCCTTGCGGCGACCCTCGGCCTTGTACTGGTCGATGAGGGCGTCGCGCTTGACGAAGTACTCCTCCTTGCCCTGGTGCAGGTCGACCGCCAAGTGCTGGTAGAGGGATGCCACCTGGGTGCCCAGGTTGCGGCTGCCGGAGTGGATGACCAGGTGGTTGGTGCCGTCGCTTGCGACGTCGATCTCGATGAAGTGGTTGCCGCCGCCCAGCGTCCCCAGGGATCGCGCCAGGCGCTTGGTGTCCTTGAGCTGGCGGAAGCAGCGCAGCTCCTCGAGGTCGAAGCGCTCCTTGCGGCCCTCCCACACGTCGAAGCCCGAGGGTACTGCGTGGCAGGCCTCGTCCAGCAGGGGCAGGTCTATGTGGCCGCGGCCGACGTCGACCGTGAGCATGCCACAGCCAATGTCCACGCCCACGATGTTGGGGACGGCCATGGTGGAGACGTGCATGGTGGTGCCGATGGTGCAGCCCGCGCCGGCGTGGGCGTCAGGCATGATGCGGACGTTGGCGTCCTTGGTGAAAGGCTGGTCGCACATGGCGCGGATCTGCTCGATGGCGCCGTCCTCTATGGCGGTGGCATAGCACTTGGCGGTTGCGAACGAGCCCTTGATCTCGAACATGGTTCCTCCTTCCTAGGAACGATTCTCTCAGTTTCGGACGACAAAAAAGGCGGACCTGGGTAGTTCCAGGTCCGCCTGCATCTGAGAGACGTGTCGTCCGTGTCTGGACGTTGGTGCATCACCTTCGTGACGCACGGACCTGGAGGTTTCCCCTGAGCAGTGGGGTGACGTGATGCTCGCCAGACAGCACCACAAGCCCAGAGCGGTCATACGCTTTGGGGGCGAGGATGATGATGCTGTCGAACAGGCGGCTCACGTGCATTCCCTTCTAGGTCCGTGGAGTTGAGAGGATATCGGGTGCGTGCCGCGTTGTCAACGGGACGAATGGCAAGATGGGGCAGCCTGTATCCGTGCTTGATGTAATACAAATTCTAACTGTACTAAGTATCAATAAAAACAGTTGATATCGCGTAAGAAACAGGTCGCAGACCCCCTATACTCTGCATTGAATGTTACGGATGCATTTCCGCAGGAACAGGAAGGTATTGATCATGGGCCTCTTCGCAATCGCAACCAGCGTCGTCTCCACCATTGCCGTCATGGCCTACGTCGACTCCAAGACCGAGGGCTTCTACGACACCAAGTTCTACTTTGGCAAGGGCCACAGCGTGGTCGACACCTTCGCCTCCTAGGACCATCCTCGCGGCGCAATGCCGCGTCACATGCTGAATTGACTCGGGCGTCGGCCGCTAGGCCGGCGCTTTTTTTCGCAGGGGGTCACGACCCGGGAGAATGCGACGTGATGCCTACCAGACGTGCGGAATGACGCGCCAGCGAACGCGCTGCAGGTAGTCCGTGTAACCCTCGAGTTGCTCGGAAAGGACGCGCTCCTCCCCGTCCATGCGGAGGTTGATGATGGGGAGATAGGTCAGCATGATGACCAGCGAGGGGAGCGAGCCAAGGATGATGGGCATGGAGAGGAAGATGAGGAGCGTCGCGGCGTACATGGGATGGCGCACGATGCCATAGAGGCCCGTGTCGATGACGTGCTGGCCCTCCTGGACCTCGACGGTCCTCGAGAGGTAGGCGTTCTCGCGCAGCACCTCGGCGAACAGGATGTAGCCCACGAGGAAGGCGAGGGCTCCGGCAAGCGATGCCCAGCGGGGGAGGGTGGGCCAGCCAAGGCGGAATCCCAGGCCCGCCACCACGAAGGCGGCCACGAACATGAGGCCGGAGAGCTTGATGACGAGCTGCTGGTCTCCCTGCTCCTCGCGCATGTTCAGGCGGCTGCGGAGGAGGTCGGGAGCGAAGAAGAGCATCACGATGCCAGCCAATGCCATGGGAATGAAGAGCACGGCCATGAGCAGCCGTCCGTTCCACCAGCTTGCGGTGCCTGCCGGCACGAAGAGCAGGAGTCCCATGACGACGATGCCTGCGAGAAGCTTGGCGAGCGCCTGAATGATGAGGTCGCGGTCCATGACCCTCCTTCCGTCATGGGACACTATACCCATGTTGTCGTCCCAACCGACTATCATCAGGGGGACATTCGCGGGGAGCCCGACACGCATACTCTGGAGGTGCCATCATGCTCTATACGCCAGCCACCAAGGCAGCCCTCAGGCTCTGCTTCGACGCACACAAGGAACAGGTAGACAAGTCGGGTTTGCCCTATGTGTTCCATCCGTTCCACCTCGCCGAGCAGATGGAGACCGAGCACGAGACCTGCGTCGCCCTGCTCCACGATGTCATGGAGGACACGCCTCTGGGGCCCGCTGACCTTGTCTCGGCGGGCATTCCCGCGGAGTATGTCGAGACCTGTGGCCTCATGACGCACGCCCCCGGCGTCCCCTACCTGGAGTATGTGCGCCGCCTTGCCAAGGACCCGGTGGCTCGCAAGGTCAAGCTTGCCGACCTTGCCCACAACTCGGACCTCTCGCGCCTGGACGGAGAGCCCGGGGAGGCAGACCTTAAGCGCCTCGCCAAGTACCGCGGCGCGCGGGAGCTGCTCGAGGCGTACGAGCGCATCGAGGAGAACGAGCGCCGCCTGGGAAGGTACCAGGGCTGTCTGTTGGGCGGAGCCGTGGGCGACGCCTTGGGCTATGCGGTGGAGTTCGACTCCTTCGCGCGGATCGTCAGCGAGTACGGGGAGGGTGGCATCCGTTCGCTCGAGGGGCCAGGCGCGCACTTCTCGGATGACACGCAGATGACGCTCTTCACGGCGAATGGCCTGCTTGTGGGTGACACGCATCGCAAGCTGGAGGGCAGCACGTCGCGCTATGCCTCGTATGTCAACTCCGCCTATCTGGACTGGCTTGCCACGCAGAGCTGGGGCGACATAGGCAACCCCGGTGTCTGCTGGCTGCTCGACGTTGATGCGCTCCATGTGGGCCGCGCCCCGGGCAACACCTGCATGAGCGCGCTCTACGCCGGTGGCGGGGGCAGCATGACGCACCGCATCAACGACAGCAAGGGCTGTGGCGGCGTCATGCGCGTTGCCCCTTGGGGGCTCTTTCCCGGGAGGGCCGTGCGGGAAGGTGACGACGCAACCAATCTCGTGCGTGAGGGGGCGGCGATGGGGGCGCTCACCCATGGGCATCCCTTGGGTTGGATTCCCGCGGGTGTTCTCTGCTACCTGGTGAACCGCTGCGCCTTCGACGTGGCGGATGGCTGTGATGACCCCCGTGGGGAGCTCGAGGCCATCGTGCGTGATGCCATCAGGCTGCTGCCCTCGTGGTTCCCCGAGGTGTCCCAGGATGCCTCCTACATGGCCCAGCTGCTCGACCAGGCCATGTCGCTCGCCTCGTGCGACGAGGAGGACCAGCCTTGCATCCTCCAGCTGGGCGGGGGCTGGGTTGGCGAGCAGGCGCTTGCCATCGCGGTCTTCTCGGCGCTGCGCCATGCGGATGACTTTGGTGAGGCCATCATCTCGGCGGCAAACCACGACGGAGACAGCGACTCGACAGCTGCCATCTGCGGAAACATTTTGGGTGCGCTGCTTGGCATCGAGGCGATCGGCCCCGAGTGGGACGACGTGGAACTGCGCGATGTGATCCTTGAGGTTGCGCGGGACCTCTGCGACCGTTGCCAGATGACAGAGGACGGCCCCTACCATGACGAGGCCTGGGTTGACAGGTACTGTCGGTACAAGGCATAGGGAAGAGGCCTACAGGACCAGCTCGTACATCTCGAGGTTGGTGTCGCCCAGGTCCTCGTAGTGCACCATGTGGTGGAAGACCAAGTCGAAACCACATGCCGTGTAGATGCGGCTGGCGGCGAGGTTGCCGGGAACGACGTCCAGGTGTATTGCCCTCTTGCCCCAACCTCGGGCGGTCTCTATGCACCAGGTGACAACCTCCCTGCCCAGGCCTCGCCCACGCATGCTCGGGTGAATGGCCAGCAGGTGGATGACGCTCACCTCATCGCCTACGGCACCACTGGGCCAAGGGGCGCCAACATACTCCGGGTCTTCCTCGTGCGTGAGCACCACCGCTGCGGCCGGTGTGTCCCTGTCGAAACCGAGGTACATCTCGCGGGCTTCGATGCGGCCACGCAGGTCGTCGTTGGTGGGGTAGATGCCCGGGGTCCAGCCGGGTGAGTAGGCGTCTTGAGCCTGGTGTGCCATGACCTCGTCAAAGAGGGTACAGGTGCGGTCGAGGTCGTCTGGGGTCGCAAGGCGCATGTCAAGCATGGGGCTCCCTTCGGTGGTTTGGGGAAACGATAGCACGCCAGGCAAGGTACGTCGCCGCCCACAGGGCAACGACCAGGAGCAAGTAGCCTGCGAGAAAGTCGGGGTCGCCCAAGGTGGCGAGCAACCAGGGGCCGGGTCCGCCGGCGGCAGCGGGGTTGGTGACGAAGAAGAAGTTGGTGCCCAGACGCGGGTTAACGATGCGGAAGACCGCCCCACACGCGACGCTTGCCACGAGGGGGAACCATACGCGGCTCGGGAGTGGCGCGTAGTCACCGCCCACAAGGGAACAGAGCGCGCAGGCAAGGACGAGCGCGTGCTCGACGAAGCCGCAGATAGAGGCCAGGCTCCAGGTGGGGCAGTAGTAGGCCCAGCCGGGGAAGAGCAGGGCACCGAGGCTGCCCGTGATGCCCCAGCAAAAGAGCAGGTCGGCCATGCGCAGGCCCAAGCGCGAGGTGGGGGAGAGCGCATAGAGCAAGGCGACGAGCTCGCATAGGTTGCACACGTGCAGCGGCCAGAAAAGCGGCTCGAAGAGGCCAAGCGCGAGGTACCACAGGTCCTTTGCGAGTAGGATGGCGCAAGCGGTGCCGGACATGGCGAGGAGCTGGTGGCGACGGGCGGGGGAGGGGCCTTGTGCATCGGCGGGCAAGTGCAGGTAGCGCGTGATCAGCACCGCCACCAGTACCGCGCTCAGCGCGAGCGAGACCAGGTGCCCCGCGCCAAACTGCGCGAAGCCCGTGGCATGTCCGTGGTAGAGGACGGGCTCTGGCGTGAGGAAGCCCATCTGGTCGCCGCTCATCGCTCACCTCCTCGCGGTCATTCTACCTTTGGGAACCTTTCTCGTCTTTTCCTTGTGTCGGCCGAATGCCATTTGGTACTGTTTCCGTATGGATGGCAGCATGGAATATGCCGTCGTGACTTGGTGCGTGGCGGCACTCGCGGACGGGGGCGCACATGGAGAGAAGGACCTTCGTCAAAGGCGCGTTCGGGCTTGTTGTCGTAGCCGCTGGGGTTGGGCTTGGCCTTGCGGGAGCGCGTGACAACGACGCAGATACCGGTGCCGGAACGATCCTCTTCGAGACATCAGAGGTCGCCCAGTTGGAGTCTGCCAAGGGCCCGGCCATGCAGGCGGGGATTCGCCTCGTCGAGCACGAGGGGTCGTCGGAGCTCTCCGGGTACTTCGAGGACGTCGAGCTCTTCTCCGTCAACCCCATTGGTGCCGCCCTCATCGGGCTTGCCGACGGGTCGCGCACCATCGACGAGCTTGCGGCGCAGACGGCCGACCTCATGGGTCGTCCGGTCGAGGCAGCCGATGTCGCCTCGTTCTTCGTCACCCTGGGACAGGCGGGCTACCTGCAGAACACCGTGCTGGTCAACCTCTACGAGATTCCCGCGTAGGTGCCCCATGGCCTGCGAGAGCACACAGTCCGTCGCGCCTCCCGAGCTCTTCGTCCTGCGTGACGAGCGCGGACCCATCCTCTATGCGCCCCTGGGCCGCCTCATGGCGCGGGCGAACGAGCCTGCCGTCGCGGCCGCCGTTGCCTATGCGGCTGACCCCACCTCGATTGACCGTATGACGGAGGACGAGCGCGCCGTGGTCGAGACCTTCCGCGAGCGCGGCTTCTTCGAGCGTCGTGCCTACCCACACCACGAGGTGGGCTTCCGGCCCGTGCAGGTGACGCTCTTCCCCACCAACAACTGCAACCTGCGCTGCAGCTACTGCTATGCCTTTGGGGGCGAGGGCGGAGGCAACGGCGAGCCCATCACCACGATGCGGCTCGAGGGGGCCCAGCGCGCCATCGACCTCATCGCCCGCAACGCCAAGGAGCGCATTGAAGCCGGTGAGCCCATCCGCAACTTCCTCGTCTCCATCCACGGCAACGGCGAGCCGTTCTGTGCCTTCGACCTCATACGCGAGATCGTGTGGTATGGGCAGGACGTGGCCGAGCGACTGGAGGTGCCCGCCGTCTTCAACGCGGCCACCAACGGTGTCCTCTCGGAGGAACAGCTCGACTTCGTGGTCGCCAACTTCCACTCGGTCAACATCTCCTTTGACGGCCTGCCTGCCTACCAGGACGCCAACCGTCCCTTGTCGGGAGGTGGTGGCTCCTTCGCGCGGGTCGACCGCACCATGAGTCGCCTGGTCGAGGCGGGCGTGGACTTTGGCATCCGCACCACGGTGACCGCGGCGATGGTCGAGCGCATGCCCGACGTCGTCGAGTTCGTGGCCGACCGTTACCCAGGCATCGAGCAGCTGCACTTCGAGCCGGTGTGGGAGTGTGGCCGCTGCAAGACCTCCGCCGACACCATGCCCAGCTCCGAGGACTTCACGCGCAGCTACCTGGCGGCCTTGGAGGTCGCGCACGAGCGCGGGGTGCGCCTGGTGTTCTCCGGCGCGCGCCAGGACATGCTTGTCGACACCTTCTGCAAGGTGAGCAGCGGCAGCTTCACTGTCACGCCCACGGGCGATGTCACGGCCTGCTACGAGGGGAGCTACGCCAGCGACCCCCGCAGCGAGCGCTTCTTCTTTGGGCACTTCGACCAGGCTGTGGGCGACTTCGTGTTCGACCAGGGAAAGCTCGACGAGCTCTCGCGCCTGTGCGTGCACAACATCCGCTTCTGTGACGACTGCTTCTGCCGCTGGCACTGTGCGGGCGACTGCGCCGCCAAGGTGCTCGACGGCATCGCCCTGGAGGAGCATCACGGGAGCGTGCGCTGCCAGATCAGCCGCGCGCTCACCCTCAACCAGATCCAACGCAAGCTTGACTGGAAGCCCACCGACGACGGGAGGTCCCCAGATGGCCGATGAGACCTACAATGACCGCGCGCTTACCGAGGCCGATGATGCCACCCTGCCCAAGCCCCAGATCGAGATCATCGTGGACGGCGAGAGCGTCTTCAAACCGGGCATGAAGACCTACTTCATCGATGGCTACAGCGAGGAGACCGGCCAGTTTTCCTCGAGCGTCATGGGTGCCTACTGCAGCTGCGACACCGTGAGCGCCTCGTACATGGTCTGCACCTGCGAGCACGTGTGCACCTGCGAGAGCGTGTGCAGCTGCGTGGGCTACTCCACCTGCACCTGCGTCGGCAACGTCACGTCGGGAGGCGGGGGCGGCTGGGTGAGCTGCGGAAGCCCCTGCGCCTGCGTCCCGGTTCACTAGGGGGTGCGTCATGAGGAAGCTACGTTTGGTGGTCGCGACCCTGTTTGCCCTCGTCGTCACCGTGTCGCTTGCGGCGTGTGGGGGAGGCTCCCAGGAGGTGCGCTTCCAGGGGCGTGAGGCGCGTGATGCCAGCGAGATGATGACGTTCGCGGAGGAAGGACGAAAGCTCGCCGAGTCGCGTCGATCCCAGATGACCGACCAGTACCTGGACGAGGGTGAGACCATCTCGGCCACGCAAGTCGACTTTGTCCAGGCGAACAATCTCTATCGGTCGGGAACGTACGATGAGGCCGCCGACGGGTATCGCAGCATCATCGAGACGGCACCCTCGCACATGGGTGCCAACGTCAACCTGGTGCTCGCACTCCTGCAGCTCGGCGAGGTGGAGGAGGCGCTCTCCCAGGCCTTCGCCTGCACGTTCCTGTATTCGACCGAGCCCGGCGTCATCCTCAACCTGCAGGTTGCCGCCGTCGCGAATGGCTTCTCGTCCACGGACGCGCTCTCGACCATGACCGAGGCGCTCGAGGAGGCGGGGTACTTGAACCCACTCGAGTACATGACCGGTAGCTCGGTGGAGCAGGAATGCGCGTACAACATGCTGTGGGACGACATCGACCTCCAGTTGTATGGCGTCGCACAGGGAGAGGCTTCCGAGAACGACCACAGCTACTACGACCTCACGGTAAGG
>ODAI012615191.1_pt1 | contig 10427 bp, 12 predicted proteins | sample 1539321 | NCBI WGS metagenome assembly ODAI01 (sample SAMN02144231, study PRJEB22623) | gut metagenome | biome: sheep rumen | host: Ovis aries | place: New Zealand | reverse complement strand
TTTTATTAATCGGAAGAATTCGCAGCCTTCAACAGCCCGTAGCGTATCAATAGCCGTCGCTCATGCTGCGGTTGATGTCGCGCTGGTACAGCTCCTGGTAGGTAAGGCTCATCATCTTGAGCCTGTCCTTCATCTCCTGCGGGAAGGGCATAAAGCGCCAGAATATGGCACGGACTTCCTTGGGCAGCTTCTGGGCGCCGGTCGATTCCTTGGTGATCCACAGGATGTAATCCGCGATAAAGAAGCTCTTGAGGTCGCCCTTGAGCTTCTGGGAATCGATGTACTGATAGTACTGGCCGGTCAGACCGTCGGACATCCAGTCAAAGGAGGCCTTTTCCTTTGCGACCTGCCAGCGCAAATCCGCGACGGCGGTAAGACAGGCAATTTTAAGGTCTCGCGGGTACATGGGGATAACGATGCGCCCGCGGCTGGTGACGCGGTTCATGCGGTTGAACGGCTCCCAGCAGAAGCCGGAGTCGCCGTAGGTGGGCACCAGCAGCACGTAGGGGACGATGCGGTTCGGCATATTCTTGTGGATGCGCACAAAGCAGTTGGGGTCAATCGACTCTATCCATGCAAGCTCGCGCAGCACATTCTCGCGGAATCCCGTGCCGGTCTCCGTACAATGGAAGAATTCGCGCGTGAACACGGGGAACTGGTTGCCCTGCCGTCCGCAGGTCATCTTTGCCATCTGGCGCACCGTGCCCATCTCCGACAGGATGACTTCGGAATCGACGCTTTCCTGCACCTCGTTGGCGCCGTCAACCTTCTCGTCAAGGCTCTGCTCTATCTCCTTTGCCTCCTGCAGCTCGTTCAGGTAGTTGGCAAGCTCCCTGTCCACGCGCTGCAGCTGGCGGAAGAGCACGCCCAGCTCGCCGAACATCTTCTTCTGTATATCCGTATAGGGAAGCGAATGCTTGTCAAGCCCCATGACGGGGCCGTGCTCGCAAAGCGCGTTCACCTTCTCCTTCATCTCGAACTCAAGGTTCGCGCGCTCGCCCTCCTTGACGTTCACCAGGCTTTCCGTGCTCTGGATTTTGCCGTCGTTCTTGCTTTTGAGCGCCTGCAGGCGCTGCTGCTCGGCGGCCGGCCCCTTGCCGCGGATAGGAATCTCGTCGGTCGTACTCGGCTCAAGGCGGCCGCAGGCAATCTCGCGCATCCATTCATCGACGTAAAGCACCGGCTCGCCGGTCTGGTTGTCCATGATGACGCGGGAAAAGAATTCTTTCTGCTCCGGGCTGAAGAGGGACGGCAGCACCACGCCGAAGCGGAGCGCGAGCCGCTTGCACAGCGGGGTACGCGGGCTGGACATCTTTGGCGCAAGCGAGCGGAGGAAATTCCAGTACGCCGTCACTATCTGCTGGCGGTAGACGGTACGGTCTTTCTTGTCGGTGCAGTTCAGGTATTTTACCAGCAGCCCGTGCAGGCGCTGGGCAGCCTCGCCTTCGCCGCCCAGCGTGGTCTTGTAGTAGGCGGGGTCATTGAAGACGGGGTTCGGGGTCTGCTCAAAATATTTTTCGATAGGCTTGAACGAACGGACTGACAAATCGACGTCGGCGACGCCCTCTGAAGCTTTTTTTTCTGCCTTCGGTTCGCTTGAAAAAGAGCTTAAATCGGCGGACATCGCATCATCCGCCAGAACTTCGGTGTCGCTGTCCTGCATATCGTTTTCCGCACCATCCTGCAGGAGGGCCGCAATGCTCGGATCCATACCACCATCTCTACTCATTAATTTCTCCTGAAAGTTTGCTCTTTCGGACAGTCCAAGAACAGCTGCCTTAAAGACGTCCTGTGTAATACACGGAGCCGTCCGGAAGCTAAAAGTGCCGGATAGCTTTTCTATTATAACACGGGCTGCTTCTAAAAGTCTACTTTATTCGGCTTTCCGGCTAAGAATTTCTGCTGAAGTGGAGCGTCACCTCGCCGGAGCGGAGGATGCGGACGGAACCGTCGGCGAGCCGCACACAGAGCCCGGCATCGTCGCTGATGCCGGTGGCAAGCGCATCGTACTGGGAGCCGCTGTCGCCTGCAACCGCAGAGACGGTGAGCGTCTTGCCGATGAGCAGGGAGCGGCTGCGGTATTCGCCGATGGCGGGAATGCAGACGCGGGGGGCATCCCCGCTGCTGCTGCTGCCGTCAGCCTCTTTGCTGCCGCTGCCGCCCGCATCCAGCAGGCGGAAAATCTCCGCGAGGCAGCGGGCCAGCAGGCGGGAGCGCGTGACGGGGGATGCGGAGCCGTCTGCAAGGATGCCGCCAGCCCGCTGCGCAAGCTCGGCGGGGAGCGAGGGATCCTGGCGGATGTTTATGCCGATGCCGACGACTACCGCCTCGACGTTCCCCGTCCGGGGGCTCGCGAAACCTTCCGTCAGTATGCCGCAGACCTTCCTGCCGCGCACGTAGACGTCGTTCACCCACTTTATCTGCGCCTGCACGCCAAAGAGCGACTCCACCGCGCGGCAGACCCCTACGGCGGCAGGCACCGTGTATGCGGCGGGGTCGCGTACGCAGCCGTCCGGCACGTACACAAAGCTGAAGTATATGCCGCTCCCGGCGGGGGAATAGAATGTTCTGCCCACACGCCCCCGGCCCGCGGTCTGGAAGGCGGCCGCCGCCACAAGCCGGTGCATCTCCGTGCCCGCCGCGCTCAGGCTGCCGTCCGCCTTGTGCAGGGCGCCCGCAGCGGAAAGCCGCCGCAGCAGCTCGGCGTTCGTGCTGTCAATCTCGTCAAAGACAAGCAGCTGGCCGGGGGCGGCTATTCCTTCCGCAGCGCAATCCGCCGCAAGGGACGCCGCCGAAAGCTCGTCTTCCGCAGGAAGGCTCATTTCTTTCCGAGCAGCGTGAATTCATCCACGCCGGAGCAGAACGCGATGCCGCTCCCCGGCTCCGCAAGGCAGGGCAGCGTGCGGATTGCCTCCAGCACGGCGGCCTTCTTCTCCTGCTCGACCACAATCAGCAGCATCTCCTTTTCCGGCACGATGTGCATCCCGAAGAATTTCGCGTCGTCCTCGCGTGCGGTGCCGCGCGCATTGATGACGGTGCCGCCGCCGGCACCCGCTTTGCGGGCAGCCGCCATCGCATCGTCGGCATAGCCCCTGTTCAATATCACCGTTATCAGTTCACGAGGTTTGTTTCCTTCCATATTATCGCTATCTCCTCCAGAGACTATCCCTGTCTTGAGCATACTGTCCACCGGCAGGCTGAACATACAGCCGAACTTGTGCCTTTCATTCGCGCAGACTGCCGTGATTGCCGCCGCGATCGCCGCTTTCTGCGACTCCTCCGTCAGAATGTACACGATATCCTGCGAGGTGTCCCCGAAGCCGAGCGCCGCAAGCACCCCGCTGCCGGTCATGCCGCGCCCCATGGCGACCGTACCGCCGAAACTTCCGGCGGCCACCGCCGCGTTGGAGATGAGTTCCGCCCGGTCGTGGGGAACGACGCTTACCAGAAGAATATATCTGCTCATTTTTCCTCCGTTTTCCTGCTTTTTACATCGAAGACAATGCCGAGCACCTGAATGGCGATGAGCGGTGTCATGGCGACGAGCGCGATTACGCCGAAGGCATCGGACGCCGGGTTGCCCCCGCAGGCCACTGCCGCTCCCAACGCGAACGACAGGATAAAGGTGCTTGTCATGGGGCCGCTGGCGACGCCGCCCGAATCGAAGGCGATGCCCACAAAGAGCGGGGGGCACCAGAGGCTCAGCAGCAGTGCCAGCGCGTAGCCGGGCACAAGGACATACCACAGACTGAATCCGTAGAGTACGCGCAGCATGCTCAGGCCGATCGATATGGCGACGCCCGCGGAAAGCGCCACGAGCATGACCTTGCGCTTTATGGTGCCGCCGCTGACGCTCTCAACCTGTTCGGTGAGCACCCACACGGCGGGTTCCGCGCAGACAACGACGGCACCGAAGAGAATGCCGGTGGCGGTCAGCAGCGCGACCCACAGCCCCCCGCGCGCGGACGCATAGCCGCCGAGAAGGCTGCCGAGCTCTGTGCCCGCGGGCATAAAGCCGCCGTTCACTCCCACAAGAAAGATGACGAGTCCCACAAAGCTGTATGCGACGCCTTTTATCATACGGCGCACCTGCACCGGCGGCATTTTGAGCAGGAAGAGCTGGAACGCGACGAACATGACCACCAGCGGAAGCAGGGCAAGGCTCACCTCGTACAGCTCCTCTGGCAGCAGCCGTATAAAAATGCCGAGCCCCAGCGCCTTTTCCGCAAGCGGCACGGCTGTTTCCGCGGCAGCTTCGGCCGCCGGGGCATCCGCTGCCCCGCCGTGTCCGCCCAGCCCCATGATGATGCCGTACACGCAGACCGCCGCAACCGGTCCCACGGAGGCGATGCCCGTCAATCCGAAGGAATCGTCGCTCTGGGTGCCGCCGGACTTGCCGCTGCCACCGGAGCGGACTGCCGCCACGCCCACGCCCAGCGCCATGATGAAGGGAACCGTCATCGGCCCCGTCGTGGCGCCGCCCGCATCAAAGGCTACCCCCTGGAATTCCGGGGGGCACAGGAACGCGAGCACAAAGACACATATATAGGAAAAAATCAGCAGGTACTTGAGCTTGAGCGAGAGCATGGTGCGCAAAAGCCCCAGCACGACAAAGAGCCCGATACCCGCCGCAATCATCATGACGAGCGACCACTTGTTCACACCGGCGGCAACGCCCTGAATCTGGTCGGCAAGCACCTGCACGTCAGGCTCGGCAATCGTCACCATCACGCCGATGACAAAGGAGACGCCCAGAAGCAGCGGCAGGCTTTTCTTTGCCGTCAGCGCCGCTCCGCTCCGTTCCCCGATGGGAAGAATACCGATGTCCACCCCCGCAAGGAAGAGCGTAAGCCCGAAGATGAGCAGTACCCCGCCTACGAGGAAACGCACAATCAGCCCGGCACCCAGCGGCGCCACCGTCAGCCCCAGCACAAGGACTATCACCATGATAGGCAGGACTGAAGAAAGCGTCTCCCTAAATTTCTGCAGAAGGTTCATACTTCACGTTCACCTCTCTAGTATTGAAAAAGCCTGCTCCAGAAGCTGCTCTGAAGAAACAGGCTCTCATAGTGCGGCCGCACACTCCCTGTGAGCCGGCGCGCTCCGCCGCAGTCGCACGGCTCAGCCCCGCGCCGCCAACGCGCCGCGCTGCCGCACCAGCTGCTGCAGGGAAGAGAGCCGCTGCCTGAATTCGGCGCCGTCCTTCCCCACGATAACGGAGTCGCAGGCAGAACTCGTCTCCGTTATCCGCATGAGGATGTCCTGCTCAAGCTTTGCGGCGGTGATGTCGGAGGAAGGCTCCAGCTGCCCGGCGGCATCCAGCAGCAGGGCTATCTGCCGCTTTTCCTGCTCATAGCTGCCGTTCATCGCAGATGCCTTCTGCGAGAAAGCCTGCAGCGAACGGCGGATGTCCCGGATGAGCCGCATGTTCTGCTCCCTGTCCTTCCGGCACAGCAGCGCCATCACGCGGGCAAAAAAGCCTGTCGTTTGTCGCTTCATACGGAGCACCGCCTATTTGTAGCAGTTCCAGCCCTTTGCCGTTATGCCGTCAACCCAGCGCTGCGCCCAGACTTTCGCGCCCTCAAGGTTGTGGTCAAGGTAGTTCCCGCATTCCTTCTCTGTGGTGGCGGGTACCGGCTTGTCCCACACGGCAACCTTCTTCAGCACGTTGAGGAGGTGGTTCGCAATCTCTTCCTCTGTGTGCTCGCCCCAGACCGTAAAATAAAAGCCTGTGCGGCAGCCCATGGGGCTGAAGTCTATCACCTGCTCCGGCATCTCGTCGCGGATATATTCGGCAACAAGGTGCTCCAGCGTGTGGATTGCGCCTGTCGGCATCTCCTGCCGGTTCGGCTGGCAGAAGCGTATGTCGAATTTCGTCACGACATCGCCCTTCTGCCCCGTCTTGTGCGCGGCTAGCCGGACAAACGGCGCCGTCACTTTGGTGTGGTCAAGATTAAAGCTGTCCACCTTATATTTTTTCTCTTCGCCCATAAAAATGCTCCTCCCATTGCCCGGAACGCGCCATGCGTCCGGACGGTTCTATTAGACTTGTTCGGAAACCTCGGTTATCGAACAAGGCTATTATATAGAAAAAAATGCGGTTGTGAAAGCCGCCCCTTATCCATGCCGTCGGAAAGGGCGGAATCAGCTGAATATTTTCAGCTTGTTTTTAGAACAGCGGCAGCATGCGGCACACGAGCGCGGCGCTCAGCCGTGCGGCGGTATCGTCGTTAAAGCTGTAGCTGTCCTCTCCCGCATCGTCCGCCATGTCGCTCATGCAGCGGATGATGACGAAGGGCACCTTGTTGATGTAGCAGGCGTGGGCAATGGCGGCGCCCTCCATCTCGACGCACGCGGGTTCGCACAGCTCCTTTATGCGCCGCTTTACGTCACCGGATGAGATGAACTGGTCGCCGCTCGCAATCCTGCCTGCCACCAGCTGGTGCCCGGCCGCCTCCGGCAGCTCCGCAAAGGCCATCGTCGCGGCGTCCACCATCTTTGTGTCTGCGGGAAAGTCGCTCACGTCCATCTGCGGAATGACGGCGGGCTTGTATCCGAAGCCGGTCACGTCAAAGTCGTGGTACAGCGCGTCGGTGGAAGCGACAAAATCGAGCACCCTGAGTCCCTTTGCCATCGCGCCCGCAATGCCCGTGTTGATGATGTGCGTCACGCCGAACTGCAGCACGAGCCGCTGGGCGCAGAGCGCGGCGTTCACCTTGCCGATGCCGGACTTGACGATGACCACGTCGCTGCCGTTCAGGCGGCCCGTGCTGAACGACAGCCCGCCCGCCTGCGTCTCCGTTACTGAGCTTTCCCCCGCGGGCGGCTCCAGCTGCGCGCGGAGCACCTGCACCTCGATGTCCATCGCCCCGATGATTCCGACCTTCTTCTGTTGGTTCTGCATAAAATAGTACCCCTTGCGGAAAACCGCAAAATTTTCATAACAAAACTATTGACTACATTCGTTTTCTTGTATATATTTAATGCCGACAGCAAACAATTCTTTTGTCAACGGGTCGTTATTCATCCTCCTTAAAACGACCCGTTTTTTTTATGCCCGCGGCACAGCTGCCGGGCGGCGTTTTTTGGCGGCTTTTTCTATCGCGCCACGGAAGCGCCGCTTCTCCGGCTCGTCGCTTTCCCGGTAGAGGATGGCGATGTTGCCGATGACGCGCACCAGCACCGCGCGGCAGTCCTGCGCCAGCTGTCCGGCCAAGGAAAGCCTCTCTTCTTTAAATTCGTTAAATTTAACCTTAATAAGTTCATGCGCTTTGAGCTGCCCGTCCACCATCTGCGTCAGGGAAGGCGTAACGCCGTTCTGCCCCACGATAACGAGCGGTTCCAGGTCGTGGGCGGCTTTCTCCAGCACTTTGCGCTGCTTGCTTGTAAGTTCCATCATGGGAATATAGTAACAGGAAAGAATGCTTTGCACAAGCTGGAAAGCTTCGCAGTCCGCGGAGACAGAAACCGCCCCCGCCCCGCATTCCTTCCTATGCCACAGGAGCCAAGGGGCAGCATAGAAAAAATGCGCGGAGGCGGGGTTCCAAGCACGGGCGCCATTTGCAAAGCGAAGCGTGCACCCGGCGCCCGTGCTTGGAATCCCGCCGGAAGCGCATTTTTTATTTTTATGCTCCCCCTTGAGCTGCCTGCCTTGTAACTTTCTCCCCCTGCCTGCATTTTATTTAAAGCAAAGACTGAGGAAGCTGTCCGGTCACTTCTGTTTTCCGGACAGGTCTACTGAAGGAGAACACATGCAAAGAGTCAGATTCTTTACGGCCGCCGTCCCGGCGCTGGGGCTCGCTGCCCTGCTTGCTACCGGCTGCGTGAGCGCACGGCCGGACATAACGGCGGATACTTCCGCGCTCAGACAGCAGCAGCAGACGCAGAGCTATCAGGGGCTCAAGCGGAAAGTCGCCATCGCGCGCTTCTCGAACGAGACGGAATATGCAAAGGGCGCGTTCTACGACAAGAACAACGACCCGCTCGGCAAGCAGGCAGTGGACATTTTGTCCACCCGGCTCGCTTCCTCCGGTAAGTTCATCCTGCTGGAGCGCGCCGACGCGGATGCAATCCAGAAAGAGCTGGAGTATTCCGGCCGGACGGACACCGCGCAGAAAGTCGGCGCGGACTACCTTATCATCGGCTCCGTAACGGAATTCGGGCGCAAGAACACCGGCGAGACAGGCGTCTTCTCCCAGACAAAGCGCCAGACCGTGCAGGCGGGGGTAAGCATCCGCCTTGTGGACGTCTCCACCGGGGAAGTCATCTACGCCGAGGAAGGAAAGGGCGAGGCCGAGACCGAAGCCACCACCGTGCTCGGCTATGGCGCGCAGGCCGGCTACGACGCCACGCTCAGCGACAAGGCAATCAGCGCGGCAATCTCGCAGCTGGTGGACAACGTTATCAACAACTGCATGGACCGCCCGTGGAAGTCCTACATTCTCTCCGCGGACGACGGCATGCTGATTATGGCGGGTGGGGCAAAGCAGGGCGTCAAGCCCGGCGACGTCTACGGCGTATACGAGCGCGGCCGGCAGGTCAAGAACCCGCAGACCGGCATGATGATAGAGATTCCCGGCAAGAAAGTCGGCGAGGTGAGCGTCATTTCCACCGGAGGAAGCAGCGTCAGCGACGAGTTCGCTATCATCAGCGTGGCTTCCGGCTCGCTGGATCTCGCCCATCCGGAAAAATACGAAGTGAGGGAACGCAAATGAGAGCATCGGCACAGAAAAAGCGTGGCGGGCTGCTGCTGGTTCTGGCGGCGGCGATGGCCGTCCTTGCCCTTGCGGGTTGCCAGAGCGCACGCTCCGCGGCATACGGGCGGGAGAACGTCGGCTACGTCCAGTTCGTCAGCTCCACAAAGCACGGCAGCGTAAAGGTTGTCCTTGACGGCAGCACGGAATTCAGCGCGAAGGTCAACTCCAGCGCAAAGCGCACGATAGAGAACGGCAGCACCTATGCCGTCCAGCCCGGCAGCCACGAGCTGGAGGTATACGGCAGCGGCGCCAAGCTGCGGCTGTCCCGCACGGTTTTTATCTCCGCGCAGGAAATACGGACGGTGAGCCTGCCATGAGAAAGACCCTTGCGGCATACATCCTCGGAGCCTCCGTGCTGCTTGCGGCGCCCGCGACTGCTGTGGCGGCGCCCCTGTACAGCTGGTACGACTACCAGGAGAGCGCCTACCGTTATATGAAGAAAGGTGACAGCGCCTCGCTCTCCAGCCTGATTCAGGCATACGAGCTGATTATCAGGCGCCAGTACGGGCAGCGCAAGGCGGTGCCGCCGGGAATCTATGCGGACTACGGCTGGCTGCTCATCAAAGATGGCAGGATGCAGGAAGGACGCGCCATGCTCGAAAAAGAAATGGAGCTGTACCCGGAATCCGCGGTGCTTATCCAGAGGATGCTCAGACGCTATGAGAACAGCAATTAGCACGGCGGCTCAGGCAGCAGCCTGCGCCCCCCGGACACGACCACCTGTCTCCACGCCTTTTGCCGCGGCACAACACGCTGCGCGGGCGGCTGCGGCAGTCTCCGTCCTCTGTGCGGCGATGCTGCTCTCCTCGTGCATATCGCTGGACTACACGCCGCGGGAGCGCCCCACAAAGGGCAACACCTACGGCGCGCTCTACGAAGAGGAGCCGGAGGTGCTCCTCATCATGCCTCCTATAAACAACAGCACCAATGTGTCCGCAAAGGACTACTTTTACACCTCCATGACGGTTCCGCTGGCAGAGGCCGGCTACTACGTGCTGCCGCCCCTCATGACGCTGGAAGTCCTGCAGCGGGAAAGCGGCTACGACTCGGAGCTGTTCATAGACAAAGATCTCTCGCGCTTTAAGGAGATTTTGGGCGCGGACGTCGCAGTCTTTACTATTATTCAGGCGTGGGACAAATCCATGCTGGAAGGCTCCGTGTCCGTTACGCTGGACTATATCTTCAAGTCCACAAAGACGAACCGCGTGCTGTACCGGAAGCGGGGCGTCGTCTACGAGAACACGTCCCAGTTCATCGATACCGGCGACGACCTCATATCGCTCATCGCAAGCATCGCGGCCTCGGCGCTCAGCACGGCGCTCACGGACTACATGACGCTCGCAAAGGAGTCGAACTCGCGCACTATCTCCGACCTGCCCGCCGGAAAGTACAGCCCCCGCCACGGCATCGACCGCGACGACCGCCCCACGCCGCAGACCATCTACATCAGCACGGGCGACTAGCCCCCCCTGTATGCGGCAGTCTTTTTTCTGTGGGCGGGGGCTTCAGGGCTTCAGCATGAGATGTATTTTATCTGAAGACGGACGCGATATTGGAAAATCATGTGAACTGTTTTAAGATGATTTTCTTTTTTATGCTACAAAAGCCAAGGATCCAACATAAAAAATGCGCGGAAGCGGAAAAACGCCCGGGTTGCCATTTGCAAAGCGA
>ODAI013048942.1_pt1 | contig 10428 bp, 10 predicted proteins | sample 1539321 | NCBI WGS metagenome assembly ODAI01 (sample SAMN02144231, study PRJEB22623) | gut metagenome | biome: sheep rumen | host: Ovis aries | place: New Zealand | reverse complement strand
TCATGTACTTGTTTTGTTTTTAATGCGTCTTCTGTATAGTTATTTGGATTTAGATAGTTTTTTTCTTGGAATCCATATTTTTTTGACAATTGATAGCTTATAATAGATTTGATGTTATTTTCTATTATTAGTATGTTTTTAAAGCATATATTTCTTATGTGTCTATCAAAGTTGAATATTGCGTATAATTCTTCAAATGTTGAGCCTTTTATGAAATTTTTGTCTTTATAGTTCTTCATAAGGAGGTGTCTATATCCACTTATAAAGAAGTAGTTTTCTCGTAGTAGTATTTGTTTTGCTTGTTCTTCGTCTTTTATTACTAAGTCTTTTTCTTTTAATATTTTAATTTGTTCATCTAGGTTTTTGAATATCTTATTCTTCATGTAATCACCTTATGTTCATTATATCACATTTTTCTTGTTATAATTGTGTAATTTTTGTGATTTTTAAATGTTTTTTTGATTTAGATATTCTATTATGCTTTCTCTTATTGTTTTAGCTATTTGTTTTTGATATTGTTCTTGTTTTAATAAGTATCTATCGTTTGAGTTGCTTATAAATCCTGCTTCTATTAATATTCCTGGTTTTGTTATTCTATCAAATAAATACATATTTTTTAGTTGTTTTATTTCTCTTTGTGAGTTTAGATTTTGCTTAAATTTTTTTTGCGTTATATCAGCTATTGTTTTATTTTCGTTGTTTTTATTTGTATAGAATATTTGTGTTCCATACCATGTTGGGGATTGATCTGAGTTTAGATGTATTGATATATACATGTCGCATTCTGATTCGTTTATTAGTCGTGCTCTTTCTGTTAGGTCGCTTTTTTTATGGTTTGTTGTATTCGTTTTTGAAAGGTCGTAGTCTCCTATTCGTGTCATGTATACTGTTGCACCATATGTTTCTAATTCTTGTTTTACTTGTTTTGTTATTTCTAGGTTTATGTCTGATTCTCTAAGTTCTTTGTATATGGCGCCTGGGTCTCTGCCTCCATGTCCTGGATCTAGGTAGATTGTTTTTCCTTTTAATATTGGTTCTTCTGCTCTTACAAATGTAAATGTGCACAGTGTTAATATAAATGTGAATAGGACATATATTTTGTATTTTAACATTTTATCACCATTTAATTATATGTTTTTATGTTCAAAAGTTATTTGTTTTTATTTAAATGTGTTCATAAGTGGTGTTTTGAACATGTTTATTTTAGTTTTTTTATTCTTTTGGGAGGTATTTGATATATTTTTGTTGAATAATATTATAGGAGGTGAGGATGATGAGTACTTTAAAAGATCAAGACCTATTAAGTATTTATGGTGGTGGTGCTTATAATACAGGTGTTCCTAAATATGTTTTGATTGCAATTCGTAATTTTTTTTGTTCATTTTTTAAATAGTATTCAGTAGTAGTTTTTACTACTGTTTTTATGTGCATAAGTATGGTTTTGAACATGGTTTTATTTTTTATTTTATTAAAAATATGTTCAAAAGTATAGTTTTGAACATATTTAGTTTATTAAATATAGTTTTTTTGATGTGATTTTATGTTCAAAAGTATAGTTTTGAACATAATTAGTATTTATTGTATTCGTCTAGAAAGCTTTTATATTTTCCATCTAGTTTTGTACCTAGAATGCAGTTTAGATTTATGTTATCCATTGCTTTAAAAATGTTGTAGTCTACGTTTTTGTTTATTTTTCTTAGGTTTTTTATTAGTTCTTTTATTTCTTTTCGTTTGCTTGTGCCATCGTTTATTAGTGAACATCCTTCTGTGAATCTGCATGCACAGTTTATAAATGTCAGTTCATTGTATTTTTTCCATGATATGATTGATTCTTCTTTTACTAGGTATAGTGGTCTTATTAATTCCAATCCTTCGTAGTTTTCGCTATGGAGTTTTGGCATCATTGTTTTTATTTCTGCTCCATAGAACATTGATAAAAGTGTTGTTTCTATTACGTCGTCAAAGTGGTGTCCTAGTGCGATTTTGTTGCATCCTAATTCTTGTGCTTTATTATATAGGTATCCTCTTCTCATTCTTGCACACATATAGCATGGGCTTTTTGTGTCTATTGTTGATACTACGTCAAATATGTTTGATTCAAATATTTCTATTGGTATGTTTAAGATTTTGGCATTATCTAGTATTATGTTTTTATTGTATTCGTTATATCCTGGATCCATTACTACGTAGTATGCTTCGAAGTTTATTTTTCCATGTCTTTTTAATTCTTGTATACATTTTGCCAGTAGAAATGAATCTTTTCCTCCGCTAATACATACCATTATATTATCGTTTTCTTTTATTAATTCATAGTCTTGTATTGCTTTTATAAATTTTGACCATATTTCTTTTCTATATGTTTTTATTATTGATTTTTCTATATCTTTATATTTTTCCATTTTGTTTTAGTTCCTCTATATATTTTTTAAATACTTCTATAAATGTGTTTATTTCTTCTATTGTTGTTAAGTGTGATATGCTTAATCTTATTGATGTTGATGCTAGGCTTTTATCTTGTGTTAGTGCATATATTAGTTTTGATGGTGTTCCTACTGGGCAACATGATGTTTTGCTTGATAGGTATATTTCTTTGTTGCTTAGATAGTCTACTACGTCTTGTGATTTTATTCCTTTTATGCTGAAGTTTATTGTTTGTTTTATTGATGCTTCGGTATTATTTATATGTATAAATTTATATTGTTTAAGGAATGTTATTATAATTTTATTTAGTTCTTTTATATATTTTTCTCTTTGCTCTTGATTGGTTATAGCTAGTTCTAATGCATGTGCAGTTGCTACTATTCCTGGTAGGTTTGGTGTTCCACTTCTATATATTGTTGTTGAACGTCCTCCGTTTATTATTGGTTTTAGCCCTACGTTTTTCTTTTTTACTAGTATTCCTATATCGTTTGTTCCATAGAATTTATGTGGAGCGATTGTGATTAGGTCTACGTCTTTATAGTTTATTGTTACTTTTCCTATTGATTGTGATGCATCTGAGTGAAAGTATGTATTTGGATATTCTTTTAATAGTTTTCCTACTTCTTCTATTGGTTGTACTAGTCCTAATTCACTATCTACTGAGCAAATACTTACTAATATTGTGTCTTTTCTTAGCATTTGCTTTAATACTTCTATATCTATTAGTCCTTGTTTATTTACTGGTATTAATTCTACTTCGAATCCAAGTTCCTGCATTATTGTTGCTGATGCGATTATTGATGTGTGTTCTAGACTACTTAGTAATATATGTTTACCATAGTTTTTATATCTTTCACATATTCCTTTTATTGCTAGATTGTTTGATTCTGTAGCGCCGCTTGTGTATATTATTTCTTCTGGTTCGATATTAAGTAGGTTGGCTATTTTTTTTGTTGATTCGTCTATTAGTTTTTTTGATTGTTTTCCAAATTCATGATTTGAGTTTGGGTTTCCATAGTTGTTTAGCGCTGTATTATAGTATATGTCTAATACTTCTTTGTCAACTTTTGTGTTTGCTGCGTAGTCTAGGTATATCATTTTTTTCACTTCTTTCTTTTTTATGTTTACATTATACTCTTTTGAATTTAATGTGTCTATTATTTTATTTTATTGATTTAATATTTATTTTGTTATTGATTTTTCTTTTATTTCATATGTCCATCCTGGTTGCCATGCTTTTGTTTTTCTCCAATCTTGGTTTATTGCGGTTTCCCATGTTATGTTTTTTGTTATTACATCTAGTGCTAATTGTGGGGCTTTATGTGATACTAGTGCGATTGTTTTATTGTTGTAGTTTTCTAGTAAATAGTTTATGAAGTCTTTTATTCTATTTTCTACATCTATTAAGCTTTCTCCGTTTGGGAATGGTTTTGTTATGTGGTCTATATATTTTACTAATTCTGCTGGTTTACCATTTAGATCTCCATAGTTACATTCTCTTATTCTTTTATCGTGTAGTGTTTGTTTTTCTCCTAGTATTATTTTTGCTGAGTCTATGGCTCTTTGGAGGTCTGATGATATTACTAGATCTATTTCTTTTTGGTTTATTTGTTTTTTTAGTTCTTTTGCTTGTGTTATTCCTTTTTTGCTTAATGTTCCATGGTTCCAACCAGTTGATAAATGTTTTTCGTTATCTGTTGTAGTTCCATGTACGAAGTATATTATTTTTACTGGCATTTTTCCTCCTTTTTTATTTACAAAAATCTTATGATTTTTTTCATAAGATTTATTTTTTTTCATTATCTATTATTTTGTATGTAACTAATCCTATTATGATTAATCCAGCGATTAGTGTATATAACCATAGTGGTAGTTCTTTTAGTATATATTGAAATTGAGATAGAATGTTTATTATTGTTATTATTATTCCTTCTATTAGTAGTGCTTTATATTCTTTGTTTATGAATCCTATTATGATTAGTATTAATGCTATTATTCCTATATATAGTCCTATTTGCCATGATTCTATTGATATTATTTGTAGTAATAATAGGGATGTTGTTATTGTTGAAAATATGTTTTTTTCTTTTGTTTTTTTTAATAAAAATATGTTTATTAATAATATTATATACATTCCTATTGTTGTTGATAATTTTGTTTCTAGTTCATATCCTATATTTATATCTTTTGTCATAACTGTTAAAGGTAATATTATTGATAGATAATTAATTTTGTTTATTGATGTTTCTTTTGTTGTTGTTATTGTCAATAATGTGTAAATTAGTAATAATAATGCACTATTAATCAATTGTGTTGTATTAAGTATGTTTGTATATATTAATGTTGATGCCACTGTTATTAGTAGTGTTATGTATGATATTTTTGTTTTTGTTTGGTTTTGTTCTTTATCTATTAATAATAGTTGTATTATGCTTGCTAATAAGTTTATAAAGCTTGGAAGGATTTGTTGATTGTTGTTTAATAATAATGCTAGTATAAATACTATATAGTATAGTATTAGACATGTTGTTTTTATATTTTTATTTTTTATTAATTCATATATTGTGAATATTATTATGTAAATTAATATTAGCATATATACTGGATTTATTGTTTCTTTTAGTAATGATATAATGCTTATTATTAGTATTGTTAGTTTTATTGGAAGTAATATTTTTTCTTTTGTTGTTTTTTTATAGTAGTTTACTATACTTGTTAGTGTTATTGTTGCTGCTATAGTTGTTAGTAGTATTTTTTGTTCTGTGTTTGCTAATAGAAGTATTCCAAATATTATGTTTGTTATTATGTTCATTATTATTTTGAATGTTTTGTTTTCTTGTTTTATTATATTAGATAGGTATATTAGTGAGTATATTATAAGTATGATTAATGATTGTATGGTATTATTTAATTCTAGGTTTGTGCTTATGCATGTAATTGTTGTTAGTATTGTTGTATTTATTATTATTGGATTTATTATTCCTTCTAATGTTTGTCCCTTTAGTGATATGTAAGTTGTATTAATTATTGTTAGTATTGATAGTATTATTTGTGCGAGTGTTTGATTTGATGATTGTGTTGTTGATATTACTATTATTGATAGTATTATTGTTAAGTATTTTGATAGTTCTTTTTGTTGTTTTAATATTATGTTTGTTGTTATTAATATCATTGTTAGTATTATTAGTACTATCTCTTTTATTATGTTTATTTGTAGAAGGATAAATGCTAGTGACGATAGTATTCCTATATATGATATGTTTTTGTAGATTTGTTTGTTGTATTTTTGATTAGTGATTTGTGCTAGTAATGATATTATTATTGTTGTGAATGCGATATATAAGTTTTTTCCGTTACCATTATATGAAAACCAGTGTGATATTATTTCGAAGTATCCGTTTGCAATTATTGTTAGTATCATAAATAGCATTGATAGTAACCAATAGTTTTTTTCTAGTATTTGTATTTTTAGTTTTTTATTTGATAGTATTGATAGTGAAAGAAATAGCAGTGCGAAGAATACGAGTATTATTAGTTTTATTATGGGTGTTATTATATTCCATTTTGTTGTTATTAGTATTATTCCTGATAGGCTAATTAAGCCTATTCCTAGATTTAATAGTAAGGATATTTGTTTTTCTTCTTTTGTTAGTTCTTTTTCTTTTTGATCACTACTATTTTTGTATTCTTCTGTTAGTTTGTCTAGTCCTATTAGGACTATTATTGATGATACTGGATTTACTATGAAGTTTATTAGTGCGAGTAGTGTTATTTTTGTTTTTTTGTTATATAGTGTATTTATTGTTTTTTCTATGTATGAGAAATATATTATTGATATTACAGCAAGTACTAATGGATATAGTATTGTATTTGTTATTATGAATGATAGTACTGCTATTATTATATTTATTATTGCTGCTATTTTTAGTGCATTTTTCATGTTTTTCACCTCTATTTATTTGTATTGTTATAGTAGTTTTGTTCTGAAAGTTGTTGGGATACTTGGTCTATGTCTGTTATATCCATGTATCCTTGGACGTCATTTATGTATTCTTCTATTGCGAATATTAGGCTTTCTAGTGTTTGGTATTGTTCATAGTTAATGTTATGATTTTTTAGCGTATTTATTTGTTGGTCTGATAGTAGTAGTCCATTTTTTCTCATGTTTAGTTGTGTATTTTCTATATTTAGTGTTATTCCTAGATCGTCTAATAACGTGTCTATATCGTTTTGTTTTTTTGTTTTTATCATATTTCCTCCATTGTTTCTATTGCTTTTGCTAGTCCTATTTTTCCGTATTCATATGTTAGGCTTCCTTGTTGATATGCAATATATGGTGGTCTTATTGGTCCATCACATGATAGTTCTATTGATGATCCTTGTGTAAATGTTCCTGCTGCCATTATTACTTTGCTTGTATATCCAGGCATATCCCATGGTGTTGGTACTACGTATGAGTCTATTGCTGATCCTTTTTGTATTCCTTGGCAGTATTTTATTAGTTTATTTTCGTCTTCGAATATTATATTTTGTACTATATCTGCTCTTGGTTCGTTGTAATTTGGTTCTACATTATATCCTTTTGTTTCTAGTACTTTGCTTGTTAGTATAGCTGTTTTTAGTGCGTTTGAAACTACTTTAGGTGCTAGGTAGATACCAAGGAGTAATTGTTTATTTATTCCTAGTGTTGGCCCTACTTCTTTTCCTTCTCCTGGTAGTGTTAATCTTTCTGCGCAAAGTTCTATTAGGTGTTTTCTTCCTACTATGTATGCACCATTAGGAGCTATTCCTCCTCCTAGATTTTTTATTAGTGATCCTACTACTATGTCTGCTCCTACTTCTGTTGGTTCTTTGGTTGTTACAAATTCGCAATAGCAGTTATCTATCATTATTATTATAGATTCATCTATTTTTTTTATGAATTTTATTACTTTTTCTACTTTGTCTAGTGTGATACTTTTTCTTGTTGAGTATCCTTTTGATCGTTGTATTTCTATTAGTTTTATTTTTTTAGTTGTTATAGTTTTTCTTATTGATTCGTAATCAAAGTCGTTATCTATTAGATCTATTTGTTCGTAGTTTATGTTGAATGATTTTAGTGAGCTATTATTATTTTCTATTCCTATTACTTGATCTAGTGTATCATATGGTTTTCCTGTTATTGATAGCATTGTATCGTTTGGTCTTAGAAGTGCGAATAGTGCGACTGTAAGTGCGTGTGAACCTGATATAAATTGTCCTCTTACTAATGCATCTTCTGCTTTAAATATATCTTTATATATATTTTCTATTGTTTCTCTTCCTATATCGTTATATCCATATCCTGTTGTTTCATTAAAGTGCGCTTCTGATATTTTATTATCTTGGAATGCTTTTAGTACTTTAAAACTGTTGTATTCGCATATTTTATCTACTTCTTTTAGTTGTTTTTCTATATTTTTTTCTTCTTTTTCTATTAAGTTCCATGTTGATTCTTTTATATTTAATAGTTTATGCATGTCTAGTTCCTCCATCTACTCTTATTATTTCATTATTTATGTAACTTGCGTCTTCTGTTGATAGAAAGTATACAACTTTTGCGATTTCTTCTGGGTTTGCAAATCTATTTAGTAGTATTTTGTTTTCTTCTTCTTTTTTATATTCTTCGTCTAGGTTTTTATTCATTTCTGTGTTTATCCATCCAGGCGCAATACAGTTTACTCTTATGTATGGTGCATAATGATTGGCAAGATTGTGTGTTAGTGATATTAGTCCTGATTTTGATGCATCATAGTCTAGGCTATATTCATAATATGTATCTATTCCGTTTGTTGATGATATGTTTATGATATTTCCTTGTTTTTCTTTTAGCATGTATTTTCCTACGTATTTTGATAGTAGAAATGGGCCTATTAAGTTTGTATCTAGTGTTTTTATAAAGTTTTCTTTTGTTTTATCTTCTACGATTGTATCGATAGCGATTCCTGCATTGTTTATTAGTATGTCTATTTTTTTAAATTTATTTATAGATACATCTACCATGTTTTTTATGTCTTCTTCTTTTGTTATATCTGCTTTTACTGGTAATATTTCTACATTATATTGTTTTAGTTCTTCTGTTAGTTTTAAGGCTTCTTCTTCACTATTATTATAGTTTAATATTATATTATGATTGTTTTGTGCAAATATTTTTGCGATTGAGGCTCCAAGTCCTTTGGATGCACCTGTTATTAATACTGTTTTTTTCATTTGTTTCACTTCTTTTCTATATATATAATAGCACATTTTTGTTGTTTTTTAAATAGGTGTTTAAAGTATAAAAAAAGTATAAGTTGATTGAACTTATAACTTTTTTTTAAATATTTTCTATTGGATTTCAGATGTTGAAATTTCTATAACTGGACGAATGTTTAGGCCACCGTTTACATTGCTATAATTGTAGTTGGATAAGTTGCCTTCACTGTTTACGTTCCATATATTTTTGTAATTATAGGCCGAGCCAAGCCAATAATAATTAGATATTTTTCTTATAGTGCTATCTAAGTTATTTGCTTCTTCAACTCTCATTAATCTTCCTGTTGCGGCTTCTGATAAACTGTCTGTATATAAATCCACTATTGTTTTAATGTAATTAGAATCACCATTTTTTGCGTCATATACATATGCACATCCTGTTTGGGAAGAATTTGTACAATATTGTTCTGGATAATCTTGGTCTGGTCCTACTTTTTCATTCCAATAATTTGAACCAGAGAATTTTTTTGTTGTGCATTTTTCACTACCTGTTATCTGCCTCCATGTTGATTCCGATGTATTTATAAGACAATTTTTTGCGAGTAAAGTGGTAATTCCATTACTATTTTCTGGAATTAAGACATAGAATTCTTCATTTTTTATTTTAACTTCTGAATACTGTGTATTTTTATCGCCGCTAATAAAAGTAATATTTGATGGCCTATTCTTTTTAGTATCTTCTATAATTAATGTCTTTCCTGATTCTAATTCAATATAATTCGCATATTTTGTTACACCATCTATTTCATATTTTAGTGAATAATCATTTATTTCAATTTTTGAATTATTTGATTTATATTCTATAAATCCTCCTTTTAATTTTCCTGATTCTGTTATATTAACAGTTGTTTCACTACTTGGTGTTGTTAGTTCATTTAAGTATGTTGTTGCGAGATATTTTACTATCTCTTCTATTGAAGCATTTTTACTTGATAATGATGTTGTTTTATCTTCTATTTGCAATGAATAACCTATAACTTCTCCATTTAATAAAGATACCCATCCACTTGTTACATCACTATTTTGAACACCTTCTATTGGAATATTAAATATATCTGTTTCGTTTTGTTTAGATTGCTTTAAACTTGTTAAATATGTTTGTGCTTTTGTTTGTGTTGGTGTTAAAGGTATTTCTTTACTTTTTTCTGCTTCTGTTGTATTTGTGTTTGAATTGTATGTGACTACATAGTCTCCTATTTTAATTGAAAAATCTGTTACTCCCCCATTTTCAATTATTACCCATCCTGCTGATGGTTTTTCTCCACTTACATCTAATCCTTCATTAATGTAAGATATTGCGTCATGTTCTCCATCTTCTATAATATAACCATTATCATCTAACATTTTTGACACATAAAATTTATTTATTGCATCGCGATAGCTGTATGCCGAATCAATTGCTGCACCTCTTTTGGAATTTTCAATTATATTTAATATTATTGGTACAGTTATAACTGCTATGATTGCTAGTATCACAATTATTGCTAATAATTCTATCAATGTAAAAGCATTTTTCTTTTTCATATATCTATTCTCCTCATTATTGTGAGTATAAATCAAATAAAGTATTCTATCTTTCATTTAGTATAAAATGAATAATCAAAAGTTTTATATAATTCTCTATTCATAAATAATAATAACATAAGTGTTTTAAAAAATCAAATATAAAAAAAGAGTAAAATTATAGGTCTTTTACTCTTGATATATGTATTGGTAGCCTTCTTGGCATTGTTT
>ODAI014157906.1_pt1 | contig 10429 bp, 5 predicted proteins | sample 1539321 | NCBI WGS metagenome assembly ODAI01 (sample SAMN02144231, study PRJEB22623) | gut metagenome | biome: sheep rumen | host: Ovis aries | place: New Zealand | reverse complement strand
TAGAATATGGAAAAGAGATATTGGCTGTTCCAGGAAATATAGATAATCTTAATTCACAAGGAACAAATTTATTAATTAAAGATGGAGCATGTGTTGTAACGAATTATAAGGATGTTCTAAATTGCGTAAAGTGATAAAAAATAAAGATAATAAATATCAAAAAAAGTCTTTCATTTTTCATAGTTTTGTAATATAATAATAAGGTAAGTTTTGATAATAAATATCAGAAAAGGAGAAATATGATGAATAGTAGAAATATTAACAGAAGTAAAAACAAAAATAAGAGTACAAAAAATTCTACAAGGATTAATCCTATAAAAAGATATGATAAGAATAACAGTTCAAATACTAATGGCCCAATAAAAAAAGCTAAAATGACAAGTAAGCTTAAAAATAAAAAAGGCAAAGGTGACAATAAAAAGCGTAAAATTTTAAAAAGGGTAATATTAATTGGACTTGCTTTAATATTCTTAGTTATTTTAATTTTTGCAGGAATTTTTGCAGGTATTGTGTTTAGTGATAAATTTGCATTAACAAAAGAAGATTTGTTAATAGGCGTTTCAAATACAATTATATATGATGCAGACGGAAATGTTATTGCTGAATTATCAGGTAAAGAAAACAGAAAAATTATTAGTATTGATGATATGAGTGAGTATTTACCAAAAGCTTTTGTTGCAATAGAAGATGAAAGATTCTATCAACATAAAGGTGTTGATATAAAAAGAACAGCAGGTGCAACAATTAAGTTCGTAACACATTCTGGAGAATCTAATTTCGGTGGAAGTACTATTACTCAACAGTTAGTTAAGAACATAACAAACGAAAAAGACAGTAGTGGTACAGCTGGTATGCAAAGAAAAATAAGAGAAATGTCAAGAGCATATCAAATTGAAAAAATGATTGAGAAAAAAGATATATTAGAATTATATTTAAATTTAATCCCATTAGCATCAAGTGGTGGAGATATATGTGGTGTTGAAGTTGCATCAATGTATTACTTTAATAAATCAGCAAGTGATTTATCAATAGAGGAATGTGCATTTTTAGCTGGTGTTACACATAGCCCAAGTCAATATAATCCATATAAAGATAATCCAAATACTGAAAGAATAAAATCAAGAACAAAAACAGTTTTGGGTAAGATGAAAGAATTAAATTACATAAATGATGGACAATATAATGAAGCAGTTGCAAAAGTTGATGAAGGATTAAAATTTGAAAAAGGTGAATTACCAAGTACAACTATAAAAGATTATTATGTTTCAGCAGCTGTTGAGCAAGTTGTTAAAGATTTAGTAGAACAAAAAGGAATGTCTGAAGAATATGCAAGAAATCGTGTATTTGGAGGAGGACTAAAAATTTATACAACTCAAGAAAAATCTGTTCAAGATATAGTAGAAGCAGAATATAAAGCAGAAACATATGTAAAAGCTGCAACAAATCCAAAAGCTGCTGAAGGTGCACACACACAATCAGCAATGGTAATTATAGATCATAAAACAGGTAGAGTTGTTGGATGCATGGGTGGTTTAGGAACAGATGTTGACGCTGTTGGTATTAATAGAATAAACAGTATTCGTCAACCAGGTTCTTCAATCAAACCAATTGGAGTATATGGTGCAGCACTTGAAAAAGGAATAATAAATGCATCTACAGTATATGATAATACATATCCAACATATTTTGGACCAACATATCATCCAAATAATGCAAGTAATCAAAAAACAGGATTATGTACAGTAAGGGATGCGTTGGAAGTTTCTTCTAACATCGTAGCATGTAAGGTTATGACAGAATTAGGACCAGACAATTCTATAGATTTTATGAGAAGCTTAGGCGTTAGTTCACTAGTAAAAGCATCAGAAACTGAAAATGGTGTAAGTGATTCAAATACATCCTTAGCATTAGGTACTGCAAGTATAAGCCCATTAGAGATGGCTGCAGCATATGCAACAATAGCTAATGATGGTGTTTATATTCAACCAACTTTCTATACTAAAGTTGAAGATTCATCAGGAAATGTTTTAGTTGAGGCTACTCAAGAATCAAGAAGAGTATTTTCAGAAGGAAATGCTTATGTAATGAAATCATTATTAAAACAACCAGTAGAAGGTGCTCAAGGTACAGCTAGAATTTGTAAAATGGCTAATATTGATGTAGGTGCTAAAACAGGTACTACACAAGAACAAAAAGACGTATGGTTATGTGGATTTACTCCATATTATACAGCAGCAACATGGTTTGGATATGATGAACCAGAGCAAGTTAATACATATGGAGGTAGTCCAGCAACTTTAATATGGAATAATGTAATGAAAAAGGTTCATGAAAATAAGGAAGCAAAATTATTTGAAAAACCTGGAAATGTTGTTACAGCAAGAGTTTGTAAAAAATCTGGAAAATGTGCAACTGCAGATTGTACAGATACTTATGTTGAATACTTTGTTGAAGGTGCTGTTCCAGGTAAATGTGAAGGTCATAATTCATTTGAAGTATGTACAGAAACACATAAACTTGCAACAGAATTCTGTCCATCAAAGGAAACAGTACATGGTTTAGCAATGCCAGAAAAAGAAGTTAATGCTAAATGGAGAACTGATGGCGGAGATAAATATACAGTGGTTACAGAAACATGTGATGTTCATACAGCTGAAAGTCAAAAGAAAGAAGAGGAAAATGCAACAGTAGTTACTACTGAAGTTCCTAAGGATACTGATATTACAGTCCAAAATGTTATTGGCAAAACTGAAGCTGAAGCTAAGGCAGCGTTAGGAGGATTAACAGTTGAAATTGATCATGCTACAACTACTGATGCTTCAAAGGTTGGAAAAGTTATATCACAAAGTGTAAATGCAGGTACTGTTCTTTCAAAACAAGGAAGAATAAAAATAACTATAGGTAAGGCAGAAGAAAAGAAACCTGAAGAACCAGCCAAACCAACAGAACCAAAAGAGACAACAGATTCAAATAAACCAAAAACAAACTAAATGATAAGTTTAAAATTTGTCAAGTTCGCTTGCTAAATGAACTTGACAAATTTTAAGTAAATGTATTTTTTAAAGAATAATATTTATAATCATGAAGAAAATAATACAAAAGGAGAAAAAATAAATGAGCTCAAAAAACAATGATAATAATAAAAAATCAAATATTGGACTTATTGTAGCTGCAACATTACTTATTATTCTTGCTGTAGTAGGTGTTTTCTTTTTCATAAACTTTAATAAAGAAAATGAAGAAAAAAATATGCCATATACTGAATTACTTACTAAAATAAATGATGGTACAGTTGAAAAAATAGAGATGACAGAAGGTAGTGAAACTGCAAAAGTAAAATTAATAAATGAAGAAGAAGAGAAAAAAGTTTTGATACCAAGCGTAGATTCTTTCATTGAATTAGTTCAAGATAAGTCTGATAGCGGAATTAAGATAAATTTAATTCAAAAAGAGAGAAATGTATTTATATCAATCCTTAGAACTTTAATTTCATTTTTACCAACTATAATATTAATTGTATTAGTATTAATGATTTTTAAAATGCAAGGTTTGGGTGAAAAAGGAAAAATTTATGATTCAGAGACTCAAAAAACAAAAGTAAAATTTGATGATGTAGCTGGATTAGATGAAGAAAAACAAGAAATGATAGAAATTGTAGATTTCTTAAAAAATCCTAAGAAATTTACTGAAATGGGTGCAAAAGTTCCACGTGGTGTATTGTTATGTGGAAACCCAGGAACTGGTAAAACATTAATTGCTAAAGCCATTGCAGGTGAAGCAAATGTACCATTTATTTCAATGAGTGGTTCTGAATTTATTGAGATGTTTGCTGGTCTTGGTGCATCAAGAGTTAGAAAGTTATTTGAGAAAGCAAGAAAAGTTGCTCCATGTATAGTTTTCATTGATGAAATTGATGCAATAGGTTCAAGAAGAACATCATCAAGTGGCGCAGAAACTGAAAATAATCAAACATTAAATCAATTATTAGTTGAAATGGATGGATTTGATACAGATGAAACTATAATAGTTTTAGCTGCAACAAATAGACCAGAAATGTTAGATAAAGCATTACTTCGTCCAGGAAGATTTGATAGACAAATTACAGTTGGTTTACCAGATTTAAATGGAAGAGAAGCAATTCTTAAAATACATGCTAAAGGCAAGAAATTTGCTCAAGATGTAAACTTAAGAAGTATTGCAGAAGATACTGCAGGATTCACTGGAGCTGAACTTGCAAATATTCTTAATGAAGCAGCAATTATTGCAACAATTAGAGAACGTGAAAGTATTACGAATAAAGATATAGAAGATGCATTAAAGAAAGTTACTGTTGGACTAGAAAAACACAATAGAGTTATATCTGAAAAAGATAAGAGAAGAACAGCAGTACATGAGGCTGGACATGCAATAGTAAGCCATTTCTTAGAGACACAAAAAGATATAAAAGAAATATCAATTATACCAAGAGGTATGGCTGGTGGATACACTATGTATAAAACTAATGAAGATAAAGCATATATTTCTAAAAATGAAATGCTAGAAAAATTAATAGCATTAATGGGTGGACGTGCCGCTGAGAAATTGGCTTTAGGCGATATTTCAACAGGTGCAAGTAATGACTTAGAAGTTGCAAACGATATTGCTAAAAACATGGTTACTGTTTATGGTATGAGTGAAGCAGTAGGACCAGTTCATATTAATTTAGAAAAAGATCCTTATCAATTAGAATTACTTGGTGATAAATACACAGATATGATAGGAAATGAAATTAAAGCATTAGTAAATGAAGCTGATTTTAAAGCACAATCAATTTTAGCTAGTCATATGAATGCACTTGAAGTTATTTCTAATGAGCTTTTAGCTAAGGAAATAATTTCAGCTGAAAGATTTGAAGAATTGATGAAGAATATTTAAAAAAGCACTTGATAAAAAAAGAAAAAAGTGTTATTATGTAGATATTAATAAACATAAAACAATGTAAAGGACAACACAAATAATGTAAAACTAATAGAGAGCTAGAGGTTGGTGGAATTCTAGCAAGATAATAAATTATTTGTTATCACCTTTAGGTTATTTAGCTGAAAGCTTAGGCAATTAAGCTAAATCGTATTCTTGCGTTAAAAGAAATTAAGAGAAAAGATGAGTTTACAATTTTTAAGAAAAGTAAATGATAATCTTTTAAATTAGGTGGTACCGCGGATTAAAGCTATTCGTCCTAAACTATGTTTTAGGACTGATAGCTTTTTTTTGATTGTTATGTTCTAAAACTGTATATATTTTTAGAAAAGGAGAGATTTAAAATGTGTGAAAATTGTGAAGAAAAGAAAGATTATGGTAAAACACTTAACTTACCAAAAACAGATTTTCCAATGAGAGGAAATCTACCAGAAAATGAACCACATATATATGATGAAGTATTTAAAAATGGTTTATATGAAAAAATGTTAAAGAAAAATGAAGGAAAAGAACCATTTGTTTTACATGATGGCCCTCCATATGCTAATGGAGAAATTCATGTTGGTCACGCTTTAAATAAAGTTTTAAAAGATACTATTGTTAGATATAAAAACTTGAAGGGATATTATACTCCATTTATTCCTGGGTTTGATACACATGGTATGCCAACTGAGAAAAAAGCAATTGAAAAGCTTGGATTAAATAGAGATGAAATTCCTGTTTCTCAATTTAGAGACACATGTAAAGAATTTACACAAAAATATAAAGATGTACAAATAGAAGGTTTCAAACGTTTGGGAGTATTAGCTGATTGGGAGAATCAATATATTACATACCAACCACAAATGGAAGCTAAACAATTAGAAGTTTTTGGTGAAATGTATAAAAGAGGATATATATATAAAGGTTTAAAACCTGTTTATTGGTGTACTGATTGCGAAACAGCTTTAGCAGAAGCTGAAATCGAATATAAAGACGTTAATTCAAATACTGCATATGTAAAATTCCCAGTAGTTGAAGGAAATGGCTTATTTGATGAAAGAGACGTATTTTTTGTTATTTGGACAACAACACCATGGACATTACCTGGAAACGTTGCAATAACTATATCTCCTGATTTTGAATATAGCTTAGTAGAAGCTAACGGGGAAAAATTAATTATAGCTACAGATTTAGTAGATAAAGTTATGAAAATAGCTGAAATTAAAGATTATACAACAATTAAAGCCTTCAAAGGAAATGAATTAGAAGGTGTAAGATGTAGACATCCATTTTTACCAAGAGAATCAAGAGTTGTTCTTGGAAGTGATGATACAATTTTAGTTGAATTAGATACTGGTACAGGTGCAGTTCATACAGCTCCTGGATATGGTAAAGAAGATTATTTATGTGGATTAAAAAATAATCTTGATATCATTGTTACTGTGGATAGCAAGGGACATCAAACAGAAGAAGCTGGCCCATTTGCTGGAATGTATTATGCTAAATCTGATAAAGAGATTATAAAATGGTTAGAAGAACATGACTTATTATTAGCAAAACAAACTATAAACCACTCATATCCACATTGTTGGAGATGTAAACATCCAATTATTTTCAGAGCTACAAGCCAATGGTTTGCATCTGTTGATGGATTTAGAAAACAAGCATTAGAAGCAATTAAAACTGTTAAATGGTATCCAGGTTGGGGTGAAGAAAGAATCACAAAAATGATTGAAGATAGAAATGATTGGTGTATTTCTCGTCAAAGAACATGGGGAGTTCCACTTCCAATTTTCTATTGTAAAAATTGTGAAAAGGAATATGTTACAGCAGAAAGCTTAGAAAAAATTCAAAATATAGTTAAAGAAAAAGGAACAAATGCATGGTTTGACATGGATGTTAAAGATTTAATGCCAGAAAATGCTAAATGCTCTGAATGTGGATGTGCAGAATTTACAAAAGAAACAGATATTATGGATGTTTGGTTTGATTCTGGTTCAACACACGAGTCTGTTTTAGCTGAAAGAGGATTACCTGAAGCAAATCTATATTTAGAGGGAAGTGACCAATATAGAGGATGGTTCCAATCTTCATTATTAACTTCTGTTGCTACAAAAAATAAGGCACCATACAAAGAGGTTGTAACACATGGATATGTTGTTGATGAACAAGGTAGAAAAATGTCAAAGAGCCTTGGAAATGGTATCGATCCAATTCAAATGTGTAATGAATTAGGTGCAGATATTCTAAGATTATGGGCTTTATCATCAGATTATACTTCAGATGTAAGTATTTCAAAAGGAATTCTAAAACAAGTTGCAGAAGTATATAGAAAGATACGTAACACAGCAAGATTTATTTTAGGTAATATTGATGGATTAGATGTTAATGCTTTAACTCCATATGAAGAGTTAGAAGAAATTGATAAATTTGCATTAATCAAATTAAATAAATTAATTGCAGATTGTTCAAAAGCATATGAAGAATATGATTTTAATAAAGCATATCAAACAATTAACACATTCTGTGTTGTTGATATGAGTAACTTCTATTTAGACATAATAAAAGACAGATTATATACTTCAAAACCAGATTCAAAAGAAAGAAAATCAGCTCAAACTGCAATGTATTTAATTCTAGATGCTTTAGTTAAAATTTTAGCTCCAATGACATGTTTTACAGCTGAAGAAATATGGAAATATATGCCTCACACAGAAAATGAGAATGTTGAAAGTGTAATGCTAACATATTATCCAGAAGTTAACAGTGAATATGAAAATAAAGAATTAGAAGCTAAGTGGGAAAGAATTATAAAGATTAAAGAGGATGTTGCTAAAAAGCTTGAAGAAGCAAGAGCTACAAAAGTTATAGGGCATTCTTTAAATGCTAAAGTTATAATCTCAGCCGAAGGAAGCGAATATGAATTCTTGAAAAATAATGAAGAGTTATTAATGACTGTATTTATTGTTTCAGGATTAGAAGTAGTTCAAGGTGCTTCTAATATAAAAGTAGAAGTTGCTGATGGAGAAAAATGTGAAAGATGTTGGATGTATTCTACAACAGTTGGGGAAGACAAAGAAAATCCTACAATTTGTCACAGATGTAGCGAAAATTTAAAATAATTAAATAAAGAAAAACGGTCCAGCAATTATGCTGAACCGTTTTTTGTTTTAAAGGTTTACCAGATAGTGTATAATTCGTCTCTGGATTTGTCATAATAAGCTTCACCATTGTCAAATGGAACAGGAAGCTTTTCATCACGAGTATACCCAATAGTTTTCAAGGTTTCTTCCCAAAAGAAAGGAACTTTTGCTATTGAAATTCTGTCAATGGAATATACTGCGATTAAGCCGTTACTAACATTGTATTTAAGAGAATTATTTTTAGAAAAAGTGATAGTATCTTTAGAAAGGTTTTTCTTAAAATAATTTGTAAAAGATAGTAAGGCTGTTTCAAACTCTTTGCCGATAAGCTTTTTGGCAGGGTCATGAGGAGGTGGGCATTCTTTGATTAACACATAGTCTTTTGAATATGAGAGAATGTGTACATCAGGCCACTTCATTTTATCAGACTTAAGCTGAAGTGTAAGAAACTGGCCTAAAAAATCTGATTTCCTTTTTGGTTTGTTTGTACTCATAATGTACCTCGTAAGACTCAAAGTTTTGAGTTCTTTCTGTCACATTTAAGTGACTATAAATTTTTGTTAAAAACAATTGTACATATTATATCATAAAAAAAAAAATACACAAATTAACATAATTATATTTGAAATATTATTGATTTTTATGTGGTTTTTTAGTATAATATAACGAGTTATGAAAGGAAAGGAAAGAAATGAAAGTATCAGATTTTAATTATAATTTACCAGAGGAATTAATTGCTCAAACACCAATTCAAAAAAGAGATGAATCAAGATTAATGGTGTTAGATAAAACAAACAAAACTATAGAACACAAAGTATTTAAAGATATTCTAGATTACTTAAAACCAGGAGATTGTCTAGTTAGAAATAACACAAAAGTTATTCCAGCAAGATTATATGGAATAAAAGAAGACACAGGTGTACATGTAGAATTTTTATTATTACATAGAATTGAAGGTGATATTTGGGAAGTAATGGTTCACCCAGGAAGACGTTTGAAAAAAGGTGTTCATGTTACTTTTGGAGATGGATTATTAAAAGCAGAAATCTTGGAGCAAATGGATAATGGAAATAGAAAAGTTAAATTTGAATATAACGGAATATTTAATGAAATACTTGATCAAATTGGTTTAATGCCATTACCACCATATATTAAAGAAAGATTAAATGATAAAGATAGATATCAAACAGTTTATGCAAAATATGAAGGTTCAGCAGCTGCACCAACAGCTGGATTACATTTTACAGATGAACTTTTAGAAAAAATAAAAGCTAAAGGTGTTGAAATTGCAAATGTAACATTACATGTTGGTATTGGAACATTCAGACCAGTAAAAGTTGAAAATATAGAAGATCACGACATGCATTCAGAACATTATTATATAAAACAAGAAGATGCTGATAAAATCAATAATGCACGTAAAAATGGTGGTAGAATAATATCTGTTGGAACAACATCATGCAGAGTACTTGAATCAGTTGCAGATGAAAATGGATTTGTTAAAGAAGTTGAAGGGGATACAAGTATATTTATTTACCCAGGTTACAAATTTAAATGTATAGATTGTTTAATTACAAATTTCCATTTACCAGAATCAACTTTAATTATGTTGGTTTCAACATTAGCAGGAAAAGATTTTGTAATGAGTGCTTATGAAGAAGCAGTTAAAGAAAAATATAGATTCTTTAGTTTTGGAGATGCTATGTTTATTTATTAAAAGGAGGAGAAAACATGGAACAAAAGCATGCAGTAACATATGAACTACTACATGTAGATAAAAATTCAGGTGCAAGAAGAGGTGTAATACATACACCACATGGAGATATTCAAACTCCAGTTTTTATGCCTGTTGGAACACAAGCAACTGTTAAATCAATGACACCTGAAGAATTAAAGGAAATAGATGCTCAAATTATTTTATCAAATACATATCATTTATACCTAAGACCAGGTAGTAAATTAGTAAGAGAAGCTGGAAAACTTCATAATTTCATGAAATGGGATAGACCAATTTTAACTGATAGTGGCGGTTTTCAAGTATTTAGTTTAGGTGCATTACGTACAATTAGTGAAGAAGGGGTTGAATTTAAATCTCATTTAGATGGAAGTAAGCATTTATTTACACCTGAAAAAGTAATGGAAATTGAAGAAGATTTAGGTGCAGATATTATAATGGCTTTTGATGAATGTGTTGAGCATGGTGCAACATACGAATATACAAAACAATCTATGGAAAGAACTACAAGATGGGCAAAACGTTGTAAAGATGCTCATACTAATATAGATGAACAATCATTATTTGGAATTATTCAAGGTGGATTTTATAAAGATTTAAGAGATAAGAGTTT
>ODAI013579244.1_pt1 | contig 10429 bp, 8 predicted proteins | sample 1539321 | NCBI WGS metagenome assembly ODAI01 (sample SAMN02144231, study PRJEB22623) | gut metagenome | biome: sheep rumen | host: Ovis aries | place: New Zealand | reverse complement strand
TAAAGAGTATTTTCCAGAGATTGGTAAAATCAAGTTCGAAGGCAAGGATTCAAAGAATCCGTTAGCTTTCCATTATTATGATGCAGAAAAAGTGATCATGGGCAAACCGATGAAAGAATGGCTTCGTTTTGCTATGGCATGGTGGCACACACTCTGTGCTGAAGGTGGCGACCAGTTCGGAGGTGGAACTAAGAAATTCCCTTGGAACGTGGGTGATGATCCTATCACTATCGCTAAGCAGAAGGCTGATGCAGGTTTTGAAATCATGGAGAAGCTGGGATTCCCGTATTTCTGCTTCCACGATGTGGATCTCGTAGCTGAAGGCAACTCTGTGGAAGAGTATGAGGCTAACCTCGCTGCCATCACTGACTACCTGAAAGAGAAAATGGAGGCTACAGGCATCAAGCTCCTTTGGTCAACTGCCAATGTGTTCGGTCACGCTCGTTATATGAATGGTGCTTCCACTAACCCTGACTTCGACGTGGTGGCGCGTGCTATCGTGCAGATCAAGAACGCTATCGATGCAGGTATCAAGCTCGGTGCTGAGAACTATGTGTTCTGGGGTGGACGTGAAGGCTACATGAGCCTTCTCAACACTGACCAGAAACGCGAGAAAGAGCACATGGCTACTATGCTCACCATGGCTCGCGATTATGCTCGTGCTAAGGGATTCAAGGGAACATTCCTCATTGAGCCGAAGCCAATGGAACCATCTAAGCATCAGTATGATGTTGACACTGAGACTGTTGTCGGATTCCTGAAGGCTCACAACCTCGACAAGGACTTCAAGGTGAACATCGAGGTGAACCACGCTACGCTTGCTGGCCACACATTTGAGCATGAACTCGCTGTGGCTGTGGATAACGGCATGCTCGGTTCTATCGATGCCCACAGTGGTGACTATCAGAATGGTTGGGACACTGACCAGTTCCCTATCGACCAGTATGAGCTCGTTCAGGCTTGGTTGGAGATCATCCGTAATGGTGGACTTGGCACCGGTGGTACTAACTTCGATGCGAAGACTCGTCGTAACTCTACCGACCTTGAAGACATCATCATCGCTCATATCTCTGGTATGGATGCTATGGCTCGCGCGCTTGAGTCTGCTGCTAAGATTATCGAGGAGTCTCCACTCCCTGAAATGAAGAAACAGCGCTATGCTTCTTTCGACAGTGGCATCGGAAAGGATTTCGAAGATGGTAAGCTCACACTCGAGCAGGCCTATGAATATGGCAAGAAAGTTGGTGAGCCTAAGCAGACTTCTGGAAAACAGGAACTCTACGAGGCTATCGTGGCCATGTATGCATAATGCCAGAGTTAACCCTTTGGAATAGATGCGCATAAAGCGCAATTTAGCATTTCCCCGGATTCATTGTGAATCTGGGGATTTTTCTTCATAGAAGCCATGATTTCAATTTTCTCCCTTTTCTGAGGCTTTCATTGCATTTTTATCCGTTTTCTATTGTTTTATTGAAAAAATGTCATATCTTTGCACTATCAACAACAAACCATTTTAATCTTTTTACGTTATGGCAGATAACAATCAGAATTACGACCCTTTTGAGAATCAAGGACCGCAGCAACCTCAGCAACCTCAAGGTTACCAGCAGCCCCAGCAAGGCTATCAACAACAAGGTTATCAGCAGCAAGGATATCAGCAACAGGGATATCAGCAAGGCTATCAGCAGCCGCAACAAGGGTATCAGCAAAACCAATATGGATATCAGCAACCTGGTTTTAACCCTCAACAAGGTTACCAGTCGGGAATGCAACCCCCTTATAAACCCAGCTCTAACCTTGTGTGGGGTATTCTAACGACGATCCTTTGCTGTCTGCCGTTTGGAATTGTTTCTATTGTTTATGCATCTAAAGTCGATTCCTTATGGTATGCTGGTAATTTTGATGCTGCGCAGGATTCTGCCAAGAAAGCTGGACAATGGGCTATGTGGGCTGCTATCATTGGTTTCCTTGTTATTGCGGCTTATTTTGTGTTCATCTTTTTTGTGGCGAAAGAAACCTACGACAATTACAAGTTGTTCTATTGATAAGTGAAGAAATATAAGAACATACTTTGGTTAATATTGATTCCTGTCGTCATTGTGGCGGCAGGAATATTTTATTATCATTTCAACCCCAATGATGAAAGCATTCCCATGCCTAAATGCATCTTTAGGCAACTTACTGGCTTTCAATGCCCGGGATGTGGAGCGCAAAGGGCGGTCTATGCGCTTCTGCATGGAAACATCATGGAGGCGGTGGCTTGCAACGTCTTCTTTGTTGTTGCCATTCCCTTTCTTTTGCTTACAGCATACGCAGTTTTCATGATGAAAAAAGGAAATCCATCATCCACCACTGTGAGGCTTTATAATTTTGTGACCAGCCGATATACACTCCTGTCTTATGTGGCGGTTTACTGTATTTGGTGGGTTGTAAGAAACTGCATCGGATGTTGAGAATCGATCTTTATTTGAATCGTATACGCCATTCGTGAGGGTAGAGGTTGTTGCACCTGTTGCCAACGTTTTTCACAAAACCAAGTGGGATTCCATGATAGGTCAGTAAAAGAAAACCAAGGGGGCTGTCTGGAAAACCCAGGCTCTCGCAGCGCAGGTAGGATAGGGCGGTCGTTGTATCTACTTCTATGAATGGAAAACTGGATGGGTTCAGATGCGCACTCATCGACAGTCCATGGGCTGGTTTCACCGTGTTGCCTTTCATTTCGCCAATATGTATGCCCTTGTGAATCACATTCAATTTTTTATCTGCCTTCTTGATGAGTGCTTGATGCGCCTTAGGGATGGCGTAGATGTTGTTGCGGTCATCGGAGTCAATTAAAAAGGTTTCTGGCGTAGTCAGCCAACTCAAGTAAGTGCTTGAATTTGATTTTTTTATCTCTCGTTCTTTATTCCTCTTCGTTTTTTTGTCTGCTTTTGTCTCTGATTTCTCTCCTGGCTTACGAAATCCGCAGACAAAGAAACCTTCTCCTTTTGCTTTATGGGGAAAGAAGTGGTAAACAGGTTGAGAATCACCAAGATAGTTTTTTGAATCCACATGCCATTCTGAGATCAAATCTACGGAGAGCGGGATTCCCCCTAGTTCTTCGGCTATGTATTTGGCATTCGATTCGTCTTCTTGTGTGTTATAGGTGCAGGTGCTGTATAGCAACAGACCGCCGGGAACAAGGCTGTCCCAAATGCTGCTCACGATCTCACGTTGTAGGGAATGGCAGTTGGCGACATTGGCCTCACTCCATTCATGGATAGAATCAGGGTCTTTGCGAAACATGCCTTCGCCCGAGCAAGGTACATCGCACAGGATGAGGTCGAAGGTCAAGCCAGAGGCTGCATAATCTATAGAACTGTTGTTGGTCACAACAACATTGTCGCAACCCCATTTCATGATGTTCTCTTTCAGAATCTGACTGCGTTGGCGGTTGATTTCGTTTGAAAATAACAGGGAGCCTGGGGGGAGGAGCGTCTGCAGTAGCGTGGATTTGCCACCAGGAGCTGCGCAGAGGTCTAATGCGGTCAGGGCATGAGAGGGAGCGTGCTGAACTATGAATTGCTCAATAAACATCGAACTGGCTTCCTGAACGTAGTAGCAACCGGCGTGAAACAACGGATCCATGGTGAATGAAGGGCGGGTAGGGAGGTATTCACCAGTCCGGCACCACCCAACCTCTCCATCTGTGGGTGTGGAACCATTGAAATCCGATACGGGTTTCAGGGGATTCCTGCGGATGGATATGGGAGGTGTGGACGACAGTGCCGACTCAAACTCATTATATTCTTTTTGAAGCATATCCATCATTTGCTTCTTGAATGCTTGTGGAAGTTGCATCGCGGATTGATATTTGTTGAGGAATTTACTGATTTTAATTACAAATTTAATGTTTTTTTCGTGAAACAATGATTAATTGGAAAAAAATCAGTATTTTTGTAAAAAATCAAAGATATGGAAAAATATACACTTGATGCGCTCGACAAGAAAATCTTGAGGATGATTGCCGACAATGCAAGAATCCCTTTCCTCGAAGTGGCAAGAGAATGTAATGTCTCTGGAGCGGCCATCCATCAGAGAATTCAGAAACTGACAAGGATTGGAGTGATTAAAGGCACACAGTTTATTTTTGACCCTGAAAAGATGGGGTATGAGACATGTGCCTATATCGGACTTTTCTTGAAAGACCCAAGCTCATTTGATGACGTGGTATCTAAATTAGAGAAAATACCACAGGTGGTGGAATGTCATTACACTACCGGAGGATATGACCTGTTCATCAAAATTTATGCAAAGAACAACCACGATTTGCTGACCATCATCCACGATAAACTCCAACCTCTCGGATTGGCAAGGTCTGAAACGATAATTTCTTTCAAAGAAGCTGTCAAGCGTCCGGCACAAGTGCCAGAGTAATGTCATAACTCTATCTTTATCACGCTGCCATATGGAGGTATGGACTCGAGGGACTTTTCAAGGCTTATACTTCCGTCAAGACTGCGGGCGATGGCCAGCACACCACCATGGCAAAACACACAAACACGACGATAAGGTTGTTGAAGCAAACTTTCAACAAACGAACGCACACGAGCGGTCTGGTCTTCAAGACTTTCACCATGGGGGCAGCGGTAACTGATGTAATGCGAACACCAATCACGGAATTCTGGTGATTCTTTATATAAATCATCGTAGCGGCACATCTCCCAGTCACCAAAGTTCAGTTCTATCAGACGGGAGTCTGTGATTGGATTGGAATAGCCACAAAAGGCCGCCAGTTTCATGGCACGGGAGAGGGGACTGCTGTAAACGGCGTCAAAATCAATGCCGTCAAGATGGGATTTCGTCTCGGATGCCTCTTCGTTGAAAGAGGAACTTAAGGGAACATCGGTATGGCCGTAGCAAGTGCCTGGGGCTACTGCCACACTCGTATGGCGGACAAAATATATTTCCATATTGAAAAATAAGATGTGTTCTTAAGATGATAGTGAGGAAAGATGTTTGTGAGAATATCTGTCCTGCTCTTTATCTGTGAAATTGATTGAATTTTTTATTGAAGACAAATGTAGGGACATTTATTCAATTGACAAAATTTTGACTGTCTGTTTTGTTTTTTTACTCAATGATTCTTTACACAACACATCTTTTGAAACACGATTTTGACCAATATCGGCAAAAATCTGCTTTTTAATGATGGACTTCTTCATTTATTTGCGTATCTTTGCAAAGCGAATTCGTTTGGAGGATGGAATCATCCCCCTTTTTTATCTTTAATCAGCTCTTTATGGAATGGTTCGGCCAACTCTTCAGCAACGGTGAATCTGTTGCACATATTGTCTTACTTTACTCCCTAGTCATTACGATTGGGGTGCTCCTGGGAAAAATCAAAATCGGGGGCATTTCGTTGGGGGTGACTTTCGTGCTTTTTGTGGGAATCTTTGTCGGACATCTGCTCCATCAAGGGCAAATTCATTATGGATTTACAACTGAACCTCTCTCTGTACTCAATTTTATTCAGGACTTTGGGCTTATTCTGTTTGTCTATTCTATTGGCCTTCAGGTGGGACCATCTTTTTTCACATCCTTAAAAGGTAACGGAATCAAACTCAATATGGCGGCACTTGCCATCATATTACTTAATGTGGTGGTCATGATTGCTCTTTATTACTCTTGCACAGATACATCCGATCCGAATTCTTTCCCGATGATGGTGGGAGTGCTTTGTGGAGCGGTTACGAACACACCTGGTCTCGGTGCTGCCAATGCCGCCCTGGAGCAAATCAATGCGGCTCAGCCTTTTGCAGGTGGAATTCCTGTTATTGCCAATGGTTATGCTTGCGCTTATCCACTTGGTGTGGTCGGAATTATCGGAGCTATCATTCTCATCAAAGTTTTCTTTAAAATCAGTCTGAAAAAGGAAGAGGAGGATTACTACAATAAGGATGGAAACAACATGGCGGTCAAACCGCATCTTATGCATCTCAAGGTGGTCAACCCTTCCATGGAGGGGAAAACAATCCTACAGGTGAGAGATTATCTCGGAAGGGATTTTGTCTGCTCAAGATTGCTCCATAAAGGACACGTTATCCTGCCTAATAAAGAGACGTTGTTGCATATCGACGATATGCTCTATGTAGTCTGTGCAGAGGAAGATGCAGAGGCCATCATCGCATTCATCGGTGATCAAGTGCATGTGGAATGGGATACACAAGACGTGCCGATGGCATCTAAGAAAGTTCTTGTCACCAAGAACAGCGTCAATGGAAAGACTTTGGCTTCACTACATCCATCCAGCATGTATGGAGTCAATGTAACCAGAATTTATCGTTCGGGTATGGAACTTTTCGCATCACCGCATGTGACGTTGCAGGTGGGCGACAGGCTCACTGTGGTGGGACCGGAGGATGCTGTGGACAGATTCTCGCATAAACTGGGTAACCAGGCCAACCGACTTGACAAGCCGAATCTCGTTACTATATTCTTCGGTATTCTCTGTGGTATCATTTTTGGTAGCATACCATTCGACCTCGGACTTTCCATGCCAGTTAAACTCGGTTTGGCGGGAGGACCTCTCATCATTGCCATTCTTGTCGGGCGTTTCGGATTTAAACTGAAACTTGTGGCCTACACCACAAACTCGGCATCACTCATGATTAGGGATATAGGACTGGTTCTTTTCCTTGCAAGTGTGGGTATTAAGGCAGGAGGTAACTTCCTGGAAACGGTGATGAACGGAGGTTTGTCTTTCGTGCTTTATGGATTCATTATCACCATTGTGCCTATTCTTATCGTCGGTATCATCATGAGAGCGAAATACAAGCAAAATTATTTCTATATCATGGGACTTATTGCGGGTGCCACTACCGATCCGCCAGCTCTTGCTTATTCCACGGCGACTGCTAACAATGATGTGCCGTCGATTGCATATTCCACGGTTTATCCGCTTTCCATGTTCCTCCGTATCGTTTCGGCACAGATGCTGATTCTCATTTTCTGTACTTAAGGTGGGACTATTATGTGCTTGTAATAAAATCACCAAACAGATTTTTTAGAACATACCTAAACTTTCTGACGTTTTTATGACCGACATTATCAATAACTTCATACAGTCAACGGAACTGAATCTGTTGACTGCTTTTTTGTTGGGCTTAATCGTGGCTGTCAACCCATGCCAGGTGGCTATTTGCCTCTCTGCAATGGCGGTGATGCTGGAGAGAGAGGATGGTAAGCATCTCATGAGGAAAACCTTGGTCTTCGTGTCAGGAAGGGCTATCCTTTATTTCGGACTTGGCATTATTCTCCTTTTGCTGTATAAAGGGGCTGGATTAGCTTTCGACAAGGTCTATTCTGACACGCTTTCCCAGTGGGTCGAAATGCTGATGCCATACCTCACCATCGTTCTTGCCTTGTTTTTTATTTTTAGAGCATTACACCATCATCACCACAGTGGCTCTTGCCATAATTCGGGAAATATTATCAGAAAAAACAAGAATATTGGAATCTTCCTCATGGGAGTGTTGCTTGCACTCATCTTTTGCCCGGAGAGTGCTGTGCTTTATTTCGGAGTGATGATGCCGATGGCGGTGGCATCGAATTGGAGCATTCTGCTAATTGCAGTGTTTGCCATCAGTGCGGTGATTCCTATTGTCGCTTTTGCATCTATATGCACTTTCTCTATCAAAAAGACCCATCAATGGGAAAGAAAATTGGAGAGAATTCAGTTCTTGATCAACTTGGTTTCGGGCATTCTTCTCTTGATTATGGGTGTCTTACTCTTTTTTATCTGATTGGAAAGGCAAACAGAGGTTTCTTGCCATGTCACTGTTTAAAAAAAACGTCAACTGTTGAAAATTTTATTCCGATTTATGCAATTATTGTAAAAAATAATACATAAATTTGCAGTATGAAAGTATTAGCAAAAAATCTCGAGATTCTACTTCTCAACAACAATCTGGTTATGGTGCCGGGATTGGGAGGCTTCCTTGTGGATAACAAGCAGGCAGAGTTCGACAGCGATGAGGACAACCTTATGATGCCTCCGGGGCGTTTCATTGTCTTTAACAAGGAGCTTAAGGCTAATGACGGACTCATTGTACACGCCTATATGCAGAATTATGATGCAACCTATCCGCAGGCTCTGAAGCAACTCGAAATCGATGTGCAGGAAATCAACGACCTGCTTGATGAGAATGGGTGGGTGGTGCTCGAGAATATAGGCACACTCAGGAAAAATCTTGAGGGACATATCTCTTTCGAACAGCAGCATACTTCTGTGATAACTCCGTCTCTCTTCGCTTTGCCAGCCATTAGGCTCAAATCAGTGGCAGAACTCGAGAAAGAAAGGGATATCATTTCAAATATCGAGCAGACAGCTGCTCTTCCTGTAGCTAAGCATCATGATGCTGACGAAAGAACAACTGTGAGGAGAAGATGGAGAGATGTGGCTATCTCTTCTGCGGCTGCTGTAGCTATGTTCTTCTTGTTTGCCTTCCCTTATCTGAACAAGGATGGACAAACTGAAAAAACTATTGCAGGAGCTGGTGTGCATAACTCTAGCTGGATGGACCATGCAGAAGAACAGGTTAAAAGTGGTGAAGAGATTAATGCGCGAGCCGCATATCATGAAGTGGAGAAGAAGGATGACGGAAAAACAATTGTTCAACCTCAGATTATTCTTCTACAAACAGCTCCACAGGCTTACAACAACACACTTGTGATTTCACAGCAGGATATTGATAAAGCTAACAATCTCAACACTGCGGATGGAAGATATTCTATCGTGGTGGCTGCGGCCGCCAACGAACAATGTGGACAGTACCTTATCAGCCAGCTTGAAGAACAAAACCTGCCGGGGGCTTTCATGAAAGAAGTCAAAAAGGTCAATTACGTGCTCTATTCAAGGTTCAATTCGTATAATGACGCTCAGAAAACATTGACGGCGCTGAAGAAGGTGAACAAAAAATTCCAAAATGCCTGGGTGCTCGACATTCAATAATTGAAACAGATTACGGATGAAAAGAGTTAAATGCCCAAAATGCGACACATTCATCGTTTTCGATGAAACGAAATACAAGCAGGGACAGGCACTCGTTTTTAAATGCAAAGAGTGTAAGAAGGAATTTGGAATTAGAATAGGTTTGTCTAAACTGAATGCCATACATGAGGAGAAAAGCCTCGATGAGCATCAGTTTGACAAAGAATATGGATCTGTTACCATCGTTGAGAATAAATTCGCATTCAAGCAGGTCATTCCTCTACAATTAGGGGATAATGTCTTTGGAAGATACTTGAAAGGAACTGACATCAACAAACCTATCATCACTTCTGACCCAAGTGTTGACACACTACATTGCATTATCAATGTAAAAATCGGAAAAAATGGCAAGCCGGTTTATACACTCAGGGATGCTCCAAGCAACACAGGGACTTTTGTGATGAATGCCATTCTCGCCAACAATGAGAGGAGGGTGATTGAAGATGGGACCATTATCAACATTGGGGCTACGACGATGATTTTGCATACCATGACTGAGGATGCGTGATATGTATTTCATCACCATAAAAAATTATAGAAAATTGAGATCGTTATATGATGCTTTTACAACAGGATATCGGGTTCGACAAAAACTTTGATGTCGGAGATGCATTTTTTTATTCTTGCAACGACAATTTTATTTTATTCGACACGCTGGATGCCGATAATCCCAAAATGCCGGATAAATCTCTTTTTTACAACTCTTCTTTCTATCACACTTTCTTTGTTGTCAGCGGAACTATCAAGGCACTGATTGATGGGGTGGAAATTGTGGTCAAGGAGAAAGAGTATCTTGTTATCATGCCATGCACTAGGGTTCAATTCATCTCAACTCAAGCTGTTTTCTTTGCTTTTATCATGAGAGCACATATTGTGCTCAAGTTGTACAATGAGTTCAACATTCCTTTTGAAAAAAGAAGAGAGCTGTTTTCTATATATCACTACACGTTTGATGATGTACTGATGAATGAATGTCTCTCTATCTATCGACAAATGAAAAATGAGGCGAAGAGGCGGGATTATATGTTGAAAAAATTAGCTTTCAGGGGGTATGCTAGTATTTTCCTTCTCAAGATCATCTCGAAATTGGAGGAGTTTAATGAAATTCATTATTATCCAATGAATAAGAGGAGAAGCGCATTCATTAAATTCCAGGAATTGCTCCATTTTAATTACATGGAGAATAGGAATGTGCTCTTTTATGCAGAACAACTGGGGATCACACCTAAATATTTATCATATATCACTACCTATTACACGGGTTTTCCTGCTTCCGTCGTTATCGATAACTATGTGGTTTTCAGAATCAAGGTTATGCTCTACGAAGGAGAATTGAATATCAAGAAAATCAGTGAGATGTTCAACTTTCAGTCGCAATCGTTTTTTGGAAGATATTTC
>ODAI011995002.1_pt1 | contig 10429 bp, 12 predicted proteins | sample 1539321 | NCBI WGS metagenome assembly ODAI01 (sample SAMN02144231, study PRJEB22623) | gut metagenome | biome: sheep rumen | host: Ovis aries | place: New Zealand | reverse complement strand
TTACCTGTTAGTGCCTCATAGATTCGTTGCAGGCGGCGCTTGTTGTTGAAGATGTCTCTGAAGAGTGAATCTTTGTATGTACGTTTGGCCTTCATCTGATGTCCCGCTTCTACGGTGATTATACCATGAAACCAGTGGGGAAGGAAGATTGCTGTTGATGGTTGTATCGCCTTGAGAGTCAGATGCTTAGAGGATTTCGGAGAATAGGGGATAATTATGTCACTATAGGCACGTTGCCTCACCTATAATGGCGAAGTGCTAGTAGTGTATGTAGAAGAAGTACATTATCAAGAGAAATTTTGAGGTGGTGGTGTATGTGTAGTGATGGCGGTTGGCAGGGATTTATAGACAAGGTCATAGAAAATGAGGCCTCAGATATACATGTTACAGTGGGGCAGAGGCCGTATATGCGGTGCCAGGGAATACTGAGTGCCATGGATACTGACCTTTCCTGGACCTATGCGGGGCGGCGGTTCCGGGTCAATGCCTACTGCCAGCAGGGCTTTCCCGCCCTGGCTATCCGTCTGCTGCCGGAGAGGATTCCGAGCCTGGCGGAGCTGGGGGCGCCCAAGGCCTGGCAGAAGCTGAAGGAAGTGGACCATGGGCTTATCCTGGTGACGGGTAGAACTGGTTCTGGCAAGACTACCATCCTGGCGGCCTTCCTTGAGGAGCTGAACCGGGAGAAAGCTTATCATATCGTTACATTGGAGGAAAGAGGAATACCGAGATTGATACAAATGTAGACTGGCTAAACCCTAGGAAATTAAAGGAATCAAGAAGGGTTCCTTCTGCAAATAAGCCGTGGGGGTGGTGTGGTTGAGTGTCCATAATAAACGACAGGGTACTGTCAAATGCGAATATAGCTATTATTTGATTGTAGCCTGTAGTCGAGGACATCGCCTACCCCAATGGGACAGTCCTGTTCGGCGGGCACCCCAACTGGCAGAAAAAGTTCGCTGCCAAGTATCCTAATGTCAAGATACTGGACGGCACCAACCACAACTTCCCGGAAAATGTCGTGTCGCCAAAGACTCCCCTAGTGCTGCTCAACAGCTATCACATGAGCCATACGGTCTTCCAGAGGGTGAAGCAGCTTCAGCAGAAGATGGGCTGGAAGATAGAGTACATGCGGTATGGCGGATCAGTATGACAAGACGGGCTTGAGTAAAAATTTTATAGGCTAGAAGGATTTTTATATGCAATGTTGAATAGGCATAATACATGAGAAAAAATATCTGGAGGGAATCCTTATGGCAAGAAATGCTAACTACGATGCAAAGATTGAATCTCTCAAAGCAAAAATTGAAAAGAAAACCGAAGAGATTAAGAACCTAAGGGCAGACCTGGCAAAGTTAGAAGCTGCTAAGACCAAGTATGATTTCAAAGCCCTCAATGAATATTTGGCTGGCAAGAACATCGCCCCTGACGAAGCTCTCGGCAAGCTCAAAGAAGTATACGGTGAATAATAACAATGGCCTCCGAGGATTTGCCCCGGAGGTTTTGCTTATGAGGAGATAGCTTTTATGAGAAAAATATTAGTGATAATAATGCTATTGACATGCACGACCATGAGCACAGCCCTGGCCGCCCACTGGGTTCCCCTCTTGGAAGGTACGGACAGGGTTCCCAGCGTAATGTATGATGAAGCCTCAATGCAGAAATCAGAAGATAACCTGTACTTCTGAGAGAAGATTCAGCGACATGATAACGGCTATGAGCTGCGGTTCGCTAAGGTCGGCCTCAAAAACTATGATTTTTCCGATGCGCTTATGGCCACTAAAATCCCTGGGCAGAACATGGTATACATGCATCCTCAGGAATGGGAGGAATACGGTGTCACCGCACACCCCCTCAGGATGTCCTGGCTGGATAGGGTGCTTGTCAAGGCTGACGAAGCTACAAAGATAGGCAGCAACATCAACCTAGTGAGCGTAGAAGTACCTGAGGACCTTCATGAATGACTAAAGCTAGAGTTTTCAGTGGTTTTAATAATGAATTATAAGGTCAGAGACTACGCCAAGAAAATCGGACGTATGATAATCTGCTGGCTAAAAAACCATTGCATTTTGCATGTTAAAAAAATCAAATCTTAAAATAAGCAAGATGGAGGTTTTTTCTTATGACCGAGGAAGAAAGACAAGATGAAATAAACAAAGAATTTGACAAATACTTTCCTATAGGCACAAGCTTTGAAAAAGCATATAGAAAATTAAAAAGATATAATGGTAAGTATAAGAATGATTTCACGAACATTCTTGCTAATATGATTATTGACGAATACTGCGCTGGTTATTATCGGTACGGTAAAAAACAAACTGATATAAAAAACCCTCAAAAAGAATTGTACCTCACAATTTGCGATGATTTATTACCTGACCAGTGCGATTTGGATGAAGCCATTTACTGCTTCATTAAAGGCATAAACAGAAAAGTTATTCCTTGTATAGAGAAAGTCTTTAAAAATTTCGAGGCAAACAACAAAGGCGAACCTCCAAATGAATTTTACTTCTGTATAATGCTTCTTGATCATTTTAAGGAAGGATATAAAGGTTTTTGGAAAGAACTTACGGATTTATCTCGAAAGTATGCCTACGAAACCTGCACAGAACTATCTGACTTAATGGACAGATTCTATTCATGCGAAGATAATAATAGTGCAATAGACTTGCTTCTAGTTTTTTCACAAAAACATCCAGATTACGTTCTCCCCTATGAACTGCTGGGCTTTTTATATTCTGATGAGAAGATGTGGTATAATGCTATCCAATGCTTTGAAAAGATTAGGGGTCGTAACCTTTTATTCTATTCTCGTAATATTGAATTTGCACTAGGCTGGGCTTACGGTAAGATCAAGGATTATAGAGAAGAAGAAAAAGCTTATAGAAAGTGTCTTGAATCAGCCCCTTGGTATTCTAATGCGCTAAATAACTTAGGTTATTCTCTTTATAATCAAAAAAAATACGATGAGGCAATAGATATATTTAAGCAATGTATACATGAGAAGCGTGACCTCGCGTATGCACCAAACAATCTTATTCGTACATATCTTAAAGTGGGCCTGTATGAAGATGCTCGTAAGTTTATTGCAGAACACAACTTTAAAATATCTAAATATTACATAGACCAACTTGATAAGAAGCCCAAGAAGAATATAATAAGCTCCCCCCCAACCATTGCTGACACAGTGGTGGGTGATGTTGAAGACTTGGATATACAAGTTGAGGAAGAGGTCAAGCCTAAGTTCTTTGATAAGAAAAGCCAATTTACCAACGAAAAGATACTTGAAGATGAACTTACAGCACGCTTAGAAAGCGGTCAGCCTGTCTTCGGTCTAGACCTTCACATCTACCGAAAGAAAGGCGATTTCTATGGTCGCCAATATCCATGTGCTAATGGCAAGTGGCGTCTTGATCTTCTCTGTGAAGATAATGCGGAGAATCTTTACATCATCGAGTTAAAGAAAGACTCTGGATACGATGATGCCTTTGAGCAGATTAAGCAATATGTTGACTGGTTTGAAAAGCATAAGGTCAAAAGAGGTAAGAAGGTCTATGGCATCATAGTCCTTAACTCGCCTAAGAAGAAGCTTATAGAGAAGGTTCGTAGTGACAGTAGAATTCGCCTGTACGAATACCAAATAGCTTTTAGAGAGATTTTGTAAATAACACTCCTTGTATCTGGGTATATGTGATGAAGGCTATTCGTGTATAGATGAGGGGGTAATACAGAGATGATCCTGTTTTAGGAGTGTAAAAAAGCCAGGCATCATAGTTGACTCCTGGCTCGCTTCTCTTCAAATCTTTTGCTATATCAGTCTAAATTGACATCCAGACCCAAAGCTACTTCACGGTATACAAGCTCTGCCTTTGCTCTAAGGTCTTGTGATTCTTGAGTATATTTGACAATTCTACGAGGATATTCCTTGGGGCCTTCATTGCTAGTAACCCAGCTGCTGGCTTCATAGCAAACTATTCCTATTCTGCTTGCCGCAACAGCAGAGTCATTTCTAGCCCCTCTTAGTTTTTCCTTATCTTCATCTGAAAGCGAATCTGGTATATTTACCGCTGCTATTTCATCAGATTTTGCTTGGGCTACCTCAGATAGATTCATTAAAGCAGAAGATGCTTGTTGCTGACTTATCCTGTATTCATTGTAGGCATTCATGACTTCAGGAAAAATTGTCTCAAAACTTGTTCTACAGCTGCCGTCAGCGCTTTTTATAGCTGCATAAAAAGCCTTAAAATCTTCTTTTGCTTTTTCTTGGTTCTGTTGCCAGGCAATCCACTCTTCGTATTGAGCTTGTTTATCGTAGAGCTCTTGTTTTTTCTGTCCTTCTTGCCAAGCAATCCATTCCTCGTACTGGGCTTGCGCATCATACTTCTTCTGTAGTTCCTCAGATTGCTTTTTTTCTTCCTCTGATTTTTGCCAAGCAATCCATTCTTCGTACTGGGCTTGTTTATCATACGCGTCTTGCCTATCTTTCCAGTCCAACCAAGCAAGATACTTTTCATATTTAGCCTGTTCTCTATTAGCCATTTCTTGTTTTTGAGCATCTGTCATAAAAAATTGCCCAGCTTCAGCAAAAGCCATCATGGCAATAAAAGAACATATTGCTTTTATAAAAAATTCTTTTCTTCGTCCCCTGGTGATAACAACACGAATCAACGCATAAGGGAGATAGATTAGCAAGCATACTACTGCCAACATTAAAAAAATATAGTAAAGCCCACCGCCGAATGCGCATAATATCAGAATAACTGATAGTAAAATCCAAAGTCTATACTTTTTTAATTTAGAAGTTCCTTCAGGCACTTCATTCATTACGGCCTTATCGATGAAGGCATTTACTCTGTCAATAAACGAAACTGGTTCCATCTAAAACACTTCTTTCATCATTATCTATTGATTAAGATGACGTAGTAATCTTCACAGAGCCTTTGCTCTTTTTTCGTCCTGAATGGCTTGTTCCTCAGAACCCAGGGCACGGTAACATCTAGCCCTAAATATATAAGGCTTTTTATAAGTTGGTTCGAACATTATTGCTTTGGAGAAACTTTCAGCAGCTGAAGTGTAATTTTTTAACATATAATAGGCGTATCCCTCAGAAAAATAGTATGTGGAAACATCTGATTCTATTGATATTGCTTTTTGATAATCCTTGAGTGCGGTAGAATAATCTTCTAATTTCTCAAAACAGAAGCCTCGCCACCAATACACATGGCTAGGATTTTTACCCCCTTCGTTTTCAATGCACTTTGTAAAAAAAGTGATAGCCTCACTATATTTTTTTTTCTTTTCGAAGAACTTGCCCCATATAGTATTCACACTCAGTATACGTTGGGTCTAAATTATATGCAGTTTCACAAGTCAATCTAGCAGATTTTATATCTTTTAAAGCAAAATACGCAATAACTTTTCCTAAATATGCACGTATAAGGGTTGGATTATCTCCTTGATATTTCTCAATAATAATGTCGGCAAGTTGAAGAGCTTTATTATTGTCTCCATGTTTATTGGCTTCCTTTATTTCTTGGAGAACAGAAGCTGCATCCGGTGCAATTTGTTGCTCTAGTTCTGCTACCGTTGTAGCTGATGCTGCAGATGTGAGAGAAAACGATAATATTCCGACAACAAGAGTTGAACATAATAATTTTTTTTATTAACATAATATCATCCCTCAATATTTTATTTCCACACGATCGCTATCAGCTGTAGATTCTATTGTAGATGCATCGAGACCATCACTAGAAATGTTAGGCATTTCTACGCCAATATCAGAATAAATTTCCTTGAGTTTATTTATAGCATTTGCTCTATGTGTATTCATATCATCTTGCATGACTTTTATAAGCTTTTTTTGCCCTGAACGCAAAGGTTGTCCTTCTTTAATCATCTCGGCATATTTTGCAGTTAGGTCTTCAGTAATTGAAATACTCTTGTCTAGTTCATCATGAACATATTTCATTTTAACTTCAATATCTTCAGGCATATCATTTGGAATCTTTCCGCTACGATTAACTAAAGAATTATAATATTGACCAATATTTATATTCAGAGTTTGCACAGCTTTGAAGTTTGAAACTCCAAAGCCTTGAGATTGTGGCCACCAGTAATTCCATTGTTCGACAACATCATCACTTAGACGGCAAATATTATTGCCCCATTCTTGGATGACAGGTTTTGCTTTTTCAAGCTGAGCCTTTTTCTCTTCTTCAACCTTTTTTTGCTTTTCCAAATTATCTGCGCTGGTGGACGAGGACGCTGCTGTTGCACTCGATGATGAGTCATTTGATTTGTTTCCACATCCAGCACTAAGCAGCGTAAGAATGCAAAATACAACACTGGTACAGCTTTTCCAATTCACTTTGAATTCCTCCCAAATCCTTTGTAAAAAAATAACATCCCTACATTATTGTTGGTAAGTATTCAACAAAAGATTACTTTTTCCTGCATATACATTACAAACAAAAAACGGATTTCAACGGCAGGAAGATAGCGAACATCAGGACATCGGATGCCAAGATTTTCCTCATCAAACTGCAGGAATCGGGCAGAAGGTACAGCACCGTCAGGACTGTGCGGGGGGTACTGCGACCGGCATTCCAGATGGCGGTGGATGATGATGTCCTCCGCAAGAATCCCTTTGACTTCCAGCTGGCCAAGGTGCTGGTGAATGACAGCGTCACAAGGGAGGCCATCACGCGGGAGGAGATGCGGAAGTTCCTCAAATTCGTCCACGATGACAATGTGTACTGCAAATACTATGAAGTGGTATACATTCTCTTCCACACAGGCATGAGAATTTCGGAGTTCTGCGGTTTGACCATGCGGGACATCGACTTGGAAAACAAGGTGGTGAACATCGACCATCAGCTACAGCGCGCCTCGGATATGCGCTATATCATCCAGCCCACCAAGACCAATGCCGGAACCCGCCGCTTGCCCATCACCGATGAAGTGGCCGAATGCTTTCAAGCCATTCTGGAGGACAGGGAAAAGCCAGCTGTGGAGCGCATTATTGATGGGTACAGCGATTTCTTGTTTTATGACAAGGACGGCATGCCTCTTGTAGCGATGCACTGGGAACACCGTTTCAAGCACATGGTGACCAGATATAATGATATTTTTCGCATTCAGCTGCCTTCCATCCCGCCTCATGTCTGCCGCCACACCTACTGCAGCAACATGGCGCGTTCGGGCATGAACCCCAAGACACTCCAGTACCTAATGGGGCACAGCGAGATTGGGGTTACCCTCAATACATATACCCACCTCGGCCTGGAGGATGCGGTGAATGAAATCAGGAAGGTGGAAGAGGAACGGGCAAGGAGGGAGATTGGTCAGGGCAAAAAGCCCCGGAAGGAGCAACGATTGACCCAGCGGATGTTCCGTGTGGTATAGGCAGGGGAACAGGTTCCTTTTCGGAGGAGCCTGTCTTTTGCCTGTGGCAAAACTGGAATTATGGCGGTATAATTAAGGAAAGAGAAACGAGGTGTTGGTACTTGGGCGACAAGGATTCTGTGACCAAAGAGTACATGAAGCAGCCTGACCGCTTTGCGGACCTGTTCAATGGTTTCTGCTATGGCGGGGAGCAGCGTATTCAGCCGGGAGACCTGAGGGATATGGATACCGCGAGCATTGTCCTGCCCTATGGTTCTGCTGGGGCAGCCTTGCCGGAGCAGAAGGCCAGGGATGTGCTGAAGCTGGCCTTGAAAACAGATGGCAGGGTGGCTTACTGCATACTGGGCGTGGAAAATCAGTCTAAAATACATCTGGCAATACCAGTTCGGAACATGCTGTACGATGCTATGACTTTGACGGAGCAGGTCGTGGCCACGGCCAGTTCCCATAGAAAGGCGAATAATCATGGCAGTGATGATGCTGAGTATCTGAGCGGCTTCCACCGTGACGACAAGATCTTGCCAGTCATAACCATAGTGGTATACTGGGGCGCGGAGGCGTGGGATGCGCCAACTACCCTGCGGGAGATGTATCCTGAGGGGATAGATGAGAGCGTGCTGAGGTACGCCAATGATTATAAGGTGAATTTGGTTGCTCCGGCTATGATGACAGATCAGCAGTTGGATATTTTCAAGTCAGATTTGAAGGATGTGCTGAAGTTCATCAAGCACTCCGTCAGCAAGGCAGAATTGGCCCAGCTGGTAAACAGCAATAAGGCTTATAAATCTCTGGATAGACTGGCAGCCCAGACCATAAGCGTCTGTGCTGGCCTGAATTTCAACCTTCCTGTGGGAGAGGAGAGGATTGATATGTGCAAGGCGATAGATGATATGCTTACGGATGCCCGCAACGAGGGTATTGATAAAGGACGTAACGAAGGTATTGACAAAGGCCGCAGCGAGGCAACCAATGAGGGAATGCTCAACGTCGTCGCTACTGTAAGAGATCTTAATTTCGGCAAGGATGTAGCCATACAGCAACTGGCAAAGAGATATACCTTGTCTCAGGATGATGCTATGTCCTTTGTAAATCAGAATTGGTGATTGGCAATGAGCAAAATGTGCAAGGCAATAGAAGATATGCTCACCGATGCCCGTAACGAAGGTCGAAATATAGCCATCAACGAGGGAAGGCTCCATATCATAGACATGCTAAGAGAACTTAACTTCAGTAAAGACGTAGCGGTTCGGGAGTTGTCGAAGCGGTATAATATGTCCCCAGAGGAGGCTGCGTCCTTTGTGGATAACAACTGGTGAATTCTTCTAAGAAAATGTGGTGCCCCAAACCTAAGGCTGGTTCGGGGCACTTTCGCTGTTTTTGATTGGCGAAAATCCCCTGCCATGCTATGATAAAGAAAATGTACGTTTGTCATGGGTAGTCTGGCAAAATCCGAGGAGTAGTAAAACAAGCCGATTTCTACTACGTTTTTACTACGATTGACGGACTTAATATGCCAAGTTATGCCCCATTATGCCACTTGCACACTTTCTGATAATTCTGATGCACAGTTGGCCGGGTGGGCAGAAACGGGCATTTTACGGCGTTTCACGGCATATCTGGAAGGAGAATTTCGATGAAAAAGATACTTTTTGTCTGCCATGGAAATATTTGCAGGTCAACCATGGCCGAATTTGTCATGAAGGATCTGGTCAGGAAAGCAGGTCTGGAGCAGGAGATAGAGGTGGATTCCAAGGCTTGCCGCACGGATGAGCTGGGGAATGATACTTATCCCGGTACCAAACGGGCGCTGAAGGAGCATGGGGTGCCCTTCACGCCCCGGCAGGCACGGCAGATTACCCGGGCGGATTACGAGGCTTGGGACTATATCGTCTATATGGACGAGGAAAACCACCGTGATCTGATGCGGCTGACGGGCAAGGACCCTGAGGGCAAGTGCAGCTCCCTGCTTTCCTGGGCTGGACTTGACCGGGAGGTGGCTGACCCCTGGTATACCGGGGAGTTTGAGACTACCTATCAGGATGTGCTGCTGGGATGCAAGGCCATGCTGGAGAAAATAAAATAAAGCAAATAAAACAGAGCAGCTTTCTCTCAAGTGGGAAAGCTGCTCTGTTTTTGTCGTTTTATGCACGTTTTCGCTTGTGACTTTACGCTTCCGGTCCCAGCTCTATGACCTCCAGGCCCTGGTTGCGCATTTTCTGCAATTCTTCCTGATCGGCACCTTCGCAGGTGATGAGGGTGCTGATGTTGCTGATGGGGCCGGAGAGGAAGTTATGCTCCTGGCCTATCTTGCCAGTGGGGGCCAGCACATAGCAGGGTCCCTGGCAGCGGCGCATCATCATGTCGTTGATGGCCGTCTCAGGCAGCACGGAGGTGGTGAGGCCTCCCTCTACGCTGATGCCGCCCACCCCCAGGAAGACCTTGTCGGCGTTGATCTTGGTGAGGGTCTGCAGGGCGAATTCGCCAATGAGGGTCTTGCGCCGCTGGTAGATTTCGCCGCCAGTGAGGATGATGCTCACGCCGGGGTCGTGGGGATAGCCGATGACCCCGGTATTGTTGGTGACGATGATGACGTGCTTATTCTTAATGTAGTCAAGCATCAAGAGGGCGGTGGAGCTGGAATTCATGAAGACCGTGTCCCCATCATTGATAAGCCCTGCCGCATAGCGGGCGATGGCTTCCTTCTGTTCCCTGTCCACAAAGGCCCTGTCCTTGGAGGTGGTGTCTTCCTCGTGGAGGGTTCCTTCTATTAATTTAGCGCCGCCGTGGAATCTTTCCACTAAATGCTGCTGCTCGAACATATCCAGGTCCCTGCGGATGGTGGTGGGGGAGACCCCCAGCTTCTGGGAGGCCGTGTCCACATCGATGATCTTTCTTTCCTTTAATAGTCTCAACAGCGCCTGCTGGCGTTTGAAGACTACGCTCTTGCTGTTCTTCATTATATATTGGCTCCTTTCGCCAAATTGCGGTGAATTTCTATACATTTATGAACGAATTCTTCCGTTACAAC
>ODAI012775208.1_pt1 | contig 10430 bp, 9 predicted proteins | sample 1539321 | NCBI WGS metagenome assembly ODAI01 (sample SAMN02144231, study PRJEB22623) | gut metagenome | biome: sheep rumen | host: Ovis aries | place: New Zealand | reverse complement strand
GTTCAAGGTGCAGTGCAAAAGCGCCACATCTCCGGTGACCGTGCGTGTCACCGACTCGTTTGGCACGACCTATCAGCAGGTTGTCAACCGTCCTGTGCCGTTTGCCCTGACTTCTATAGACACGGCAAACACAATTATTGCCAACATCAAAGAGACACGTTATGTCCCGGCTGACGGTATAGAGGTCTGTGGCGGAAACGGCAATATACGGATAACTGTCCAGACTGCCGCAATGGCACAGGTTGTGGGTCTTGACGGCACATACAAAACGATGCGCCTGTCAGAAGGTACCAACGACATACCTGTCGGCAAGCGTGGCGTCTATGTCATCCGCGTTGGAGAAAAAACAATAAAACTATTTGTAAGATAACTACACAAACTCCTCTTCCACCCTATTGGTCAAAGCCACAAAGTCATGAAAGTTGAGTTGTTCCGGACGTTTTGTCAGTTCTGCATCCGCTAAGAGTGCCGTGTGGTCACGCACAACACCTTTCTCTTTATCCAGCTGTATCAACAGAGGCTTAATTGAACCTCGCATCATTTTTCTGCGTTGATTAAACACAATCTTCACCAACCTGCGAAAAAGTTTCTCATTACACCCTATATCAGTCACATCATTACGTATAAACCTCACGACAGCACTTTTAACCTTGGGCGGCGGATTAAACACTGTTTCCGGCACCGTAAATAGATATTCAGTGTGATACCATGCCTGAAGAAACACACTCAGAATACCATAAGCCTTTGAGCCAGGTCCAGACGTAAGGCGTTCTGCCACTTCCTTCTGAATCATTCCGGTGCAACAAGGTATCAGGTCTTTGTAATCCAATAGCTTGAAAAAGATCTGACTGCTGATATTGTACGGATAATTACCCGTCAACACAAAAGGTCTGCCGGCGAATAACGTATTCAAATCCATTTGAAGAAAGTCTCCTTCCACGATTTTATTGCGCAGTTGAGGCATGGCAGCATTCAAGTATGAAATGCTCTCCTCGTCAATCTCAACGACTTTCATCTCACGCCCTTTGGGCAATAGATACTGTGACAACGCACCCATACCAGGGCCAACCTCAAGAATAGGCAAATCGGGGCAAACGTCAACCGTATCAGCTATACGTTGGGCAATAGTCATATCCGTCAGGAAGTGTTGCCCCAGTTTTTTTTTCGGACGTACTCTATACATTCGTTGCTTTTTAGTACTTTTGTACATTGCAAAGATAACTATTTTATCCCGTTAAGGACCCATATTTTGAAAAAGTATATTATACCCATATCAAAGATATTGTTTCCGTTTATACTCGGCGGAAGCATTTTATATTGGATGTACAGAGACTTCCCTTTCTCCAGTTTAGACAATCTACTTTGGAATGAAATGCATTGGGAATGGATGTTTTTGTCATTTATCCCTGGCATCTTCGCACAAGTTTTCAGAGGCTTGCGCTGGCGTCAAGCTTTGGATCCAATGGGGGAACATCCACGCAGAAGCACATGTATCAACGCTATCTTTGTTTCTTACGCCTCCAGTCTGATCATTCCGCGCAGTGGTGAAATCATACGTTGCGGCATACTGAAATCCCACGACAGCACCTCCTTTGGCAAATCATTGGGTACTGTCATCACTGAGCGTATAGTAGATAGTTTTCTAATGCTTCTCCTTACAGGAGCGGTATTATTATACCAATTGCCCGTTATACTTGAGTTTTTCAATCTGACAGGAGTCGGTTTTACAGGCTTATTGCAACGCTTCACACCTACAGGAATATTTGTGACAATCCTATGCGGTTGTCTCATTGCGGTAATGGTTATCTTTGCCATTAAGCAATTTTCTGTAGCCAGAAAGATCAAGGACGTTCTCAGAGACATCATAGAAGGCATCTTATCATTGAAAAAAGTACACAATATACCATTGTACCTCTTCTATTCTGTCGGTATATGGGTGTCCTACTTCTTACATTATTGGCTGACGTTCTATTGTTTTGACTTTACAGCACACATGGGCATTACCGCTGCATTAATCTCTTTCTGCATAGGCAGTATTGCCGTTATCGTTCCTACCCCTAACGGCGCAGGTTCTTGGCATTTTGCCGTGAAGACAATCCTCGTCCTATACGGTCTGAACCAGATTGACGCTGTAGCATTTGCACTAATTGTCCATTCTGTGCAGACGCTATTACTGATTGCGTTGGGAGTTTATGCGCTCATCGCTTTACAGTTTATTTACAGCAAGAACGCTAACATCGGCAAGGAGGACACGACATGAAAACTGTCAACTTACGAAAGATTATAGAACTCATCTGTTCTCTGGTTCTTGCCGGAGTCATCTTGTATTGGTTATACAAAGATTTTCCTTTCTCACAAGTGTCAGAAACGCTAAAGCATGGTGTCCGTTGGGACTGGATGGCAGGTTCGTTACTCTTCGGCATCATTCCTCAAATCCTCCGCGGTGTCCGCTGGCGGATGGCATTGGAACCACTGGGAGAAAAACCGTCCTACCGAAATTGCATCTCCGCAGTATACATGTCATTTGCTGCCAGTCTGGTTATCCCGAGAATCGGCGAGATTTCACGTTGCGCAACATTGAAGAAAGTTGAAGGCATTTCTTTTCCCAAATCATTAGGTACAGTGATTACCGAGCGCATCATTGACTCTCTTATTGTTTTGCTCATTCTGTTCATCACATTCATATGTGAGATACCAGTTTTTTACAGGTTCTTCAAGACTATAGGTTTTACCCCTGACCAGTTTTTTGAGAAGTTTTCAATAGCAGGCATAACCATCTCCGTCATTTGTCTTGCGCTGATTATAGGCGGATTTTTCTACATCCTACTGAAACTAAAAGCGTTTAATAAATTCCATGACGTATTTGTCAAGTTCTCGCAAGGCTTTGCCTCTGTCAGGAAAGTCAATAACAGATATCTCTTCCTGTTTTATTCCATTTGCATCTGGATTTGCTATTTTTTGCACTTCTATCTGGCTTTTTATGCCTTTGACTTTACGACTCATCTCGGTATACATGCAGGACTTCTTGCCTTCTGTATGATAACAATCGCTGTTTTGGTTCCCACTCCCAATGGTGCCGGACCGTGGCATTTTGCCGTAAAAGTCGTGCTGATGCAATTTGGAATCAGCATCGGCAACGCTATTCTCTTTGCCCTTATCGTACACGCATTACAGACACTTCTCGTCATAGTTTTAGGCGTATACGGCTATCTCACTTTAACAAAACCCGCAACAAATAAACAAACATTATAACTATTATCATTATGGAAATTAAAAATCTTGAGCCGAAAGGCATTTGGCAGAATTTCTATCTACTCACACAAATTCCACGCCCGTCAGGACATCTGGAGAAAATTCAGGCGTTTCTTTTAGACTGGGCAAAGGAACGCAACATTGAGGCGTTCAAAGATAACGCCGGTAACATCATCATGCGCAAACCCGCAACTCCAGGATATGAGAAACTAAAAATGGTTACTTTTGAGGGTCATATGGACATGGTTCCCCAGAAAGCCGCAGACTCTACCCATAATTTTGAAACCGACCCTATTGAGACCTATATCGATGGTGATTGGGTTAAGGCCAAAGGTACAACATTGGGCTCTGACGACGGTATGGGAGTAGCCACCGCCATGGCAGTGTTTGAGGACAACACTCTTGAACACGGACCTTTAGAGGCCATATTCACTGTTGATGAGGAGACGTGCATGTATGGCGTCAACCATTTGGAGCCGGGCACATTAAAGGGCGATATCCTGCTCAATCTTGACAATGAGACGGAGGGAGAGTTTATTATCGGCTGTGCCGGCGGCATGGATGTGGCTGGCAATATGGATTATCAGGAGATTGACAGCGAAGAAGGCGCTATCGCCGTCAAGGTCACACTGCAAGGTTTGAAAGGCGGCCACTCCGGACTGGAAATTTCTTTAGGCAGAGCTAACGCCAACAAACTTCTCGGACGCCTATTGTATGATGCAGCGCAGGAGTTTGACGCTGACCTCGCATGTTGGGACGGCGGCAATATGCGCAACGCCATTCCCAACAGGGCTGAAGCCATTGTCACTATTGATTCTGAGGACAAGGCGGCTTTCATGGCTTTTGTCGAGGAGTGGAAACAGACCTTCACAGATGAGTATGGCACCATTGAGGACGACTTGGACCTGACTGCCGAGGTTATTGAGTTACCTTCAAAGATTGTGCCCAAGGAGATACGTGACAACATGATTAACGCTGTCATGGCATGTCACGTCGGCGTATTGCGCAATATCCCAGCCATTCCACATATTGTAGAAACCTCGTGCAACCTGGGCATCGTGAAAATAGCCAACGGCAAAATAGAGACTGACGTCCTTGTACGCAGTTCTTGTGAAAGTATGCTGGACTATCTCGCCAATGCCGTCAGCGCATCATTCTCCATGGCAGGATTGCACATCAGTCTCAACGGACGCTATCCTGCATGGCAGCCCAACAACGACTCTCCCATCGTAAGCGTTGTTGAAAAAGTATACAAGGCTGTAAACGGCGAAGAGTGCAAAGTGGAAGTCGTACACGCCGGCTTGGAGTGTGGAATCATCCAGACAGTCAATCCAAACATGGACGCCATCAGTTTCGGACCGACGTTGCGCTCACCGCACACACCGTTTGAGCGGTGCAACATACCTTCAGTAGCCAAATACTATAAATTTGTCCTTGAACTTCTGAAGAACATTCCAGAAAAATAAAGATCGCATCACATACAAGACAACCATGGAAAAATATATTTCAGAACCTGCAAGACAGACACCTGTATGGGATGAAGTCGATGTGCTGGTAGTCGGCGGCGGTCCTGCCGGACTTATGGCCGCACAAGCCGCAGCACTTGTTGAAGGAACCAAAGTATTGCTCTTGGAAAGTCGCGGTTCGCTTGGCGGCAACATGACACAAGGGCTTCCTCTGCTTGGTTTCCTCGGCCGTAAGGGTAATGAGGTTATCAAAGGTTTGCCTCTCCGCTTTGTGGAACGGCTCCGGGAGCGGGGACAAGCCACTCATCATCGCCGTTGCCCGCTTCACGTCTCACTGACAATGATTGACCCGGAAGGAACAAAGAAACTTGCATGGGAAATCATGGACGAAAGCGGTGTCAAAGTCCTCATGTATGTCATGTGTGTGGACACAATTATGGATGGAGACAAAATCCGTGGTGTCATCATAGAGTCCAAGAAGGGGCGCGCCGCCATACTTGCCAAGACTGTCATTGACTGCACCGGCGACGGAGATGTCGCATCCCATGCGGGTGTTCCGATGGCTTACGGCAACGAGAAGGGCATTGCCCAGCCGCCAACCCTGATGTTCTCTATGCGAGGAGTAGATTCGCGCAAACTACGCAATGCCGTAGCCGACCACCCGGAGATATACGACATCGACTTTATTCCCAACGAGTTTTTCCGCGCCGATGACAACTGTACAATGGTAGGCTTCCGCAACCAAATTCGTGAAGCACGCCAGCAGGGATATAATCTTCCTGTCGAGAGAACCATCTTCATGACCGGCATGGCACCAGATGAATGGTGGGTCAACATGTCCCGTGTCAACGGCGTAGACGCCACCGACCCCCGACAGTACACAAAGGGCGAGAGGATTGCAATAGAACAAAACTCCGAGATAGTCAGATACCTGAAAGCGTTTATCCCCGGTTTTGAGAATGCCTACGTTGACAGGGTAGCCCCCTTCATGGGTGTCCGTGAAACCCGGCGCATCATCGGCGAATACATTCTCACCGAACAAGACATTTTTGACTGTGCACGTTTTGACGATGCCATCGGAGTCGCCGCATATCCCGTAGACCTCCACCACCCCGTCGGCGGAGACTGCACACTGATGTGGTGTCCTGACTGCTACGACATCCCCTACCGCTCACTTGTTCCAAAGAAGGTGGACGGCCTGCTCTGTGCCGGCAGGAACATCTCCGCCACTCACCTCGCACTTGCCTCCGTGAGAGTCATGGGTCCGGCAATGTGTATCGGAGAAGCCGCCGGAAAAGCTGCGGCACTTTGCGCACGCAAGGGAATCACGCCCAGACAACTCAACACAAAAGAGCTCCAGCAAGCACTCCGTGCGGAAGGAGTCTATTTCAGAGATTAGTCTCTGACTCTGTCCTTTTATTTTTTTCATCCCAAAGGATGGAATATATATTCCAAGGAATGGAACGTATATCCCATCCCTTGGAATGTATGTCCCAGCCTATGGAACATAGCACCTAATGCCGATTGCCGGGCAATAGATTGCTCATAACTTTTTTCTGATACCGGAATTTAGATTCGCCGGAACACTGCTCTGCCTCACGTGAAAAAGAGGTAAATCCGAAGAATAAAACGTAAACGTTTTAACAAAAACACTTTTTGTCTGAGGGTATCAGCCCCGTTACTGGAAAAAATGTTAACTTTGTAAAATAATAAACAGACATATTTTGGATAAACTAATGATATGGTTGCTTTCGGCAACACCAGACTCGCTGGGACATCCCGCAGATAGTTTGCGCAATATAGCCAGAACCATTGTGCAGGATGTTACAACCACTCAGGGACTTGACAAACTGCAGAATGCAGCACAATCGCTGATTGAGCATGGCATTTCGTTGGGATTGCGCATCCTGGCGGCTTTAGCGATATTCATTATCGGACGTTTCGCCATCAGGTTAGTCAATCATCTGATAAAGCGCATACTTAACTCGCGCGACATTGACCCCAGCGTCAAGAGCTTCCTGGAGAGTTTTATCAATGTCACGCTATTGGTGTTGCTGATAATCGCCGTCGTCAGCAAACTCGGCATTGAAACTACATCCTTTGCCGCATTGCTGGCCTCATTTGGAGTTGCCGTCGGCATGGCTCTCAGCGGTAACCTCCAGAATTTCGCAGGAGGAATACTGATACTTATCTTCCGCCCGTACACCGTAGACGACTATGTCAATGTCCAAGATGTCGAAGGAACGGTGACATCCATCCAGATTTTCCACACTATCATCAGGACATACAAGGGTACAAATGTATACATACCTAACGGGCAGATGAGCAACGCCTTGATAAAAAACTACTCCAAAGAGCCTCTCCGCATGGTGGAATGGATTGTCAGCGTAGAATATGGCGAGGATATCAAAAAAGTAGAAGATACCGTATCAGAAGTCATCAAGGCCGACTCCAGAATACAGACCGTCCCTAAGCCTTATGTGGCAGTGAAGGAACTCGCCGAAAGCAGCGTAAACATCACCATCAGAGTCTGGACCGAAATTGCCAACTACTGGGGTGTGTATTTTGATGGTAACAAGCGCATATATGAAACCTTTAACGAGAAGGGCATCAACTTCCCGTTCCCGCAGTTGACAATACATCAAGGAACGTAAACATGGCACATATTCTAGTAATCCGATTTTCCGCATTGGGCGACGTCGCTATGACAGTGCCGGTGCTGTATTCTGTAGGGAAACAGTATCCGATGCACGAATTTACCATCCTGTCAAAAGAGAATATGGCGCCCTTGTTCGGAAACATGCCTGCCAACGTACATTTCCGCGGTGTCAACCTGGAGAAATATAAAGGAATGGTCGGGCTGAACAACCTGTTCTATGAGCTGTACAAAGAAGACTACGATGCCGTGGCAGACCTTCACGATGTCATCCGTACAATGTTCATCCGGATGGCTTTCAAACTAAAAGACAAGCCTGTGGCGAGCATCGAGAAAAGCCGTATGGCAAAAAGAGCGCTTGCACGCAAGAATAACAAGATAAAGACCCAGCTGAAAGGGTCCATCCAACGCTATGTCAAAGTCTTTGACAACTTAGGATATCCTGTAAACCTTGACTTTCGCTCCATCTTTGGCGACACATTGCCCGACCTGCCCGAAGACCTCAAGGCGTCCACGGGCCTACACGAAGGCATGCACTGGATAGGTGTGGCTCCATTCGCCCGCCACAAAGGCAAAATATATCCATTAGAGCAGATGGAGAAAGTGTTGGAAATACTCAACGCCCAAGACAATGTACGCATCTTCCTTTTCGGCTCCGGCAGAACAGAAGGACAATGGTGCAGGAACTGCGAGGCGCAAATGAAAAACGTCACATCACTGGTGTCCAGATTTGAGTTGAAAAAAGAACTGATACTGATGAGCCACCTTGACGTTATGCTCTCTATGGATTCCGCAAATATGCATCTGGCATTTTTGACACATACACCTGTTGTCTCTATATGGGGAGCGACGCATCCTTATGCCGGATTCTCGGGACTGCAGGTGGAAGGAAGCGAAATAGTACAAGTACCCATGGACTGCCGCCCGTGTTCCATATACGGCAACAAACCATGCTACAAGGGCAATTACGAGTGCATGTATAACATACAGCCACAAGACATTGCCACCACTGTGATGAACGTCTGCAAGAAAAACGAATAATGAGCAAACTTCTTTATTACATATTATACGGAGGATTCTATCTGATTTCACTGCTGCCATACAGAGTGCTGTATGGCATTTCTGACATCATACTCTATCCCATACTATATAAGTTGCTCAACTACAGACGGTCTATCGTACAGTCAAACCTTCGCCATGCTTTCCCAGACAAGTCACAAAAAGAACGGATAGCCATTGAGCGAAAATTCTATCACTTCCTGTGCGATTACTTCATGGAAACCATCAAGTTGATAAGTATCAGCAAACAGGAACTGATGAGGCGCATGGTAATGAAAGGTACAGACGAGATGTACAAATCGTTTGACAAAAATACCATGCTATTTATATATCTGGGCCACTTTTGCAACTGGGAATACATCGCCTCACTGCAATGGTGGATGCCGAGTGACGTGCTTTGCACACAGATATACAGTGCATTACGGAACGATGCTTTTGATTTGCTTTTTTACAAAATCCGCAGTCGCTTCGGCGGGATGAACATTGAGAAAAACATCTCCCTGCGTATCATCATGGACCAAAAAAGAAAAGGACAAAAGACGATTGTGGGATTCATCTCTGACCAATGTCCTAGATGGGTCAACATTCACCTCTTCACGCCCTTCCTGCATCAGGACACAGCAGTATTTACAGGTACTGAACGCATTGCCCGCAAAGTGAAAGCATCTGTTTTCATCAGCCACCTCACACGACCTCGCAGGGGATACTACGAATGTCAGTATCAATGCCTGACACTTGATGTGGATAAAGATTTCCCTGAAAACGAACTGACAAAATGCTACATGCATGACTTGGAGAAACAAATTGAGGCCAATCCGCACCTGTGGCTATGGACACATAACCGCTGGCACCGCCAACGGACCGACGAAGATGCTCCCGAAGAGTGGAAAGCCACAATCCAAAACGGTCAAGTGATAAGCGAAACACCTATAAAAACTAATAATCATTAAGAATAAAATATATGGTTGAGAAAAGAAAAATTGTGTATTTAGGAATGATTGGTGACATCATGCACCCTGGTTTGATTAACATCATCAACGAGGGAAGCAAATATGGTGACCTCATGATAGGCCTGTTTACCGACAAAGCCATTGCCAACCACCGCCGACTGCCATACCTTACTTATGAACAACGTAAGAACGTTATTGAGAATATTAAAGGCGTGGCCTCCATTGTTCCGCAAGAAGAATGGAGTTATGTAGAAAACCTGAAAAAATACAAACCAGATTACATCATTCACGGTGACGATTGGAAAGAAGGTCCCGACAAATTTATCAGAGATGAAGTCCTCAAAGTTATGGCCCAACAAGGCGGCAAGGTAATTGAGATACCATATACAAAAGGCATCTCCACATCAAGCCTCAAAGCGGAAATAGACTCTCTCGGTGTCACTCCGTCGGCCCGTCTTTCCTCATTACACAGATTAATTTCGTCTAAATCAATAGTGCGCATCATTGAGTCACACAACGGACTTACGGGTCTGATAGCAGAACATACTAAAGTGGAAATCAACGGACAAGAACGCGAGTTTGACGGCATGTGGGCATCATCTCTGACAGACTCTACATCAAAAGGCAAACCCGATAATGAATCCGTAGACCTGACAACACGTCTCCATGACTTGAACGACACGTTGGAAGTGACCACAAAGCCTGTCATCTTTGACGGTGACACAGGAGGCAGGATTGAGCATTTCGGTTTTACAGTCCGCACATTGGAGCGTTTAGGCATTTCAGCTGTTATCATAGAAGACAAAGTCGGTTTGAAGCAAAACTCATTGTTTGGCACTGATGCCGTACAGACACAAGATAGCATAGAAGGTTTCTGTAATAAGATACAAGCCGGAAAGAGAGCCCAGATAACACAAGATTTTATGGTCATAGCGCGTTGTGAATCATTAATCGCAGGCAAAAGTGTGGATGATGCACTGGAACGCTGTTACGCCTACGCCTGTGCCGGAGCTGATGCCATATAGATTCACCACAAAGATAAGAGCG
>ODAI012264806.1_pt1 | contig 10430 bp, 8 predicted proteins | sample 1539321 | NCBI WGS metagenome assembly ODAI01 (sample SAMN02144231, study PRJEB22623) | gut metagenome | biome: sheep rumen | host: Ovis aries | place: New Zealand | reverse complement strand
AACCGAATATGGATGGCGGCGGACTTTTTCTGTAAGCACACCTCCGTCCTCGTAGCCGACGTATCCCGGAGGAGCTCCAACTAAGCGGCTTGCGGTATGTTTTTCCATATAATCAGACATATCAATTCGGATAAGGGCATCCTCCGAGCCGAAAAGATACTTTGCCAGAGCCTTTGCAAGCTGGGTTTTTCCAACACCGGTAGGGCCCAGGAAAATAAAAGAGCCGACCGGGTGTTTTGGAGAAGAAATGCCAGCCCGGCTTCTGCGGATTGCGCCAGAAATTACGCGGACTGCATCATCCTGTCCAATCACAGTATTGTGAAGCTCTTCTTCCATATGGATAATTCTGGTAATTTCTCTTGTTGTAAGCTGTTCAACAGGAATTCCAGTCATTTCACAGATGATTTTTTCAATATCAGAAACAGTGACTGTCTTTTTTTCGCCCAGCTGACCCTCGCTAAGCATTGTTGAATAGCGGCTGAGTTTTTTCTTAAGCTCGATTACCTTGTCGCGGACAATTGCGGCATTTTCGTAATCCTGATTTTTTACAAGAGCCTTCTTTTCTTCAATAAGGTCACTGATATTTGTTTCAATTTCAACAAGCTCGCCCGGACGCTGCTCTTCGCTGATTTTTTTTGCAGCTCCCGCCTCGTCAAGAATGTCGATTGCCTTATCAGGCAGAACTTTTTCCGGGATGTAGCGGCGGCTCAAACGCACGATTGCCGGAATAACGGCATCTTCGTAGTTGACGTGGTGGAAATTTTCGTATTTTGGCTTAATTCCACGGAGTATTTCCTCTGTCTCTTCATCACTTGGTTCGCTAACCTTTACAACCTGGAATCTTCTTTCCAAAGCCAGATCCTTTTCGATATGGCGGGTATATTCTTTTGTTGTTGTTGCACCGATTATCTGGATTTCTCCGCGGCTGAGAGCCGGCTTCATGATATTTGAAGCGTCCATTGTTCCTTCAGGTCCGCCGGCTCCTATGATTGTGTGAAGCTCATCAATAAAAAGAATGATGTCATCATTTTCCTGAATTTCTTTCATCATCCTTTTCATGCGCTCTTCAAATTCACCCCGGTACTTTGTTCCGGCAACCATTGCCGCAAGGTCAAGGGAAAGAAGGCGTTTTTTCAGGAGATTTGAAGGTACCTTTCCGTTTACGATTGCCTGGGCAAGTCCTTCTACGATTGCGGTTTTTCCAACACCCGGCTCACCTGTCAAAACAGGATTATTTTTTGTGCGGCGGGAAAGAATCTGAATTACACGGTGAATTTCCTTATCGCGGCCCACTACCGGGTCACTCTTATTTTCGCGTGCCATTTTTGTAAGGTCGCGGCTGTATTCAGAAAGAAAGGATTCTTCTCCACCGTCAGACTGACTTTTATCTGAAGTCTGTTTTTTTTCAGAATCCGGATTATTGTCTGTAAGAAGAAAATCAGAAGGATCATCCCCAAAAAGTGATTTGAAAAATTCATCTGCATAAGTATGGATATTAAAATCACTGTAGGAGCTTTTTACTTCGTTCTGAACTTCCATAACGGTAAAGCGGACATCCATAATAGAATAGCCGGATGCAAAAAAGAAATTTTCGATTATTGTTTTTGCTTCATTACAGGCAGCAAGCAGAAGATGCTCTGTTCCTACATAAGAGTTATGAAGATTTTCAGCCTCTTTTTCTGCACTTTCAAGCAGAAGTTTCATGCGCTGACTCTGAGGAAGCTGATCCAGGGTTGGACCACGTTCTAAAGTTGAAAAAGAATCTTCAAGAGATTCTTCAAGTCTCATCAGGTTCAGATTCAGTCTTGTAAGTGTAGAAAAACCTACTCCCTCTTTAAGACGAAGCATGGCAAGCAGTACATGTTCAGGAAGTATTTCTTTAGAGCCGAACTGTCTGGCTTCATCCTGGGCCAGAACCAATACAATTTTTCTTGCGCGAACTGATAAATTTTTCAATTATAACCCCAATCAGTTAACCGTAAGCTTTTCAAAAGCCTGCTGAATTACAATTGCTCTAAGGCGCTGAAGCTGGGCACTCAAATCCTTTTTCAAATCCTCTTCGTATGAAAACGCATAATTATCGTTTACATAAAGAATGTGTCCGTGCTTTGCACGGTAATAGAGGGCATTTAAATCCTGATTCTGAATGCCGCTTACTCTGCCGGTCTGTAAACCGAACTTAATTACAGAAATAATATCCGCAGCTTCCTCGTAAGTAAGTAAAAGCGAATACATTGCCTTTGCATAAGCCCTTTTTACAAAATTCAAGAGTATTGTAGGATTATTATCGGCAAAAGTAGTCCGAATCTTGCGTTCTGTTTTTAAAATAATTGTTGCGATAGATGTAATGCAGGCAACCTGATCCAGTTCCGTTCCTTCCGAAGAGTTTCCCGGATACAAATCAAAAATAAAGTTTGAGAAATTGGCCGAATCAGAGACTTGAAAAACAGGTGAAATACAGAGTTTTTTTTCTGTCACCATTGAAATTATTGAATCAAACTGCCCCGAAAGCACAATCGAGGGAATAAAAAGCCTTACAGAGATTTTTAATCCGGTACCACAGTCCTTGATATGGGAAGTAAGATAACCGAAATCCCGGCTTGCGGCAAACTGAAGTTTTTCCTGCAAAAGCTCATCAACCTTATAAATCTCAGACATAGTTTTTTCTGTTTCAAAGCCGGAAGAAAAATTAGAAATTCTTATATGGTCAATGTGATTTACAAGAATGTTTTTTGAATCATCATCATTTAAAATTACAGCCGTACAGTCAAAATCCTTTTCATCAGTGACAATATTTTTGTCCATCAGAATCTGCCGGCCCTGGCTGAAGATATTTTTATAATCAATAAAATGGAAGCTTTCATCAGGCTGAATGGCGTCGTAAACAAGGGAATTTACCCTCTCCATATCATCCTGAGTCATTTTCACGGGAAAGGGAAAGTCTGCAAGATTGCGGCTCAGGCGGATTTTGGTAGAAAGAACTACATCATCATTCTGACCGGCAAGAGAAAACCACGGAAGGCTTGTTTCTGCTTTTTTACTTTCTGCCATCATCATCCCCTTTTTTTTCATCCGCTTTTTCTAAATCAATGTCTGAATCTGATGAAGTATCAAAGAAAAGGTTTTTATCTGATGAATTTTTAAAAGCTTCCTTATTCAAAACCTTAAGATAGTCCCTGTAAAAGGCAGCCTTTTCATATTCCTCAGCTTCAAGAGCCGCTTCCAGCTTAAACTGCATTTCTACCCGGCTTGTAAGGGTCGAGCGGTAACCCTTAAGTTTTTTGGGGAAGCTGCCCTGATAAAGGCCGGTAATTCCGTACTTTTTAAGCGTCTTCTGAAACTCTTCTTTAAAGGTGTAATAACATTCTGCACAGCCGATTTTCTGAGTTTTTGAGATTTCTTCGTATGTCATTCCGCAGACGCGGCATACCTTTTCTGCCATATTAAAGTTTTAATCCTTCCGAAGGTTTTCCTTTCCGGCTTTCACAGATGGAATTACCGAAACCAGAACAGAAAGCACTAAAGTGCCCGCTACTACCATTATTATCTGATTTACTGGAATTGCAACAGGAATTGTCTGTAAATAATAGGCAGGATCCATGAGCTGCACTTCCTTAAAAAGATTAACAAACCATTCAAGAAAGCGGATAAGTTCATTTGCCTTTACCGAAAGCAGAATTCCCACAGGAACGCCGATTAAAAGCCCCGCTGCCGCACAATATAAAGCCGCAAGCAGAAAGGACAGGGTAATTTCAAAGGGTCTTGCCCCAACACTTTTTAAGATGGCAATTTCCTTTCGCCTTTCCATCACAAGCATGACAATGGCCGAAGAAATATTTATGCTTGCAACAAAGGTAATCATCATCATGATAAAGACAAGCATTACCTTTGTAGAAGAAAAATTTTCAAAGCGGGCGGCATTGACCTGGTCCCAGCGGAAAACATTTGCAAAACGGCCGCAGCTTTTTTTTACCTTATGCTGCAGGGCAACTAAAGATGGAGAAAAGGCATCCTCTGTTTCTAAAAGTATATTAAAGCTGGCATTAGCCATTGGAAAGGAGCGGAAAAAAGCTGTAAGGGGGATAAAAATCCACAGCTCATCCATTTCCTGATAGCCTGAGCTTACAACTGCCCCAACCTTAAAAGTAGTCACCTTTGGAACAACAGCTTCTCCCGCCTTTTTTGTAGTGATAATCCTGAAAAGCTCCCCCGTCTTAAGGGAAAGCCTTTCTGCCATCTTATCACCGATTATAGCATAAGGCACCGATGAAGCTTTTTTGAGGCTTGCAGTATCGCCCTCCTTTACTTCAAAAAGAGTCTTAAAACTTTCGTTTTCCTCAAAAATATTTTCAGATACGCCCCGTAAAAAAGCTCCTGACCTCATATTTTTTCCAACCCCCAGGGCAAAAAGAGTAACTTCCGGCCAGGCTTTTGTAATTCCACTGATATTTTCAAAGTTCTTTGCATAGGCTGTAAACTTTTCACCGCTCTTAGTTTCTTCAAGCCCCTTTGCAACGCGAACTTCAAGATGACCCGAAGAAAGCCCTATCAGGCGTTCTGTCATACCGTTTATCATTCCGCTTGTAACGGAAAGAACAGAAACAAGGGGAACGACGCTGAGAGCAATGCAGATTATTGAACCGTAGAGGCTTTTTCTTGCTACGGTGGACTTTTGTGTGCGGGGAAAAATCAGACTTTTTGCAAAATAAAGAGAAGACTTTAACGACACCTTACAAATCTCCCCTTTCATTTACAAGCTCAAGCTTTCCGTCTTTTATGTGATAAATAAAATCACCTTTTTCTGCAATCTTCATATCATGAGTTACAAGCAGCAGGGTTTTATTGTATTTTTCCACCATGGAAAACAAAAGCTGGCTGATTAAGGCGGCATTTGCAGGATCCAGATTTCCTGTAGGCTCATCTGCAAGAATTAATGCCGGGTCGTTTATCAGGGCTCTTGCAACGCTTACCCTCTGGCGCTCTCCGCCGCTCAGCTGGGACGGAAGGTGATCCTTACGGTTATAAACTCCCACATCCTGTAAAAGAGCCCGGGCTTTTTCAACTGCTTCTTTTTTCGGCTTTCCTGCAATCAGGGCCGGCATGTAAACATTTTCCAGGGCGGTAAAATCCTTAAGAAGATAATGAAACTGAAAAACAAGGCCGACAAATTCCGAGCGGTATTTTGAAAGCTCCTTTTCCTTAAGGCCAGTAAGCTCCAGCTCCCCTGCGCGGACAAGCCCCTTTGTTGCACATTCAATGCCACCGATTATATTCAAAAGGGTTGATTTTCCACTTCCGCTTTCCCCGGCAATTACAATTTTCTTTCCCTCTTCAATTTCCAGATTCAAATCCGAAAGGACTGTGAGTCTTTCACTTGCAGAAATAAAAGTTTTTTCAAGTCCCTTTACTGATACAATACTATTCTTCATGAAGAACCTCGGTTAATGAAAGTTTAAGCACATTTCTGCTTGCAAAATAACAGGCCGTAAGCGGGGCAAGAATTCCATAGACAAAAATCAGGATACATTCACCCGGAAAAATGCGGGCCGGAATACTTGCATAAAGTGCGTAAGCAGAATTTTCCCTTACATACATAAGATTTTCGTGATTAAAAAGAGCCGTAAAAATATACTGGAGAAAATATACGATTTTTGAGGCGGCATTAAACACAACATCAGTATTAAAGCTGATTAAAAGTCCAAAAATAAGTCCAAGGCTGGCGCCTATAAAGCCGATATAAAAGCCCCTCATGATAAATACAGAGCGGACACTTTCAGGCTCTGCACCAAGAGCACACAAAATTGCTATTTCCCGCTTGCGTTCAAAAACAAGACGTCGCATTCCGTTATAAATATTGATTGCGACAACTATAAAAATGAGGCAGACGACAAGAAGCAGCATGTTTTTTTCGATTCTTAAAGCCCCGTAAAATGACTTATTGAATTCCTTCCATGATTTTGCAAGGCCCTGCTCCCACCATTCCTCTTTTTCCAGAAGCCTGATTTCCTTTTCAACATCGGAAATATTTTCAAGCTTGATTCCCCAGATTTTTTCCGCACCTTTTCCAAAATAAGCTTTTGCGTCTTCAATGTTTATAAAGCTCAGGCTTGAATTGATATCCTGATAGCCGGATGCAAAAATTCCTTTAACCTTAAAAATACGCTGGCCGGAAAATAAATCCACATCACTTGAGCCGGAAAGCACAAACAGATTTACGCTGTCACCTTCCCGCACATGAAGGTTTGCCGCAAGCTGATTTCCAAGGATAATCGAGCCCTTCTCTGAAATATCAAGGGAGCCGGAAACAAGATAAAGCTCCTTTCTCAGCCCCAAATCGTCGTAAAAGGCCCGGGCAGGCAGTCCCCGGATAATTGCAGGACTTTCGTAAACAGCAGAATTTTTTGATTTCGAAGAATCCACCGAGCACATCAAAGTCTGAGCCTGATAAAACGGAAGGGCATGTTTAATTTCTTTTCTGGACTGGCACCATTTCTGAAAGTCCCCCTCTTTTTCCTGGGGCAGCTTTTCTATCTGAAAGTGATATGAAGAGATTTCCTGAATAGCATTTATAAAGCTCATCTGAAATCCGTTCATTACACTCATAACGACAATCAGAGTCATAACGCCAAAGCAGATTCCGGCAGCGGCAAGGCGGGAGGTTATGGAAGAACGGCTGCTTCTGTCCTGAGAAGAAAATCTTTTTGCAATAGACAGGACAAGCCTAATCTTTGGAAGGAGCTTTGTTTTCATCGATTTTATTCACCCTGATAACATCATTATTTTTATATATAACTTCGCGAACCTTCTGATTATCAACATACCAGGTTTTAATATTTATTCCGCCGTCAAAATAAAAATGCTGACTGTAAGTTCCAGGCTTTGAAGAATACCTCTCATGCGATTTTAATACATCGTTTTCATAATATTTTACATCAGGAGGGATTTCTCTGCCATCCTCAGAAGGCGGATTATACTTATATGAAAAAGTTTTTACAAAAACATCACGTCTTTTTGTATCCTCTTCATCGTTATACAAAAAAGTTCTTGTTTTTACCTGAGTGATTCTCTTCTGACTGTCAAAAGACCAGCGGGTAATTTCTGTAATATAATTTTTACTGCCAATCTTTTTGTAATTTTCTTTTTTTAAAACTATGCCGTCATCCCGGTAGTAAAAATCCTCCCTCTTATTTTCATAATCTACCGTTTTTAGATAAGGCCTTTTTGAATCTCCCTTATAGTAAAAAAGCTCGCTTTTTATGATTTTAGAATTATCATAGGAGGCAATTTCCCAGAATTCCGATTTTTTCAGGCGGTAATCTTCATCAAAAAAACGCCGGTTAGTTTTATTCCCGATGGAATAAATAATCACCCGCTTATCTGAATCTTTTGTAATCTCAATTACTTCATCTTCAAACTGAGAAAAGCTTAGAAGGTCACTGGAATTTCTGAAATCTATGGAAGGATTTTCAGGTGGGGCCTGGACAAGGGAAAGAGGCTCTGCCACATCTTCATCAGTCTCTGGAAAAAGCTGTCCGGCAGGGCTATCTTCAATAAATTTTTCTTCAACAAGGCTTTCATCCTCTTCTGAAAATGAAAGGCAGTTCAAAGAGAAAATCAAAATCAGAAAAAGATAAAGCCCTTTCATCAGAAATTACAGTCCCAGAAAGTCATCAATATATTTTTCAGCATTAAATGCTTCTATATTTTCATATTTTTCACCGGTGCAGACAAAGGCGACGGGGATTCCAAGCTCACGGCCGATTGAAACAGCAACGCCACCCTTTGCGGTTGAATCACACTTTGTCATGATGATTGCATCCAGTCCGACAGCCTCATTAAAGACTTCTGCCTGACGCAGGGCATTCTGGCCGGTAGTAGAATCAATTACGATGATTTTCTTATAGCAGCCCTGGTCAGCCTTGGAAGAACAGGTGCGGTCAATTTTCTGAAGCTCGCGGACAAGGTTTTCCTTATTGTGAAGGCGGCCGGCAGTATCCGCAATTACAAGCCCCGGTCCCTTTGATTTTACAGCCTCAGCCGCATCAAAAACGACGGCACTAGGGTCGCTTCCATGCTGGTGACTTACAACCCGCACTCCGATTCTTTCTCCGTGAGTATCAAGCTGTTCGATTGCGGCAGCGCGGAAGGTATCTGAACTTGCAAGAACAATGTTTTCTACCCCGTGATTTTTAAACCAGAGGGCAAGCTTTGCAACGCTGGTAGTTTTTCCGACTCCGTTTACACCAAGCACCATCCAGACATTCTGTTTTGTCATGTCCGGCTCAAGTCTGATTTCCCGGATATCCTTTAAAAGCAGGACTTTGAGCTCATTTAAAATATCTTTCTGCTCAGAAATCTTTTTCTGGCGGCAGATTGCTTCAAGTTCTTCTGTAATTTCAAAGGCAGTTTTTGCCCCTATATCGCCTTCAACAAGATTATCTGTCAGTTCTTCAAAGAATTCTTCATCAATCTTTCTGGAAAAAAGATTTTTTAATTTTTCGCCAAAGGATTTTTTCACGATTTTTCTCCTGTTTCTTGATTATCTTTACCAGCTTCTTCTTCATAAGGCAAGGCTTCTGAATCAGTCTGTTCATTTTCAGCTTCTTTTTCAACCAGTGCTTCTTTTTTAAGTCTTTTACTTATTGCAGCCTTCCGTTTTCTTTCAAGTTTTTTGGGCGATATAGCCTTTGTTTTTACAGGAAGCACAGAGTTTGCCGCAACAAGATAGCGGACAAGCTCATAAATAAAAAGCGCCCCGAAGCCTATGGCAATTCCACCGCAAATCTGATTTCTGGTCTGCCACATAAGGGCATCATCATAGTCTCCAAGTCCCTTGTTATAAAGACTGGCCGCATTATAATAATTTCCGTAGGTATAAAAATAAGGCACCATAGAAAGCATAAAAAGAGTATAGGTTCCGTACATATACCTTCGCCGGTGATCTATATATTCATTGGCATCAAAATTATGAGCTTTAAGGGAAACCGTATTTTCATCAACAAGAAAGCTTTTGGGAACATAATAATTTGTAGTGTAGCCTTCCTTCGAAATAAACTGTCCCAGAATCTGGGCATCATTTATTTTTATACGGGCATGAGAAAGCTGGTCCGCTACACCTTCTGCCTTAATTCCTGCCGCATAAAAGGTTCCCTCAAAAGGCAGAATATTTACTACATTTATAAAATATTCCGTAAGAGGCTGCATATTTACATCTACATTATAAACATGATTTCCTTCAAAAAAATATGAAGTTCCCATTTCCTTATAGCCGTCACAGACAAATTTTACAGCATGAACCCCGGATTCTGTCATAAGGTGAGTCATTTCCGGCGGCTGAAGAACATCATCAAAATAAATCCTTACTTTACGCCTTACATCAACAGGATTAACGGTAAAATTTACTTCAACCGGCATACCGTTGGTCAATGTGATTACAATCTGATGGGCAAGACTTGAGGAGATAAAATCAGCCTCCTCAATTTTTCCGACTTCCGAAACACTGCGGTTGAGTTTTCCACCCGGATATTCATAAACATCAACCGAAACAAAATAATACTCTCCGTAATTGGTGACGGTGCCGGTAATCAGAGAATTAATTCCGGCAGAAACGACTTCCTTTTCATAATCATAGCTTGCATAGCCGGCCTTTATGGCCTTTTCTGTCGGCTGAAAAAAAGCCAGCTGGTCATCCTTATAAAATGACACGTCACGCTCAGAAATTAAAACGGCGTCCTTTGAAAACATATTGCGGAACATATTTCCAAAGTTTTTTGCATCAGTATTTTCATTCTGATTAAAAAAGCCCTTCTGCATGTCCTTTTCTTCTTTTGCATAACGCTGCATTGCTTCATCAACAAGCTTTAAGTTTTCTGAAATTTTTTTTTCAATTTCGGAAATTGATTTATCGGCCTCGCGAATCTTTGATTTTAATTTCCCCTTTGAATAATTCTGAAGAATCAGAGAATCGCGTTTTTTGTGCTCGGAAGAAAGCTGTAAAAAAAGTGAAAGGCGGTCCTTTCGCAGATTGTATAAAGTCTGTTCAAGCCTTTCATCAGGATATTCAACATGAGTCCAGTCCTCATCAATCTTTTCCATGATGCGGTTAGGAAACATCTGAGAAATTCCTTCAACGACGGCATCATCCTCCTTGTAGGCCGAAGAATACCTGAATTTTTCAGCTCCGATAACCCATTTTGCGGCACTTGTTGAGGAATCTGCGGCATTCAGGGCAAAAGGAAGGAGCAGGAAAGCATATAATGAGCAGAAAAAGATTTTTAACAGGGACTTATGCTTCGTCGTCATCATCCCCACCGCCGTCCATAGGCAGTCCCTTCCATTTGGCAACGAGGTAGGCGTTCATAAACTCGTCGATATCGCCGTCCATTACATTCTGAATGTTTCCGGTTGCATACTTTGTACGGTGGTCTTTT
>ODAI011303402.1_pt1 | contig 10430 bp, 10 predicted proteins | sample 1539321 | NCBI WGS metagenome assembly ODAI01 (sample SAMN02144231, study PRJEB22623) | gut metagenome | biome: sheep rumen | host: Ovis aries | place: New Zealand | reverse complement strand
TGATCCTCAGACAGGGAGAAAAATTCCCGTCAAAAGTCAACAAAAAAAGAACAGACACCAAACTTGAAAAGCTCCAGTCCGCGCTGAAAACGATCAGGGACGAACTGCAGGACGCTTATGACAGCGATCCTGAGCTGTATCATCTCGTGCAGGAAGAAGTATTCTCCCGCTGCGAAAGTTCTTACAGGGAGTTATACGACGGAAGTATCGGCTGGATCGAGGACGCCATATACAGCATCTCCGAACTGAAAAAAGATCTGGCGGAAGATGACGAGATCCCAAAAGAGGAGGACATAGTCACTCTCAGAGACCTTGGGTATACGAAAATGCGCCTCTCAAGCCCAGACCTTGAGTTCTGGGAAAAAATATTGGAAGATACAGAGGAAAAAGAAGTGACAGAAGAGATCGTATACAGCAGCCGCCAGCCGGCAAAAGGGATTGGTGCGGAACCCGTAAGAAGAATCCGTACGACGTTGTGGGAAAAAATGGCGTATGGAAAAGCGTCCACAGGCATCACGTACAAAAAGCTCCGCATTGGGAAAAGACTTATGAGAGCGATAGGAAATACACGTAATACATAATATACATACAAAACAATGATCGTGAGGAAAAATATGGGATACAGAAGATTTGATATCAACACGCAGCTCGATGAGATCAGGAAGGCCTTTTCTGAAGCAGTATCCGATAAGAAGATAGTGGAAAAGAAACTTGATGAGCTGAGGAGTGAAAAGTGGGAAGAAGAACAGCTGAAAAAGCTGAAGAAAGAAAGGGATGAAGCAGTAAAGGACAAGAACCGCGGTTTCCCCATCAGTGAAAATGAAAAAATGCGCATCCGTGAATGGGAAAAGGAACATATGCGGGTACAGCATGGGGCTGATACGACAGATAAGGTGCTCAGGAAGATCGGCCCGATCGGGGGCTCGTTTGAGTATCGTTTTGTACCTACGTCGATTGGAACGATAGGACGTGTAGTATGCCTGCCGTGTATCAGGAAAGCTATGAGAAAAGCATACCTGGAATGCGCTGACAGCGACTCTGTAAAAACAAGAAGGACTGTCGAAAAGTACAAGAAAGAACTCGATGCGGAATTCGAATTCCAGAGCCTGTGAACGGCTGATATCATATCGCCATTGCTACGTACGAAGATTAACGGAAAGAACACGTGCCGCCAGGCGGCATTGAAAAAGAGCCGGGGATCACCCGGCTCTTTTGTTGCAATCTCTGTCTCCTCTGCCATTGCAGGCGGCGGGAGAGTTCAGATAATCGCAATTCCTATATATGAGGAGTTATAACACGCGATATACCCCCGAAAATAGGATGCCTCCCTCAACAGAGGTAAACCTCGGTGACGCCCCCTGATCATCAAGATCGATACAGCCATTTCGGACAAGAACGGCCCCTGTCTTGTTCGTCTGGTCACGGCCTTCCGGAATGGCCTGGCTGGCCGGATCCGTCTCTTCACAGACAATCTCCGCTTTTTTTCATATTATCCGCCCGGTCAAGGATATCCGTAACAGCTTGAAAAACTTCTTCCGCAACAGCAAGCTTATACATGAGCCTGGAGGGCTGTGGATCAAGTTCAACACGGAAAGTGCGGGTCTCCCTTTCATCATGCCCGTTATGACGAATGCATACTGCAAAATACACGATGCCGGGGACAGATGCCCCGGGATTTGACGGATCGGCATTCCCAGCCGTCCCAGTAATGCCTACAGACAGGTCCGAATGATACGCGTCCATACAGGCCGCAGCCATGGCCGCGGCCGTTTCCGCGGAATATACCGTATACCGGTCAATAATGCCGGCCGGCACGCCCTGAAGGATCTTTGCTTCATTGCTGTAGGTGACAAAGGCTCCCTTAAGGACAGATGAAGCCCCTTCTGTATCAGTGATCAGCGAAGCGACCTGCCCGGAGGTCAGGCTTTCCATGGTGGTAATGGTAAGGCCTTCGCGAATGAGCCGGCCTGTAAGCGTGTGATAATGTCTGCGGATATTTTCTTCATTATATCTTCCCATTATGACTCCCTTCTTATGAAATGCTTGATATGTTTGCAATATTAGTATATAATAATTTATAATATTTAACAAGCAAAAGGAGAGCTTTGTCAACTACCCACCGCTTAGGCGCTGACGCGCCTTGGAGCGGGAGCTTGCAAAAGCTCTGGTTAACTAGCCTGAACGCTTCGAGCACTGCGTTAAGAGAGTCATGGCACCTGTGAGCGTACAGCCTGACCTGCTGCCATGCCATCCGCTCCCGCTGGGTGGAAAAAGAGATCCCCATCCTGACCAAAGACACTTGAGATGATCGCGGATATATTCTGCAGAAGAACAGAAAAAGAAGAGAAGAAATAATGAGAAACAGACAGATAGACTACGTCTCTTTCCTGGAGGGAAACGCTCCGGACGACAGAGGAAGATATATAGAAGATATCTTCGGGTGGAACGGTGACTGGTTCCGCCTGGAACTTTGTCATGATTATATCCAACGCATATTTCCTCTAACGGAACAGTCAGGGTCCGACAAGTGGTTGCGGCCCCTTGCGCAGGAGGAACTGAGTGCCCTGCAGAAAAGCGAAAAAGCAAAGGAAAATATAAGAAAAGCATACAGGATGATGCTGTGGTTCTGGAGGTTGGATGGTGAAGCCTACAAAGACCCGTCGTTGCGAAGGAGCTGGATCAGGAAAAGCGGACGGGACCACAACATGCGCCGTATGTCCAGGGTGCTGAAATGCCTGAAAAACCTCGAAATGAGCGAATACGGTGATTTTGCCATGAGGATCGCGTATATCCTGGAGATGTCGGACAGCAGCAGCATCCCGATATGTGAAGAGACAAAAGCGGAATGGCGGTCGATCCTGCGGCCATGATTTTTTATCAGCCGAGAAATATCGGTCGTGTCTGATTAGTTCCAGTGGATTGAGACAACTGCCGGCCGCAAAACAGAAGTTTTCTTTCATGCTTGAAGCGATTAGTGCCGCATTCTCGCGACTTCAGTCGTGAGTAAGGCACAGGAAACTGAAACAACAGCTGAGTTATCTTTCAGTTTTTTATGAGAAAGGAGGTGCCCGCAGTGAAGCTTATGTCCACATATGCAGTAAAGATCAGCAGGTCTGCTGATCTCCGCAGCACATTGTCTGCTACTGCGGGCATCTACCGGAAGGCAGTAGATTTCTTCATCGAAGTCTGTGACAGGGAATGGGATATCATCTCCCTGCGGAAAATGCAGACGGAGAAAGTCAACGTTATAGAGTCATTCACCGTAAAGACATCTAAAAGGCCTGCTGTCCCTTACGACTTTGGGAAGGACTTTTACAAGTTCCCCTGTTACCTCAGGCGGGCGGCTATTGTGGAAGCTATAGGAAAGGTCTCTTCCTACAGGTCGAACCTGAAGAGCTGGGAGACAGAGGACCCGCGTACACGCGGGAGGCGGCCCGGGTATCCGAAGGCCGGGTATGTATACCCGGCCATGTACCGGGACAACATGTTCGTCAGGACGGGAACGTATACCGCCTCGATCAAAGTCTTCACAAGGAGCACATGGGACTGGCTGGATATCAGCCTCTGCAAAGGAGACGTGGACTACATCCTTCACCACTGCGGCAGCAGGAAGGAGTGCGTGCCTACGCTCCAGAAGCGTGGGAAGCTCTGGTACCTGAACTTTGCTTTCGAAGAAAATGTAAAGCTGCCGGAAGTAAGAACGTCGGCACGCAGGGTCCTCGCAGTGGACCTCGGCATAAACAGCGCCTGCACCTGCTCGGTCATGGAAGCAGACGGCACGGTCACAGGGAGAAGGTTTTTAAAGCTCCACGGAGAGAACGACCGTCTGACAAAAGCACTCGGCAGGATCAGGAAGGCCCAGAGGCACGGGGCAAAGAAGATGCCCCGGCTCTGGGCAAGAGTAAAAGGCATCAACGACGATATCGCTGTTAAGACCGCGGACTTCATCGTAAAGACAGCTGTCCTTTACGACGTAGGCACTATTGTCATGGAACACCTGGATGTACGTGGCAGGAAGCGTGGTTCTAAGAAACAGCTTCTCCACCACTGGAAAGCTATGTATGTACAGTCCATGGTAACGGATAAGGCCCACCGTGAGAGGATCCGTGTCTCTACGGTCTGTGCCTGGAATACGTCAAGGCTGGCTTTTGACGGCACAGGCCGCGTGAAACGCGGCCGGGAGTCTGAGAAGACTGCTGATAACTACAGCCTCTGTGAGTTCAGCAGTGGAAAACTGTACAACTGCGACCTGAATGCGTCATACAACATAGGTGCCCGGTACCTTATCCGGGAGATAACAAAGTCTTTGCCGGCAACGGCAAAGCAGCAGCTGGAGGCAAAAGTCCCTTCAGCTGTGAAGAGAAGCACCTGCACCCTATCCACGTTGATTAGCCTTCATGCGGTTCTCGCTGCTGCGGCAGTGTGAGGCTGAGTTTTGGCTGTATCGTGGAAGGGCAGTCCGATCCCTCTAAAGGGGAACCCGACGCAAGTCAGGCAGTAGGAAGCACGCGGCTTTAGCCGTGTGAGGCTTCACCGCTGTAAAACCGCATCCGTACCAGACCGGGATTCAGAAATTTTTACCGGCAGTGAGATACAGAAAAGAAAGGATTATTATCTGGCTCTTGCTAAGAACCGGCAGTTGTAACAGGCCATTCTTCATATAAAGACAGCAGGCACAATAATGTGCCTGCTGCATTTTGCGTTTCAGGATATTCGGGCTGTCAGTCGTCGATCAGGAACCTGTGCAGTATAATGGGGCCGTCGCTCCCCATATATGGCAGTGCCCGCAGCGTGTTGTAGTCGATCCATTCCAGGGCTTCTTCTTCCGTAAAGCCCTCCTCTTTCATGAGCCATTCTACCATCAGGTCATAATCGTATACCGCGCGGTCATCGTGAGTGACCCCGATCAGCGCTGTATCATATGAATAATTCGTCAGATATTTTATGCCTTCATATCCGTTTTCCAGAAGTTTTTCCTCAGCGTTCACATCTGTTCTCCTTTCCGAATATTTTCTGTATATATGAAACAAATAAGAAAAAAATAAAATTCCGCGTCAGAGAAAATCCCCTTTTCTTTCATCCTTCTCACAGAAGTTTTGTTCGGATCAGCTTTCGGGAGGGATGTATGAGAGAAAAAAGTACAGAAGACAGGTTTTTTATAAATATCATTGATACGCAGATCCCTGAAATCGATACAGATAAACCGATCGTTATATTCATAGACGGAGTCGGAACGACAAGAAACCGCAAAGAACATGATCTTTTAGATGAAAGATTTGGCGATTCTATGATGAAAGCGGCCATGCAGATGTGTGAAAATGTGCCCTGCCGGATCTACCAGATATCTGATGAGATAAGCATTATCGTAGACGACGTAAAAAAATTTGCCAGAAATATCGGAGCGTCATACTGTACGCACGATGAGCTTTCTTCCCTCGCCGCGCAGGCTTTTGTGCCGGTTTTCTGCAGCTCTTATGGGAAAAGCGTGCGTTTTCATATCCGTATACACAGCATCGCCCCGGAAGATCGTGACCGCTATATAGCATGGAGAAAAACGTACGTCAGAAACGCTGTATATACATATTTTGCGATACGCAGCGGTGTATGGCGGAGGGCTTACAGCGATTATGATGAGGACGAAATAAAACAGGTACTCAAGCGGGCGGGACTTTCTGGAAAACTGAAAGACATAAAACGCTTCGTCGATGGAAGAGAATATATATCAGAAAGCTACAGTTAACGCCCGCAGCATAAGAGCTTGTCTGTATTCAGATACAAAAAAATGATGTTTTCGTTCAAACTGTAAACAGACGGAGACAATAGGCAAAACACAGTCGGGATGGCTGCCCGGCAGAGGTTTTATGGGAAATGGCTTTTGAAGTATCAAATACGGCGTTTGAAGAAGTATTCGGCGTCAAAAATGAAAAAAAGGAAAGTACCAGAGAAGAGTTTCTCGCCGCGCTGAAAAAATACCTGGCGGGAAGAGAGGAGAGAAGTCCCAAAAAAATACTTCAATGGTTGAATAAAAACGGCAAGTTGAGCGCCTTCACATGCAGGGAAGACGTTCTTTTCCCTATGGTCGCAGAGCTGAGGCAGGAATCCGTTCCCTATGTGATCGTAAAAGAATCATCCGGGAACAAAGGGATACTGATCAGGGACGCTGACACGGAGAAGGTAAAAAAGCTTACCAGAAAGGTGCTGCGGGAAAAAGCTTCTTACTGTACGGTAACAACAGGAGATGAAGCCGAACGCGCCTATCTTCGCTCCAAAGAAGAAGACAAGATGATGATCCAGATAGGGAACCTTACAGAAGAAGAGGTGATGTATCTGGCAGAACTGTGCAATTCCGCGCTGAACGGCGAGATCATAGGTATCGACACGATGCCTGACGGGACAAAACTTTTTACATGCCATGGGAAAACAGCCATGACAAAAGAAAAAGCGCGTCTTTTCAGGAGTGCGGTAGCTGAGACAGCCATGGTGGTAAACGGTGAAGCGTCAAAAGAGATCAGGGAATATGAACAGAAAGTATCGTCATTCCGCAGGGAACGGGCGGCCGGTTTCCCGGACAGAAACGGGAGCATGGATGAACCCGTATGGGTCGTAGGAGACGGAGAACGGTTCGTAAAACGTACAATAGACGGCTTTGAGCTCGGACATGCTGTCGAGATCGGGGATAACGTGATCCTTGAGACAGACCTTGTTGTAGATGCTTCAGACAGAAGGTACGAGATAAGGCTTAATTCGGCACTTTCCAAGATAACAGGGCACGTGTGCCTGTATAAGGAAGGGGAAGTTATAGAGTGGTTCCGCACAAAACGGGGCTACTGGCAGAATAAGGCCGTAGTAGGACAGAAACTCCTTGTGTCAAAAGCTGACAGGATGGCTGCTAAAAAGATCCGCAAGGACAGCACGATGAGAATGGAAGGAAAGTGGGATAAGAAACTGAGCCACTACCAGCATGAAATGTCGAGGCTCATCGCTGCAGCAGCGGCGGGAAAGATCCCGTCAGGCTATACAAAAAATGATATATACGAGCTGCGCAATGTTATAAAGCTGTTTGATCTTGATACCGGAAAGATGCAGCCCGCCATCGAAAAAATGCAGAAGATAGAAACATTTGAAAAAGAGGCAGGACCGCGCAAGATACAGAACGTACAGAAACACATCGAAAAAGCAGGACAGGGGAAAGACTCGCAGGAAAGAAGTACGTCCAAGTCACGCACGGAACAGAAAGGAGACAGAGGACGTGAGTAATACCCGCAATTCAGCAGCTGCTTCTGTACTGGCAGCGAAAATGCGCACCGTGTCTGCCGCTTTTGCAGCGGCAGCGGCAGTGTATATCATTATAAAGCGCTACCAAAATGACAGGATATCTGTGACTGGAAAAGGCACCGGCCCGTGGATATATAAGAACGGATATTTTATGACAGACAGCCGGATATGCGGCGAAAGGGGGCGGTGACCGATGAGTGAGATAAAACACAGCCTGAAAGCCTTCTGGTCTGATAAAAACTATCGGTCCGTCGTAATATGGATCACCGCGATGTATCTGTTCTTCATGACCTGGGTAATGCACATAGAGCTTGTAAAGCCGGAGAACGAAGGCCTTGACATCGTACATATCGTAATAAAAGGGTTCTTCGATATCTTCATACATCCGCTGAAGATATTCCCGATACCGCCGACGACATGGAAGATCATGGGAGCTACATCCATACTTTTCTTCGCGATCGTGGCGGCCGCGCTGTTTAAAACAAGACTTTACAAATCTGACGGCCCGGATGTCCTGGGAACGGAAAAATGGCTGACTGACCTGGATGAATACAATAAAAAGTTCACCGAACCGTTCGGCGAAGTCGATCACTCAGGGAAGAACAACATGATATTCTCCCAGGACATGTATATGTCCATGAATAATAAGGCCATACGAAGAAATATGAACGTTTTCGTCATCGGAGGATCAGGCGCAGGTAAATCGTTCAATTATGTCGGGCCGAATATCATGCAGGCAAACTGCAGCTATATCATTACCGATCCGTCGGGCGGTCTTTACAGGGAATACGGGAAATTCCTCGAATACATGGGGTACAAGATCAAATGCTTTAATTTGAACCACATGGAAAAGGGAAACCATTACAACCCATTTAACTACATCCATAATGACAAAGATGTAGAGATCCTTGTTACAACACTGATCAGCAATACGAACCCGCCTGATAAGCAGGGTGGAGACCCGTTCTGGGAAAAATCAGAGACGGCGCTCCTTGTAGCTCTGATCGCCTACCTGCATCATTACACATCCAAAGTCAACCAGAACTTTTCAAACGTCATGCGCCTTATGAGGGCGGCGGAGATCAGCGAAGAAGATTCATCGGCAAAATCCCCGCTTGATTATATTTTTGACGAAGTAGAAAGATTCGAACCCGAATCATTCGCGCTCAAACAGTATAAGACTTTCAAGATGGGTGCCGGAAAGACTCTGAAGAGTATCCTTATCTCGTGCGCCGTACGTCTTCAGGCATTCGACCTGCTTGACGTGGCAAACCTTACGGATATAGACGATATCAACCTTGACATGGTCGGTGATGAAAAGACCGCTCTGTTTATCATCGTTCCTACAGGTGAAAAAACATTTAACTTCCTGGCGGCGATGATGTATTCACAGCTTTTCCAGAGGACATATGACTACTGTGAGAATACGGCTGAATTCTCCCAGCTCATCATGGACGGGGAAGACCAGCTCGTCCGCTGTTACAGAGCGGGATCGCCGGAGGAATCAGCCCAAAGAGCTGAGGAAGCGGCAGAGTTTCTCGAACACGCCAAAAACGGAAAGATAAGGAAAAACAACGCCCTTGACTGGTACGAACTCGTAACAGATGAGGGAGAACTGTTCGGATACAGGGGGTCAAAAGAAGAGGCGAAAAAAGCTCTGGCATTGATCAGGGAAGGTGGACATGTAATGCCCAACAGCAAACAGTCCAACCACGGGCAGCGCCTGCCGGTACATACAAGAATGATGCTGGACGAATTCGCTAACATAGGTAAGATCCCGGAATTCGACCAGAAGGTCGCAACGATCCGTAAATATGAAATTTCTGTTTCAATAATATTACAATCGTTGGCACAAATGCAGAAACTTTATAAGGATGACTGGTCGGATATTGCGGGTAACTGTGATACGACGATATACCTGGGCGGCGGCGCGGATACGGTAACAACGGAATGGATATCAAAACTGCTTGGAAAAGAATCCAAGACGGTTATGAATATCAGCCATGGAAAAGGCGGGGGATCCACCTCACTGCAGAGACAGGGTGTGGAACTTTATACCCCGGCACAGCTCAGGACAATGCCGGAAGACGAATGCATCGTCATCCCTAAATCCATGTACGCTTTTAAAGGGAAGAAATATAAGTCGCTCGACCATCCGCAGAGAAAACTTGTGGAAGATCTGGGGAATTATTATTTCAACCCGGAAAAAATGAAGCTTTTATACCACACTGAAGAGGAGTACGCACAGGAAGAACTCCCTACTGCGGAAGAAGAACACGGCGGCGAGGCGCTGCCTCCTGCTGAAGACGAAAAAGTCATCAACCAGGAAGCTCAGGAACAACGCAGGCAACAGGCGGAAGAGATCGCGGCCAACAGGGATGCGGAAAACCAGAAGATCATAGAAACGCCGAAACCCCTCGGGGATTCAACGACAGAAAACAGATTTGAAAACGACGGGCCGCCTCCGGAGGAGCCTGTTATACCGGAAGCAACAAATTCGCTTGACGTCAATGACGATGCGTGGGGCATAGACGAACTGGAATTCTCATCTGCGCCGGCAGAATACGCGTCTTCATAATATTTTTTTTGTTTTTGCAGGATCAATGCATAAACATATATAAGAACATGTTGTTTGCAGGCAGAAAGGGCCCGCCGGGACCAGAAGCGGGCCCGTCTGTTAAAAAGAAGGGAGGAACATTATGATCGACAGGATAAGGAACAAAACAGAAGTTATCGGGAAACAGGCCGGGCAGGCGGCAGTGATGGTCTCAATAATGGCAATGAGAGCAATGCCGGTCTTTGCTTCTACGGCGCAGCACGGACAGGACGCTATAAACGGCGTACTGAAGATCATCTACCTGATCACGATGGCGCTCGGGATCCTCTTCGTGATCGTAGGGTTTGTAAGGCTCATCATAGCACACTCACAGGAAGATGCACCCGGACAGCAGAGGTCGTCCATGTTCATCGCGGTGGGAGTCGCGCTGCTCGCCGTACAGCCCGTACTGACCGCTATAAACCCCGCGTCATGGTTTACGCCGTAATGCTGATAATATCCAACAAATCAGATAAGGATCTACTCCGCTTCTGCGAGGCGGCGGGATGAGATAAAAACAAATGTCTGGCGGAAGCGCATGGCCAGTCGCACCCGCTGA
>ODAI010091281.1_pt1 | contig 10430 bp, 9 predicted proteins | sample 1539321 | NCBI WGS metagenome assembly ODAI01 (sample SAMN02144231, study PRJEB22623) | gut metagenome | biome: sheep rumen | host: Ovis aries | place: New Zealand | reverse complement strand
TATTTTGAATTCGACAAGGAAAGCAGGCTATATAAGATGCGTGTCTCCCCGGAGATTATGCCATATATTATAGATGTAAACGAGTCGTTTACCACATTTGATGTCGGTGTCGCACTGGCTTTGAAATCGAAATACACCCAAAAGATATATGAATTTTGCTGTCAGCATAGCGGTGATTTCCAATATGTAGACAAAGAGTCGTCATCATTAGACTACAATTATAAGAAGAGGGTTATCCCCTTGAAGATGAGTGACTTCAGAAGAATGTTCAATCTTGATGAGGAAAGGGATCAGAAGACAGGAAAAGTGCAGTCCAAAGCTTCATATACCTGTTTTACCGACATTAGGAGGAACATTCTTCAAGTCGCCCAGAAAGAGTTGTATGAGTTGTACAATTTGGGAGCATGCGATGTATGGTTTGATTTCCAAGAAGGTGACAGAAGGGGGCTTGGTGGTAAAATAGACCAGATTTATGTTTATGTATATACCAAAGAGCATCCGAAGGAAGGTCAGGAAGGTCCTTGGAAGAAAGGCGATAATCCATTGTCACCATACGCCATAAGTCATGAAGAGACCAAGAAACTGACTCCTAAGCAGAAGCTACAATCGAATTCCTTCTATGATATTGATGATGACATGAAATGTCAGTTAGTGAAGCGTCTTCTTGAAAAATATTTTGATAATGAAGACCTTACTTATTATATGAATGCCTTTAAAAGAGAGGCTCAGCAGTGCAAGGACACTTGGATCCAGGTTATTCAGGTCATTCAAGAGAAGGAAAGCCAGCCGAAGTTCCGGGATGCCAACAAGAACTACCAGCGCAAGAACCTGAAAGAGTTCGTGTTTAAGGTGAATCTACTGGATTATGGATGGTCTGTAGATCCACCGCCAATGCAGAAGTATTATAAACGAAATAGGCAGCTTAAACTGAGATTCAAGTAATGTAGGCATACATTATACATTAGCCATAATATGTTCGACAGAAGCGTGTAATACGCAAATGCGGATGTACCGATCATCAAGCCCAGGAAGCCAAAATACTGGAAATATTTTATCGAAGGGGAAGTGACGGTACACCGCATTTTATATAGTTCAGATAATGTTTGTTAAGGATTGATGATTATCAACACCTCGGCATAAGTCTGCAAACCTCGGCAAAAAGAATTTGAACTACTTCGGCACAGTCTGCATAATCATAAAACGCATATGATTTATTAAAATTGAGGTAAAGCTTGCCAAGAAAGGGTCAATTATGTAACGTTAATATTATTTTATCTTTTTTAATTATGCAAATTTGCCGAACTTTATGGTTAAAACCAAATGGTGAACGCAAAAAGAGCGAACGCTTTCGCTAAACCGCGAACGCTTCATCTCCTCTAAAAACCGCGAACAGTTCGCTATTTTAACAAAATAAAAAACGCTAACTCGTTGCAAGTTAGCGTTTTATTACATGAAAAAAGGCGAACAGCGTTCACCTTTCGCGGAGAGACCGGGAGATTCTTAATGATAAGGTCTGATTGTATGTGATTGCTATTACGTTGATTCTCAGGAAATTACAGAAACGAAACTATTTTTTATCCTCAATTGTTATCTTATGTAATCGGTTTGGCGGAACCTCTTGGTAGTTTCATTTTTTAGTTATAACTTCGCCGAAGATTTCAGTTGGAACCTCTATGGAACCTACGATTTCTCAGATTTTGTTAACCCCCCAAAAAGAGAATATGATTAAGATAAATTATTCGGTTAGACCTTATATTAAAGGTAGTACAGGACAAGTAGCTGTAAAAGTTAGGTGGAACAATAGTAATTCTGTAGTTTCATTCTTCACCAGCGTTTGGGCTGAACCTGACAAATGGGATCATGACCTCCTGAAAGCTAAACGAGGAACAACCCATTATGTGCGAGATATGAAATTTTCATACGTGGAGATTAACGAAGAAATTGCAGAATACCGTGAGGAAATTGAAGGAGTCTTTGATAAGTGTGCCCTCAAAAACGTTGTGCCAACAACCGATGAATTGAAAACGATGGTCAATTCCGCTCTCGGGCGCACAGATATTGGCTCCACCGCTACTACAGAGACCATCAAGAAAAAAACACTCAATGAAATGATCGACTTATTTCTTTCAGAATGTGGTAGGGAAAAGAATTGGGACGATCAAGCCAAGGAGAAATACACTCAGGCTTTTCAGCATATCAAGAAAGCAAATCCACACATTAGACCTGACAAAATTACTATTGAACACATGTACATACTCCGAGAGTGGTACATAAATAATAAATATCGGAACCGTACCATCAACAAACAAATAACGATGTTGAAGGGTTTCTTGAAATGGCTCAACACCAAAACAGGTTATGCAGTTCCAGCAGAAGTCTTAAACTTTGAGACAAACCTCAAAGTGTTACCCAAAACCGTTACCTTTCTCCACTATGACGAACTACTCCGCTTTGCTCATTTCCAGTTTGACAATGACCCGGGCAGCAGACTGTCTCGTGCAAGAGACTACTGGTGTTTTATGGCATTTACATCACTCCGAATTTCCGACTTGAAGCGCCTGAATGTCCATCACATCCATGATGGCCGCATAGAAATGTTCGCAAAAAAAACTGGTGAGCATCTCATCATCCCATTGACTGAAGAAGCTCAACGTATCCTCAATATATACAAAGGAAAGGAAACGAGTGAGGGACTGGTTTTTGACATTCAAAGTTCCCAGAAGCTTAATGATGCGGTCAAAGATGCAGCCAAAGCTTCAGGTTTAGATCGCATAATCAATGAGGTATATTATATAGGTACAGAGAGAAAGGAAGAAACATTTCATTTCTGTGACATCATCTCCAACCATGATGCCCGTCGCACCTTTGTATCATGTTCTTTAGCTATGGGTATTCCTGCTGAGACGGTCATGAAGTGCACAGGCCACAAGTCGTACAACACCATGAAACCTTACATCGAGACCGCCACCGAAACGCAAGCTCTCGAAATGGAGAAATGGAATAAGAACCAGTATCGCAGTAAGATTATAAGCCTACTTGCTGACGCAGACGAAGAGTTCCTAAAAAGTCTTCTTGTTGAACTGCAAGAAAAGATGGTGAAAACAACTTCATAGTCGTCCACATTCTATTTCTTTCACGCCACTGTATCAACCCGATACGGTGGTTTTTTTTATTGAGAATTTATTGAGAAACAGTAAAATTTTTACTGAAGCAGTTTTTTTTTTACTGAGGTTTATTGAGGTTTATTGAGATTTGCACCTTGATTCTCAGCAAGTTACCTTTGCATCAAATTTTTTAATTAATCATTTTAGATTATGAACAATATTATTTTAAACATGAGTGAAGACAAGTTCTTCGAAAGACTCAAAGAGTGCTTCGCTGAAGCCATGTTTGCACCAGAAAAAGACGAAGGTGTGAAGGTAAAGAAACATTACGTGTATGGTATGCAAGGTATCTGCGACCTGTTCGGATGCAGTTCTGCAACCGCCTCACGTATAAAGAATTCAGGTGTGATAGATCCTGCCATCAGTCAGATCGGTAAGACAATCGTTGTTGACGCAGATCTTGCACTTGACCTTCTGAGGGTTAAGAAACTTAAGTCGAACAGACGAAAGAAGTAATCATGACAAATAATTTATTTGGGGCCAACGTTCCTGTATCAGGAGCCGAGGCACGCCCTAATGAGACGGGCGTTCAGAACGAGATCAATCCCGCTGGTCAGGAGGAACATGACCAGGCAACTACGGCTGCTAGTGCCGTAGAATCTATGACCCTCCATTTGGTGCAGGGTTTTAACAACAACTAATAAAAATAGCAATGGAGAAAGCGAGACCCCCATAGTAAGGGAAGTGTCCTCGCTATCGTCAGACGATAAGCAGGAAAAGAGGCCCGGCATCCTCTTCGCCAAAGTTGCCAGAATTTATCGGATGGGCTTAGCTACCCCGTCTAAATAACGCACAGGCCTGTGCTTTCATATTTAAATTTCTTAAAATGAAAGCATTAGTAGATCCTCCCACCGTGGAGGAACTGTTCAAGGGTGTGAAAACCTTGAACGACGATGACCTGTTCCACTTCCAGATAATGGTTGCCAAGGAACAGCAACTTCGCCTTCAGTCCTTGAAGGTTGGACAACTGGGAATGTCTCGTCCTCATGACCATGCCACCCCAATGGAGTTCATGATTTTCTTTCCAGAATCGGTAAGTATGTCGTGGATATTGCCGATAGTCTCAACGGCACAACCATTCAGCTCAGTGGCCGCCAAGGTGAGGCGAATGCTGATTTCGAGTCGGACAAGGTATTGAAAGTCATTGACTCTCTGGGAAAAAACGCGGCTGGTGTTGTGCATGAATTCCTGTGCAAGAGCAGATCGGAGACACATAAGGTCTGTCATTTCTTAGGGATTCTGTGGAAAGCCGGACTCTTCGGAAACATCGGGAAAGCAAACATTGCCAGTTGTTTGTTCAAGGTAGCCAATCTCGGCGTACAGCAAGACACTATAAAGAAAGAACTATCTCCTATAATGGAGGATTCCGATAATGTTGGAAGTACGTGTAAGAAGAAAGATCACCGTTATCGCAGGGATCTCACCGAAGCAGTTAAAGAGGCTGCCGAAGAGGTTTGACCATGGGATACTACCATATAGACAAGAGGGTGCCACCCTCTTTTTCATTTCCACCTGCTGATATCGGGGATGTGCTCAGATATGTGCACGAAGTGTCCTTTTCGTGAGTATTTTGAAAAAAAATTGTGGGTTCAAATGAAATACTTGGATTACCTCTTTGAACCGACTGGAAGTACCCGTAGATTTGCCCCCGAAGTCAACCAGAAGGCTGATTTCAGGCTCAGAACAGAGCCATCGATCTTTGACATGTTGAAACAATTTGGGAAATAAATTATAACTATAATTTTTAATTGGCCAAAAGAAGGGCTGGCCACCCACCAGTACCCGCCATAACACGCGGGCTGTCCCAGAAGGTTGTCCCAATAACATGGGACATATACACGGGACACCAAACGCCTGTCCGATGGTATACCTTATTATATAGAAGGACACCGGGTAGACTGGCGTATTTCATAATAAAAAAAAAACAATGAAAAATAATAATTTGTCGACCAATCAGGTCTATGTGATGGACGACGAACTGTCGAAATCCATCCTCTTGATCGCATCAAACCGCAACAATCCCAAACAGATTGACGCGAAGCTTGAGAGCTGCAGAAAGACGGCTATGCTTGTCCCGGCGATTCTCGACGATGCGATGAATGCGCATGAAGCAGGTTATTCCCTGCTTGACCCTCTCACCGGTAATCCTGTTGAGGACGAAAGCGTAATCGCTCAGAGCCTGACTGTAGCCGAAGGCAATACACGATTTCGTGCATGGCTGAAGGCCAGGAAGGAGAATAAGGCGGATTCCTCGAAGCCCCTCTTTGATTACAAATTCATCTATGCTCCCTCGAAGAATGGTGAAGAGTTCAAGACCAAGTATCGCAACATGAACATGGTCAACGAGCCCACCAAAACCAAGGAGTTTGCAGATGATGCTCTGGCTACTGAAAAGGAGAACAAGATTCTCATTAGCTACAAGAAGAAGATCGACTTCGGGTTAACTGCGAAAGACGCTGGTTTTGCCACGATCGGAAATGAGATAAAAAAGGAAGGCCTGGCCGCAATTTTTGACGGCAAGACACCTCCTTCCTATCTCAAGAACGAGGATGACGTGGAGCATTTCGATGCCGTATACGATGCGATACTTGATGTGTTCTCGTCAAAGACCAAACTCATACACCTGCTCAGGGGGACGAAGCTCTGGAGGTGGACAGCTGATAAGATGAACGCTTCCACTGACAAGGCGGCCGAAAGCAAGAAACTCGTCGGAATGTTCGAGAACCTCAAGGTTAAGGATTCCACGAGACTTCTAACAGCCAAGGCTGAGGGTGGTAAGACTGCCGAGCAGGTCGTTCGTGACGTTCTTGACGGTATTTACCATGGCATCTGAATCAAGTGGAGGGCTGATGTGACCGGCTCTCCATTTTAGAATAACTTTAAAAATGACGGAATCCGCTGTTTTCACGGTTCTAAATCCTTTAATATGAAAAGGTATGTCGGAGGTGTGGACAACCATCTTCATCCCCGGCTTCCATTTAAACATTTAAAAAAATATGAAAAAGACAAATTTTCAGGCCAACGTTACTGTAGCAGGAGCCGAGGCACAGCAGAGTCAGAACGGCGCCGTAGGTTCTGAAAACACAAATATCAAGGTTGAGTTGACGGAGAAATACAGTTCCTCTGCCATCATGAACGACGATTTGACCAATCTCATTGCCAAGTCGTTCAAGATAGAACTGGACAACTTGGTTGAGGGAGATTTCAAGTTCACTGGTCCTGACGAGATTAGGCATTTCGTCAAAGCTGTGTACGACCACAAATTTGAAGCGTGTAGATTTTGTAAATACCTGGACGACCTGACTTCTTCGTCCTCTGCTTTGCGCATTAATTGTATTGTCACGCTGAACACACCTTGCTGTGGCATTAAGCAGGTCTTTATTTTCCCTTGGAGTTACTCGATTATTACGGAAGGTTGCTATGACCAGTTTGAAGGGCTTCTCTTTACTGACAAGACCTGTTCTTTTGCTTCCAGTGAGGAATCCAACCTCTACAAGATTAATAACAAGATGTTTCGCTCGATTTCTATAGATGACATTGGCGAGATTATTTGTGAGGCGCTGGTAATCGACAAGGATCCTGTCAAACTCGCTGAGTGGATAAAGGATTATTAAGAGTAGGTTTTAATTCACAGTGTTTAACCAGAGAGCCTTGAACCTATATGGGGATAGGCTCTCATAAAACAATTCAAATGAAAGAAACTATTCATATACCTGAAGGTATCAGACATTTGAGCGAATGGCCAGACTTCGGTGCTCAATTACCGAAGGACTGTCATTTCATACTAAACAAAGCACTCACAGGAGTCGGAGCCACTCAGTATTTCCTGACGAACAGTGAATTTGTTATATTGGCTTCCCCACGTAATGCACTTCTGGAGAGTAAACGAAAGAAGCACCCTAACGTTTGGTTCTATCGTGATCTGTCGAGTGACAGTGTTGCTGCCGATGGGGATAAGCCGAAAGCCAACAAGAAGAAAGCGACTTTCTCGGAGATTGCCAAATTCAATGATGCCCTGAAGGACTATCTTACCAAGTGTGCCATTCACAGGACTATTCCAAAGATTATGGTGACTTATGATAGCCTTGGACACGTAATTTCTGCACTAAAGTCTCTGTCTGTCCATGAATTGGACAGATGGACGTTGGTCATCGACGAGTTTCAGTGCATATTCTGTGATGCAGCATATAAAGGTATCACAGAACTGCAATTCCTTGGAAACTGCAAGATGTTCAAGAGGGCTATCTACCTTAGCGCCACGCCATACCTCGAAACCTATATGAATCAGATGGATGAGTTCAAGGCAATACCCTATATTGAACTTGTCTGGCCACCCTCGATGAAAGAGAAGGTCACGATCATCAATGTACCACAGCAAGGCTCCGTTGTTTCTGTAGTCCAAGGAATCATTGAAAAAATGAGAAAGGGAAAGACTGTTAAGGTTGGACCCAGGGAGATTGATACCCCGGAGGCTGTCTTCTATTTGAACAAAGTGAGCGACATCCTAAGTATTATCAAGAAATGCAGCCTAAAACCGTCGGAGGTTAACATCCTGTGTTCGAAGGACAACGAGAAGAAACTGAAAAAGGTAGGTCATCAGTTAGGTGATTATCCAAAGGAGGGAGAGTACCATAAGATGTTTACCTTCTGTACTCGGACAAGCTTCCTGGGTGTTGACTTTTATAGCACGTGTGCCTATACCTATATTTTTGCTGATCCTGCCCAGAAGACACTTGCCTTGGACATCTTCACCGACATTACTCAGATTATCGGGCGCCAAAGACTTGACACTAATCCATACCGGAATGAAGCTGTTCTCTATGTTAGGGAGAATTCTGTCGGTAAGAATACTGATGATTTCTGCAGCTATATAGATGGGAAGGTCAAGGAGTCAGAAACGCTTGAGGAGAACTTCAATAATTCCACCCCTGAGGCACAGGAGGCATTGCTTAAGGTCTATCGCAGAAGTGCTGAGATAGATCATTTCTCCAATAACTACCTATGTGTAGTTGACGATATGGCTACCGGAAAACCAAAGTTGATGTTCAATGATTTGGTTATGCTGTCAGAAATCAGAGCCTGGGATATAAGGAAGGATGGTTATAGGAATCTTTATGTAGTCATTGACCAGCAAAAGCAGTCCGGTATGGAAGGGAAGATTGGTACTAATTCCAGCAACCCAGACGTACTTGCATTCAAGGCTGACTTTGAGAGTAGCCATGATACTACCAAGAGAATAGCGGCCTATGCCGAATTCAGGCAGAAACATGAGGAGCTGGCGGGTGAACTTGATTTCCTGTCGTCGAAGTATGCAGAATACTGGGATGCCCTGGGATATGAACGTCTCAGGATGCTTGGGTTCCAGGAGTCCAAGATCAAGGCAGTCCTGGCAGAGCCTAGTCCATTCGACGACAAACAGGAGGAGGTGATAAGACTGGTAAGGAAAAGCATTACCGAGAATAAGAGGTATACATCCCAGGATATGAAGGAGCTGCTTGGAGGTATCTATAAGAAAGCCAGCTACCCACATACAGCCAAGGCTACCGATATTTCCAAGTATGTCTCAGCTAGAACCAAGCAGGACTCCAAGACAGGGAAACGCAGCATCATCGTCTCGTCAATCTATCAGAAGGAGATAACATTCTTTCCCTTTGTCTGGCGCCCTAACAGACCGATGGGCGCTGACATAGACCGTTTTCTTGAGATAGTCAGGACTGGTAAATATAATATTAAGAAGAATGACAAGGAAAGCCGGTTGCTGACGGATGTCGTAGCCGAAATAAGAGGATTAGCCGATCATGAAGCTCAGAACAAGATAAAAAAGGACTGGCTTCCCGCTGCTTGCATAAACGGTACCTTCAAGTACAAGGATGACAATGGGATTGACACCTATTCGTCATTTCTTGCCCTAGACTATGACGGTTTCAAGACCCCCCAGGAAATGGAAGAGGCCAAAGAAGCATTAAAAGCCCATCAATTCGTCTATGCTATTTTTGAGTCACCCAGTGGGAAGGGTATAAAGGCTCTGGTCTTACATGACTCGGTGAGTCCGGTAGAACACTGGAATCTTTATGCTCAGGTGTTGAATGCCTGTATGCTCCCACAGACCGATGACAGTGTATCGGACCTCTCAAGGGGACAGTTCTTCAGCTATGATCCTGGCCTGTGGAAGAATCCGAACCCCGTGCCCTTCCATTATACCTTCGACAGGTCCATCAGTAGACCGGACAAGTCTAAGAAAAAGAAGTCCATAGTGGCCCGGGACAAAACGGGTCAAAGGACAGAAGTTGCTCTGGGTGAGTGGACATCACAGTTTCTTGCCAATTTATATCATGCTTTACTCACCGACAGTGCAGTCCTTAGGAGACTCAGTAAACACTGGACGGAGAAACACCCTGAATACTTTGAGGTAGGTAATCGTCATAGGTCCATGCTGATCATGTCGGGAACGCTCTGTAAAGCAGGAATACCGAGGGAAACGACAGAAGAGAATTTGGAGAATATGTTTCCAGGGATAGGGAAAGACGAGATACAGGGAATCATCGATTTCTCCTATGAGAATAATGCTTTCGGATCAGACAGGAGAAAGTATGATTAAGTCTTTGTCCAACATCCTGTCCTCCGTCTCCATTCTCTGGACGAAGGTGTGCTAGTGGACACATGAGGTACTACGTAGTAGTAGGCCTACCTAAAAATAACACTTTTTTACTCTAAAAATACCCTTTCTCCTTAAAAAGGATGAAATCTTAGAGAAAAAAATGTTATAAATAACTAGGTATAGCTATAGCTACTCCTTGTATCCACTAGCACATCATTATATCATCAATTATAGAGTTATCCATGTTAGAGTAAATTTTGTATGCATCACTAGCCAGACTACATCTACTATGTAGTCCTTGGTATCCACGAACAGCAGAAACTACCGACAGGAAAAATACATCATAAACCTGTCACTCACATAAATGATTGCTTGCAATCATTTATGCAGCCTTCTCGGAGGCTTGCCTTCGAGAAGGACTGGGACTCGTAAACAATGTATATTATGGAAGAATTCCGCAACTATATTTCCATTCTTTCTGGTGATATGCCGGGAGAAGGACATCAGAACACTACTGCTGGTGAAGAAACAAAGAGTAGTAAAATCCCCGTCAAGTTCAAGGCGGATATCGAGACATTACAAAAACTATATCCCGGAGAAACCGAGATTACCCTGACACTCCGTGAAGCCTTGGAGAAAATTCCCAGGGACCGGAAACGGGTAGATGC
>ODAI014814257.1_pt1 | contig 10432 bp, 7 predicted proteins | sample 1539321 | NCBI WGS metagenome assembly ODAI01 (sample SAMN02144231, study PRJEB22623) | gut metagenome | biome: sheep rumen | host: Ovis aries | place: New Zealand | reverse complement strand
ATATTATTAAATACTATCTGCTCATTTGGATATAATTCCATAAAACCAGGTAGTGTTCTAGGCTCAACTTTATTCATAATGCACCTCTTTCTCACAACTAAATTTTACGTTATAATTAATAAAAAGTCAATTATTTACATCTAATTTATTGACATTATACATAAAATATTATAAAATTAATATGTCTTAGGGGATTAGTTAAATGGTATAATAATGGTCTCCAAAACCACTGTTGGGAGTTCGATTCTCTCATCCCCTGCCAGTAGAATGTTTACTCTAACTTTTAATAGTTAGAGTTTTTTACTTGCTTTTTTTATAATGATAATATATAATATGAAACACAAAAGGGAGGTTAATATGGAAGAAAAAAGATATATTAGAACTGTAGACGGAAATATTATTGAAAACAATGAATCAGGATCACGAATTATTGATATATTAATGAATGGAGATTTAGTTAGAATAGAATATTATTCTTCAAGGTATAAAAGGAGAATTTCAAGACTATTTGAAGTAGAAGTAGAAGGTATTACTAATAATAGAGAGTTTATACATCTATATAATGGTCACATGGATTTTCTAATAGCAAATGGAAACTATTTACATCAAGATTTAGAACTTAAACCAGTCATAACAGCAATATTTACTGTCGAAAAATTAGAATCTATTAAATATAATTTATTTCAACCTAAATTAAAATGCAGAAAAAAAGAAACTAGTTTATAATTATTATAGCAGTTGAATGGTATAAATGTAGTTTCTCAATGGGTAACTACCGGTTCCATTAAAAATACTAGGCATTGCCTATTTATTCATTTTTAGCCAATAAATAACTGTGTATAATTCAGTTATTTATTATTTTAGTTGACAGCGATACATCATTATATTAAAATAAGTAATTGGAAGTTGGTGAAATATGAGTAATTATTTAAATGATAAATCTAATAACGATTATCAATTAATAAGGGATATAAGTCAATTATTAAGAAATTATAAGAATAAAAATAAAAGAGTAGATAGAAAGTTTGTAGACAAAGTATTAGATGTTTTACTTATGAATGATAGTCTAACTGTTAATAGAACAAAATTTGTGTCAGATTGTGATGGTGGATATTATAATTATACAGATAAAACAATAGGAATAAACTTTCAAAGTCTTCAAGAGGATAGAAAAAATTATAAATACATTAAATCAAAAGATGGTAATTTATATGAATATTTTATCTTTCTAATTGTAATACTACACGAGTTTACTCATGCAAAACAATATAAAATTATTGAGCAAGGGACAAAGTATGCAGTTAGCGCTATATATAGATACTCTGATAATTTTTTGCAAAATAATACTTATTTGTATAATTTAAACCATGATACTGTTCCATATGAAAGATTTGCTAATATAAGATCATTTTATCTGACTATTGAAATATTAAAACGAGTATATAGTATAAAAGAGTTGTGGCATTTCCAATATGCATTTCTTTATGATTTGCTATATAATTACGATGATGAAGGATTATTTCCATTAAAAAAATTTGATGAATTAGTTGAGAGTAACTCGTTACCTAAATTTAGTCATTTAATTCCTAATATTAATGTATGTGAAGATAATCTATATGAAAAATTAAATATTGGACTTCCAATAACGGAAGAGGATTTTAATTATTTAAAAGAAATAAGAACAAATTATTTTGCACATAAAGAAAATTGTATAGATGTAAATTTTGATTTATCTGTTGCTTTGGTCAAAAGAAGAATAAAGTAAATTAAGTACTTTTTTTGCGTATTTTTTCTATTATATATAATTGTTCCAAAAAACACTATTGAGAGTTCGGATCTCTCATCCCCTACCGTTGAAAAAAGCAAAACGACTTAGTTTAACACTAAATCGTTTTTTTATCTTTTTCTTCTTTTTCTTCTACTTCTATGTCTATTATAATCATATAGAGTATAAAAATGCATTAGTAGTGTACTAGATATAAGGATTCCTCCAATTATATCAGTAATCCAATGGACTCCACTTATTATTCTACCAAGGAATACTCCTAGTAGTAATAGTATTGTTAGAGTATCTATTAAAGATTGATATTTCTTTCTTAAATAATTTTTACTTACGATTAAAGAAGATATACATATGCATATAGCCAGAATAGTATGGCTAGATGGATAAGAAGCTTCTAACTCTCCTTCTATTAAGATTGGTCTATAATTAATTATAAATTTTTCAAAGAAAACATATACTATAGCCATAGATACATATAATCCACCTAAGATATATAATTCTTTATCTACTTTAAATAAACTCTTTCTTTTAATCAACTGATATAATCCTATTAAACCATAGATACCTACAATTAAGATAACTAAATAACCAAGTATTTCAGTTACTTTATATATAGACATATGACTACCAATTAAATTACTAAACCAAGCATTTATTTTACTAAAACCTACTTCACTATTATTTGGTCCAATACTTTTAACATCATAAGTTTTAACTAAATAGGTATAAATTATTGATATAATAGTTAAAAATACCCCTAAAAATATATTTCTTTTTTTATGCATTACAACTACTCCTTACTTCTATAATTCATAAAGTATTATAGCATACTAATCTCTAATATACAATAATAATATTTTAAATAAAAAGAGAATTAAATAGTACTCTAACTCATCTTTTTATAATTCTATAATATTATTTATTTGCATATTTTTTTGCTTGTTCTTCTATTAAATTAGTATCTTCAAAATAGTTAAGTCCCATAGCATTTTTTACTTCTTCGATTTTTATAGAGGCAGCTTCTCTTGCTTTTAGAGAGCCTTCTTCTAATATTTTATATACTTCTTTGATATTTTTTTCGTATTCTTTTCTTCTCTCACGAATTGGTTTTAGTTCTTCTTGTATAATATTATTTAAAAATCTCTTTATTTTTACATCACCTAATCCACCTCTTTGGTAGTGGGCTTTTAATTCATCAAGATTATTGTATTCTGGTAAATATTTTTTAAAGTGTTCATCCTTACAAAAAGCATCTAAATAGATAAATACTGGATTACCTTCAACTTTACCAGGATCATCTACTTTTAAGTGATTAGGGTCAGTAAACATACTCATAATTTTCTTTTCAATTATTTCTGGTTCATCAGATAAATATATGCAGTTATTTAGTGACTTACTCATCTTTGCTTTTCCATCTAATCCAGGTAGTCTTGAGCATACTTCATTATCTGGAAGTAATTCTTTAGGCTCTACTAGTACATTATCATATAAATTATTAAAGCTTCTTACTATTTCTCTTGTTTGCTCTATCATAGGTAGTTGATCTTCTCCTACTGGAATGATATTAGCATCAAACAAAGTGATATCAGCAGCTTGGCTTACAGGATATGTTAAAAAGCCTGCTGGTATGCTTGTTTCAAAGTTTCTTAATTTTATTTCTTCTTTAATGGTAGGATTTCTTTCTAATCTAGATAAAGTTACTAAATTTAAATAATAAAATGTTAATTCACATAGTTCTGGTATTTGTGATTGAATAAATATTGTTGTTTTATTTGGATCAATACCACAAGCTAAATAATCAAGAGCAACTTCTATTACATTTTCTCTTACTTTATCTAAATTATGAGCATTATCTGTTATAGCTTGAGAGTCTGCTATCTCAATGTAAATTCTATCATATTTACCTGAATTTTGTAGTTCTACTCTTCTTTTTAATGAACCAACATAATGTCCTAAATGTAATTTACCTGTTGGTCTATCTCCTGTTAAAATAATATTTTTCATATAATTCTCCTTCTTTCTTTAATATAAAAAGTCCTGTCCTTATAATTAGGACAAGACTTATTTCTTGCTTTTAATGCCACCTATGTACTATCCATACATATTTTTGTTAACGAAGTATAATCTCCGTACTATCCTACTATTTTCAAATAGTCTCTCATTGGCCCACTTCTATAACCTATAATATAACTTTCCACCTAACAGTTACTCTCTATAATTATCTAGTTATATACTCTTCCAAATCAAAGATTTACAAGTAAATTATATCTATCAATTATATAAAAGTCAATACTTTATTTAGAATATTTACTTATCTTTTTTAATAATTTATCTTTATCAATTGGTTTAATTAAATAATCTTTAAATCCATATTTTAAATAATCTTCATTATATTCATAATCATTATTCTTAGTAAGTAATATAACATTTATATTAAAATTTCTTATTTCCCTTAATTTTTGCATAACTGTTAAACCATTTAAAGGAGTCATATTTTCATCTAATAAAATCAAATCATACTTTTCTTTATCTCTTATTTTATCAAGACATTCCTTACCAGAGCTAGCAATATCGATTATTAAATTAGAATCTTTAAGCAATTTAGTAATCATTTTAATACTAGAAGGATTATCATCTACTATTAAGATTTTCTTTTTATCATAAACACTTTCATATTTATTTAATTCAGTTTCAATCTCACCTATTTTTTGGTCTAAAACTATTTTAATAATAGTTCCTTTTCCATAAATACTACTTGGTATAATAGTTCCACCCATTAAAGTTACTAATTTCTTAGCATTATATAAATTACTTTTTAAATTAGTATTTTCTTTATCTTCTTCTCTCTTATTAAATATTTTATTTAAATCTTCAGCCTTCATACCAACACCAGAATCTTCTACTGAAATAATTAATCTTGCTATATCATTTTTCATAATAGCATTAACATTAAATTCAATAAAACCACGTTCGGTATATTTAACAGCATTATCTAAAATAGTATTAAGAGATACTTTAACATTAACAGCATCACCATATAAATACTCTGGTAAATCACTTGCAATATTAGTTCTAAATTCTAAGCCTTTCTTTTCAGCACTATTTTTATATATTTGAACTAATTCTTTAAGTATAAGTTTAATATTATATTTATCATTATATATTTTGATATTAGCACTATCTATTGATGATATATCTAATATTTCATTAGTCATACTTGTAAATTTAGCAGTAGATACTTTAATATCTCTAGCATTATCATTAATATTTTCAACATTAATGTTTTTATTATCAGTTTCTGATAATATATTCTCAGCACTATCATCTATATCTTTTGTAATATTTCTAATCTCATTAGTCATATTATATAAGAACATTGCTTTTTCTTCATTAGCACTATCGGTTATTTCTTTAGCTCGATGAACTTCTTCTAGAACCTTCATATCTGGATTTTCAATAGTAAAATACATCATTAATACTACAAAGGATTCAACGAAACTAATTAATAATGCTGTAGGGTCTATTTGCTGAATAATACTAACCGAAATACTTAATATTATATAGGCATATACTGGAATTATTTTTTTGGATTTTATAAATTTTTTATTGCGTACAACATATATAAATATTAAACTAATAAAAATAATTGAAGAAACAAATACCATTTTAGTACTTGGCCCATATGTGTATAAAAGAGAATCTCCCGTTACATTATATGCATATTCAATTGGCATCAGGATAGTCATTAGAGCACAAAAAAGGTACACTCCCGTTAAAAATTTTATTTCTAAAGAAATAGCAGTTTTTTCTTTTGACGATTCTCTATTTACAACAGCTGAAGTATACATAGTTAATAAGTATAACCATGCCTCTGTTATTAGTAAAAATAGTTTGGCTACTATTTCTTTTATAATTGGAGTATTTTCTATATATGGTACAAAGAATACCATTATAAGTTCATCAAGTACTCCAGCTAATGTTAGAAACATCAAAAATATATAAATCTTATTTTCAAATAAATTATATCTCTTTTTTGAAAAGAAAATAATTATAAGTAAAATTAAATTAACAAAACCCGCTATTGAAAATATTATGTAATTATTAATTTCCATATTATGTATCACTCCTATCCAATTATAATGATATCATTGAAACTAAAAAAAAGCAATTAAATATTTACATTTAATTACTTTTTTACACTATCTTGTTAAAACTTTTTTAAGTTTATTAACACTAACCATTCCTATATCTGTGTTAGGAAGTCCATCACTAAAACTAGTTGAAAGAAATTCTTCAAGATTTTTATAACTAACTTTACCTATTTCAGTATATAATAAACTATCAGTAAATATGAATTTAACTGGTTCAAAGTATGGTGGTAAGTCACTTTCAAAAAATCTATTAAGCAATTCTTCTTTTATCTTTTCTTCTTGTCCTCTATATTCTTCTTTTAAAACAATTACAGCCCATGGAGCATTTTCATCTATTTTGTCATCCATTCTTACAACCGCGCACGTTTCAACAGCAGGATTTGACAAGAAAAGATCTTCTATTCTCGAAGGATATACTTTAAATCCACTTCTTGGGAATAAACGTTTTATTCTATCTGTTGCAAATACCCTACCTTCATCATCAGTATATCCTATGTCTCCGGTATGAATCCAATATCCATCTTCATGTTCTTTTTTTACAGCATTTGTTTCATTATCATGATTATAATAATCTTTCATAATAGTTGGTGACTGAATGCATAATTCTCCTTCTTCACCTGGTTTTAACTCGATATTTGTTTCCGGTTCAAATGCTACCACACTTGTTTTTACCAAAGGTATACCCGCACTATCTAACACTTTATCGCCATCATTAGTTTTGGTTGATGTTGAGTTTGCTTCTGTGCAGCTATAACCTTCCCAAGCTTCTGCTTTAGAATTATGTTTTTTTAAGAATTTGTTTATTCTTTCTTTTGCATTTGATGGGACTTTCATTCCGCCAAATAAAACTATTTTTATAAAAGATAAATCCATCTTGTCTAATTTTTTTGATTTCATTACTGAGTCAAAATAAGTATGAACACCCATAAAACCGTTTGGCTTATATTTTAGTATTAGTTCATCAAATTTATCAGCTTCAAATTTTGGAACAACTCTTGTACGCCATCCAAGAACTAATGGTGTTATTAAGCCAAGAGACAATCCATATGCGATGAATGGAGGCATTATATTTAAAAACTTAAATCCTCTCTTTGCATCTACATTGGCATTTTTTATTTGAACAACAACATTATTTATATTCTCATTTGTTAATCTAACACCCTTTGGAACTCCTGTTGTACCACCTGTATGAATAATGGCCGCTGGAGCATCTTTCTCAAAAGATTGTTCTTCTAATTTTTCTTTTCTTCCTAATTTTATAAAATCTTTCCAACTAAGATATTTGTTACTCTTATCTATCTTTACGGAAGTGCCTTTCTTTTTATTATCTAGGTAGGATAACAATTTTACAACTAAAGGCTCTGATTCAACGGGAGATACCGTAATAACTTTTTCCACTTTTGTTTTATCAATTATATTTTTTACATTAGGATAACATAAATCAAGAATTACACAATATTTTGATTTTGCCTCATTAAGAAATGTTTCAATAGCTTTTTCTGGATATCTAACATCGATTATGTTAGAAACCGCTCCAATTTTATTTAAAGCAAGAATTGAGTATATTATTTGAGGGGTAGTAATCGAACATATTGTTACTATATCGCCTTTCTTTACACCCAATTTTTGATATGCTTTTGCTGCTTTTTCAACATTTTTAAATAGTTTTCTATATGTTATTTTTTCAGTGACATATTCAAATGCTACATCACTTAAATATTTTCTATTTTCTTTAAACAAATAATCACTAAATTTTATTAGTGGAGCATCTTCCATTATTTGATCTTCACTATAATTTTTTAACCATGGTTTATCTATACTATTATAACCTACTGGTGGACCCTCAATTGGTGATTCAAGATTATTAAATTTATTTTTTTTATCTTTTTCATCCTCTATAATATCTATTAATTCTTGACTAACTTTTGTTCCTTTTGCAAACTTAATTTCGCCATTAATAAGAATATCTTCAGTAAGTGTATCACCTAGTTTTAAGGTTACTAAATATTCTAATGGATAATCATAGCCCTTTACTGCTAGTATTGGTCCTTTACCAAGTGATAATCTTCTTAAATATAAATCTCTTAATTTTTTTTCTTCACTACTTAATTTTCCAATTCTTTCTTTTAATAATAATAAATCTTCTTTTGTCATTTTAAATAATTCCCCCTTCAAAAGACAATTTAATTGTAGCACATTTGTATTCATTTGTCAAAAATATACAATTTTTTTCTCAAAAATTATTAGTTTTATCATATAATTTCGGAAAAACGCTACTATTTTAGCATAAATATAAATATTTTATTATTATGATGATTAAGTATAGATAATAATAATTAAATATTTATATTGTTAACATATAGAAAACATCTGATTTTAGTCAGATGTTATAATTCTAATTTCATAATAGTACTTATTTCTTTAAATCCATTGTTTTTATAAGTAGATATAGCTTCTTTATTATTATTAAAAGTATTTACTTCTAGATATTTTACTTTATCTTTAATTATATTCTTAAATTCATTAATTAAAGATGATCCAATACCATGATGACGATATTCTTCTTCAATATATAAAGCATCTATTTTAGCTACTTTATTAATAACTGTATTTTCATCATCTATAACATATCCATATAAGTAAACTATTATAGTATTAGAAGATTCTGCGACTAAAAGATAATTATTTTCTTTATTTATAATATACTCATAAAAAGATTTTACTTTAAATTCTAGATTGATATTATTATCGTACTTCTTTTCATCTCTAATAAGTAAAGTAAGTAATTCATTTAATTTCTTGGTATCATGTATAGTTGCTTTTCTTATACGATAATTCATTATTACATTCTCTCTAATACATCTATACCTAAAATATTAAGAAGCATCTTATTAGTTTTAAATACTATTTCTGATAAAGAGAGATAAGATTCTCTTTTTATAGGGTCTTCTTCAGTTAATATTTTAACTGAAGCATATAAACTATTAAAGGTATTAGTTAATTCATATAAATAATCACATATATAATTTAATGTTCTTTCATTAAATGATTTATCTAATACTGATGGTACTTCTAGTAATTTTAGAATGATATCTTTTTCATATGTACTATATATACCATTTACTTTATTCATACTATAGTTATTATCTTTTGCTTTATCAATAAGAGACTTCATTCTCATAGTAGAATATAATAAATATACTCCGGTTTTTCCATTCATATCACTAAATTTTTCAATATCAAAAATATAGTCAGTACTTCTATTAGGAAGTAAATCAGCATATTTAAGTACGGCACATGTTAGAGTATTAGATATCTTTTCTTGTTCTTCTTTATCTAGGGTTTTGTTTATTTTCTTTTCTACTTCACTTTTAACATTATCTATTAGATTAGATAGTGTCATTACACCACCATCTCTTGTTTTAAATGGTTTTCCATCTTTACCATTCATCGTACCAAAGCCCATAAAATCTAGTTTAATATCTTCTGGTACTATTCCTCCTTTATAGCAGACTCTAAATACTTGTTCAAAGTGAAGAGCTTGTCTATTATCGACAACATACCATATTTCATCAGGGTTATATTCTTTCATTCTTTCCCAAATTGTTGCGATATCAGTAGTTTCATAGGATACACTACCATTTGATTTAACTAGTATTAATGGTGGCAACTCTACCTTGTCATCTTCTTTTTTTACGTCTACGACCTGGGCTCCTTCACTCTCATAAACTAAGCCTTTTTCTTTAAGATACTTAACTACATCATCGATATATTTATCAGCATCACTTTCACCATTCCATAATTCAAAACTTACGTTTAGTTTATCATATAATTCTTTAATGTTAGCTACTGATACTTCGATTATTTTCTTCCAAAGAGCAAAGTATCCTCTTTCTTTCTTTTGTAATTTATAAGTAATAATTCTAGCTTCTTCTAAATATTCTTCATCTTCTTTAGCTTTCGTACTAGCTATTGGATATATTTCTTCTAAATCTTTATTAGTAACTGGTGCCTCAGTAGGATACTCTCCAGTATAGTTTTCATCAAAGTATACCCACTCTGGATGTCTTTTCTTAAGTTCTAAGATAATTAATCCCATAGGTCTACCCCAGTCACCAAGATGAACATCACCGATTACTTCTGCATCTAAGCATCTAGCTAATCTTTTAAGAGCTTCACCAATATTAGCACTTCTTAAGTGTCCTACATGTAATGCTTTAGCAACATTAGGGCCACCATAATCAATTATTATCTTTTTCTTTTTACTTGCACATTTATTGATATTTATATCTTCTTTTATTTCATTCATATAATTAATAAGTACTTCATCAGAAAAAGATAAATTAATAAAACCCGGGCCAGCAACATTTACATTACTAAATGTATTATCTTTATTAAGGTGCTCTACTATTTCACTAGCTATTATGTTAGGATTCTTTTTATATGCTTTAGCAAGGCTCATAACACCATTATATTGATACTCTCCAAGATCTGGTCT
>ODAI013131536.1_pt1 | contig 10432 bp, 3 predicted proteins | sample 1539321 | NCBI WGS metagenome assembly ODAI01 (sample SAMN02144231, study PRJEB22623) | gut metagenome | biome: sheep rumen | host: Ovis aries | place: New Zealand | reverse complement strand
TGACTAAGAATTGCAAAAATAGACAAAAAAATGACATATACTGCACAAAGTGATCATCTATATTTTGTTAGAATTATTAATATATATTGAACGGTGTAAACACAGTTTTTAAGGAGACAAAGGAGAAAAAATGAATAAGAGAGTTGTATCAGTGCTTATGGTTTTGGTGCTCGTTATTGCTAATCTCTTCTTTACTGGAAACATAAAGGCGTTAGATGGCATTCGAGTGTATGCGGCAGAAACCAGTTGTAGCGCAGGGGAACAGATAACAATTCCAATTTGCATTGAAAACAATACGGGATTAATGGGATTTTCTTTTGAATTGTCTTATGACAATAAAAAGTTAAGTCCTATTTCTATTGTTAATGGAGATTTAACAAGTACTGGATTGTTAAATGATAGTATTAAGACTTCAAAGGACAATACATTCAAAGTGAATTGGTCAGCAAGTGATAATGTGAGTGGGGATGGAACACTTTTTAATGTGAAGTTTAATGTATTAGAAAATGTGTCTGGCGATACAAATATCGAATTAAGCTATGTTCAAAACGATACATATGATAATCAGTATCACGATGTTGTTTTATCACCAGAGAATATTACTTTACATATTATAGGAGAAAGTTCAAGTCAAACAACTAGTCAAGAGACTACAACTGTCAAAAAAGAAGGCAATCCAGTAGTAGAGTCAAACAATATTTCGTTAGATAAGAATATTTTGACTGTGCCTATTTATATTTCAAATAATACTGGACTTATGGGCTATAAGATTAGGCTTGCTTTCGATGATAGTATTCTAACGCCTAAGAGTGTTGATAATAGTAGCAGTTTCCCGGGAAGTTTTGATAATAATATAGGAATAAGTAAAGGTAAGTTTGATGTTATATGGTCGGGAACAGATGACATATTTACTGACGGTTTACTATTCACAGCTAAGTTTACTCTAAATGACTTGTCAGTTAGTAGTACAAGCATAAAAATATCATATAGCCAAAGTGACACATTCAAGGATAAAGACAAGGATGTGATATTGGACTGTAAGGACATTAATGTGGATGTAGATAAATTGACGGGTCGCGATAAAAGCACAAAAATAACACCATCAACAACTAATAATAGTTTGAAAAATAATAAATTCAAAAAGATCAAACCAAAGATTACGAAATTAAAAAGATTAAAGAGAAAAAGAGTAAGAATAAAGATAAAGAAAATAAAAAGTGCCAAGGGATATCAGATTAAATATGCAACAAATAAGAAGTTCAAAAAGTCGAAGAAAAAGTATTCTAAGAAACCAAGTAAAATAATAAAGAAACTTAAAAAGAAAAAATATTACTTTAAAGTTAGAGCATATAAATATTTTGGTAGTAAAAAGGTATTTACAAAATGGAGCAATAGAAAAAGTATAAAAGTTAGAAAGTAAAGATAGATATAAATTTAGACAGATAATTGATCATTTAAGGGAGGAACAAATAATGAAAAAGCGATTATTAAAGAGAGGAAAAATTAAGAGAGCATTAGCAATGATGCTTGTGTTTGTTATGACATTGAGTTTGGCTAATGGAATAGTGTTTGTAGGCAAAACTCAAAAAGTTAAAGCTGGCACCATAAATCAGTTTATTGCTGATGGAAGATGGAAAAGTGGTATTGCATGGTCTGCTTATCAAGGACCGAAGTTAAGTGGATGGAGAAGTAGTGGATGCTGTGCTTATTGCGCAGATTACACAAGATATGTATATGGAATAACTGGATGGGGTGGAAACAAATTCAATTCTGTATCGCAAATAAGAGCAGGCGACGTTGTTCATTTTTATGGTATGCAACCTAATGGCTATTATAGCGAGCATTGGATGGTTGTTATTTCTAGGAGTGGGAATACTCTAAGAACAGCAGAAGGAAATATGGCAGGAAGAACAAATGTTACTTCTAGTAGGTATTCTATTTCTGGGTCGAAAATATTAATTCATGCATATGGAAGAACATATCAACAAAACTTATGTGAAGGCTACCATTTCACTGGGAAGCCAACGCCTAACAATAATAATTATAAACCTGAGGGAAGATTAGATGCAGCAGTATCTAGTCCTGGTACATTATATGTGAGAGGTTGGGCTAAAGATAGAGATAATCTTAATAAAAAGATAACAGTTCATGTGTATGTAGGAGATACGGCAAGAAAAGGTACAACAGCAGAAGTTTTTTCCGCAAAGGCAGATGTAAAATGTAATAATGGAATCGGAAATTACTATTTTGAGAAAACTTTTAATATTAAAAAGAAGTTTGGAAAACAAAAAGTTACAGTTTATGGAATTAATATTGATAAAAATGGTAAAGGTGGGGGAGATAACCCTCCTTTGCAAAACCCTATAACTTTAAATATTAAGAAAAAAATTGATTATAAAATTAATACCGATTTGGCTGCTAATATAAAAAATAAAGATGCCTCAATATCTGGAACAATTTCAGATAATGGAAAGGCGTCGAAATGGGGATTTCATTGTGGTACAAACAGTGGAAGTATGACTAAATATACAGTATCGACTGCTACTTCGAGCAGCAGCACATTATCAACAAAAATAGCTCCATATGTTTCGTTAACGCATGGCACAACATATTACTATAAGATGTGGGCAGTGGTTGATGGAAAGGAGATAACAGATGCATCTCCTAAGAGTTTTACAACGACATCATTAAAACCAGAAATACCAACATTAAAAGTGGCTTCTGGAAGTCAAGAAATGGGAATTGAAAGCGCGGCTACGGTTAATTGGAATGAAGTAGATAATGCTGATTATTATATTTTAAAACTATATGATTCTGAAGGAAATGTAATACATGAATCTGACAAAGTTACAGGTACCAAATATGCATTTCCTGCATCGGAAAAAGCAGGCGAATATACTTGTACTATTTCTGCGTATAGTGATGTTGGAACAAAAGGTGAATCAGAAAGTGTTTCATATACTGTTCATCCAGATGTAAAAGTAAAATTTATTGATGCTGATTCTTTTGTAGATGTAGAAGATGACTATGAGCCAGCAGTTATAAGTGAGCAAGATGTTCACTGGGGAAGTGATGCCTTAAAACCTACGGATCCAGAACACACAGGGTACACTTTTAAACAATGGGATAAGGACTTTACTAAAGTAAAAGAGAATGTAACACTAAAAGCGGTATATGAAATTAATAAATATACAGTTAAATATGTTGATTCTTTAACTGGAAATACTTTAGACACAAAATTAGTTGAATATTATTCTCCTGCACCAGATGTAGAGTATGATATTGCGACAGGATATAAAAGAATAGGTTTTGATGGTTGGGACAAAGATCATTCAAAAATTGTAGAAGATACTGTTTTATATACTTGTGTTGGTTGGTATAATAATAATTTTTCTGTTATTACATCAGTTAAAGAGGCAGAAAGAGAATATGATTCTGAAGAGTCAGACAATGAAGGATACACAATAATTACAGAAGTTAAAAGTAATCCAGATAAGACTGCCAAGGGAAGACTAGTTGTAGCGCTTAAAACTTCAGAAGGAAAGTTATTAACTTCTACAGAATCATCTGCATTCAGTATTAAGAAAGATTCTACAAAAGAATTAGAAGTTTTTGTACCATATGATAAAGCAGCAAAACAAGTGGAGGTATTTGTTGTAAATCAGTATGGACTTGCAATTCCTATTAGTAACAGTGCAACTAAAGAAATAAATCAAAGCAAGATGTTTACCAACTGGTCAACTGAGGAGCCAGAAGGTGAAGTTTATCAATTAGAGTCGCGTACAGAATATCGTTATTCTGATAAAGAAACTGTAAAGTCTTATGATTCATCTATAGAAGGCTATACACTTGAAAGTTCTGCTTGGGTACAGTCTGGTTCGGGAAGCATTAATTATGTTTCTTCTTTCCCAAGCGGTTTTAATAAGAGTAGTAGTTATTACACTTCATATAATAAAAAACCAGTTACTGCATATGAGAATACTACAAACAAAAGAACTGTAACAACATCAACAAAGGGATATTTATACTTCCATTGGTGTAAAGGCAGAACAAATGGACCAGCAAGTAACGTTGTTAGTGATTGTTATGAGACTACCTATCCAAAATGGCATGTTTTCGAGAGTTCAAAAAATCTTGGATACGATTCATCAAAGGGTGCAACATACAGTAAAAGAAGTGATATTTGTAAAGATTCATACTGGTGGGATGGAGCAAAAGCATGGAGTTCGGCAACTACACAAGTGAAGACTTGCAAATATACCGACTATAGAAAGCAATATACTTTGTCTAGATGGAAAGACTTTTCTGACTGGAGTACAAATGAATATACCGCTAGTGATACAAGAAGAGTAGAAAATAGACAAGTTTATAGGTATATTGATCCAGATAATATGCGAGAAGATAATTCTGGAGAAGAAAGAACAGTTGAGGGTTCTTTAGGAACTGCCTTTGCTGGTCAAGAAGCAACCCTATTTATATATAAAGTTGACGAAGCGTCTGATTATACAAATGAGTATGTTGCTCAAACTGTATTAGATGATGAAGGTAATTATACATTCCATTTCAAATTGCGCGAAGAACCTACAGTGAAAACAGGTGATTTTACCATTGCACTAGGAGTGGAAGGTGGATCAACTGCAATCAATATAGGAACGATAGAAGCCCCTAAGAATAAGTATACTGTTAGATTCTTTAATGCTGAGGGTGAAGTAATATCAACTCAAGAAGTAATAGAAGGAGAAAATGCAGAAATACCTGATAGCAATCTTTATGAGAAGAAAGGCTATACTTTCACTAATTGGACAGCTACGAATGTAAATATCAAGTCAGATGTTGATATTCATCCAGAATATAAGATTAATAAGTACAATGTAGTATTTGTTGATTGGGCTGCAAATGCCGTAGATGTTCAAGAATTTGAATATGGTGCGCCTCTTGTTACTCCTTTGGCTGATTCGCCTGAAGAAGGAAAAACAGTTAGTTGGGAGATACTATCTGGAATTGAAGAAGGAGACGATAGTAGTGTAAATGGTTCAACTACAGTAACTAATAATTTGGTTGTTGGAACTGTATATACTGATAAAGAGTATCAAGTTCAAATACAAGATGAAAAAAATAGAGTTGTTGATACTAAAACTGTTAAATATGGAAAAGCAGTTTTGCTTCCAGAACAAGAAGATGAACAAGGTAAAATCTTCTTGGGTTGGGAAGATACTGCAACGGGAGAGGAATTGGAAGTTGATAATACTATTGTTTCTGACAATATGATTGTATGCCCAGTGTATACTTATTCCGAAACAGTTGAAGAACCTATTGCAACAGTAAAAACTGGAGTATACAACTCTAAGCAGATGGTTGAATTATCAACTGATACGCAAGGAGCATCTATTTATTACACACTAGATGGAAAAGATCCAACAACTGCTAACGGAATCTTATATGAAGGACCAATAGAAATAAATTCATCAATCGAGCTAAATTACTATGCAGCTAAAATAGGAATGAATAATAGTAATGTTCAAACAGAATACTATTCCGTTAACAAACCTAATACGAAGAGTAAGTGGCTAACATTTGATGAATTACCTGAAGAAGTAAAAGAAAATCCGGATAGTTATAATGTTGAAAGTGCGGATGGTTATTCATACAAGAATACAAAAACAGTTACTACCCTTACAGAGGCATCTGAACTTGAAGATTCAGGCTGGATTTATGATGAGAGTCTAGATAGTTATACAGACTATACTCCATGGAAGAATATTAGGGATGACTATAGTACTTTTTTTGAAGTACAAGAGGATGAGCCAAGAGATATATTAGAAGAAACATCATCATATAGGTATACTTACTATTCATATATTGAAGATGGCGAAGAAAAATATTCTAGAACAGATATTGAAGGAAAAGATTGTACAGAAAAGGAATTGATTGTTGAAAATAAGTTGAAGATATCAGGCTTTGAAGATGGTAAAGCATATTATGTTTATGATGGTCATATTTGGTACAACCAAGAAGAAGTTGTGAGCCAAAAGAAAGTAGATACTGAGTATAGATACAGAATTAAGAAAGCTACTTACTATAAATGGTCAGATTATACAGTAGATAAGCCATCTGTAGATGAAAGCAGAGATTATAAAAAAGACGATGTGTATTGTTATGATCTCAAAAACAAATACTTAATCACAATCATTGATAACGATGGAAATAAATTCTATGATTTGGTAGAGGAAGATTTGCCATATAGCGACTTTTCTTCGCTAGCACTCGAAGAAGGAAAGTATTTGTCTGGATTATATACTGATAGTGATTTTGAAAATGAATTCGATTGTGAATCACCTATTACAAATGATTTAACATTATATGCAAAGATCGAAACGATGTATCATGAAGTATCATTTTCATATGGGGATAGAGAAGAGCCTATTGATATACAAATGGTCGAATACGGAAAATCTGCAAATCCACCAGAAGTAGAAGAAAGACAAGGATATAGGTTTGTTGGATGGGATAGTGAAGATTATAAGGAAGTAAAAGAAATAACAGCGGTAGTAGCAAAATATGTCAAAGAAGAGGACTATGCTACTGTAGAACTCGATAATGAAGCAGTTACTCTATATCAAGATAAATCAATTGATTTGACTGCATCTGTCACTCCAAACACTTATGATGGTGGACTTACATGGGAGTCTAGTGATACATCTATTGCATCAGTATCAGAAGATGGTAAAGTTACTGCACATAACCCTGGTATTGCAAATATCACGGTTAGAGTAAATGAAACAGGTGAAACTGCAACATGTAAAGTTTCTGTGAAAACAGATATCAATTCAAAGATTGTTCTGCTAAAGAACTCTAAACTAAGAATTGATGATAATGGATTCTTAAGAGAAATTAGAGCAGGTAGTAACACTGTTGCTGAGATTACGAATGACTTTGAAAATGATTCATTGATAGTGAAAGATGCAGAAGGAAATGTATTAGAAGATACAGATGTTGTTGGAACTGGATCAATCATTTACTTGATGAAAGGAAAGAATATTGTTGATCAAATGGAAGTTGTAGTTGTGGGAGATACTACAGGTGATGGATATGTTAATAACCGTGATGTATCTAAACTAGTTAGATGTTTGATTGACAAGGAAGTGCCAACTGATGCTCAAATATTAGCTGGAGATGTTAATGGAGATGGATATTTCAATAACAGAGATGCAGCTTTAATTGCAAGAAGTTTGGTTGGAAAAGAAGTACTCTAGTCAATAGCATAATTATAATGTAGTGGTTTGGCTTCGAGTTTATCTCGAAGCCAAACTATATTATTTGAAACGGAGCAATGAATGGTAGAAAAAGAATATAAGAGTAGAAGACATTTTTGTGATTTTTTGCAAATAACAATAATAGTTTTATTTGTGTCTCTTATTATTACAATTAAGCCTACATATGCGGATTCTAAAGCTGAAGTATATGGTGGTGAAATACTAGAAAATGCCGATGGAAGTTACATGACTTCTGTGCTTATAAAAAACAACAAAGGCATAATGGGCTATAAAATAAACCTAAAATATAATGAGAGACAACTATCTATAAAAACTGTAACAGCAGGAGATTCTTATAAAAATGGAACATTTGAGAATAATATAGGAATGAAAAAAGGAACATGTGATGTTCTTTGGGCAGGTACAAAAAATGTAAAAAAAGATGGAGAATTGTTCTATCTTAAATTTACAAAAGAAAAAGGTTTCAAGAAAAGAGCTGTAATAAAACTGTCATATTCCAAAGGAGACACATTTGATGAAATGTATAAAAGTGTTCAACTAGAGTGTAAAGAAATTGAAATAACTAGTTTGGATAAGCTGCTAGCAAATACTAATGTAAAGTTTGAGAATACTGAAGTAAAAGAAGCAGTAGATTACACTTTGACACATGGAGATGCAGAAAAAATTATAAAAGCAGTAGATGAAGTGAAAAAACCAGGTAGTCATTCTAATCATGATCATGAAGATTTGGCTACAATAGACAAAGATTCAACGACACAAAATATTTTGGCGAAGTTGATAGAAAAAGGCGTCGATGTATCTAAAATTCAGATATTAGATAATGACAAACAAATAGAAGCAGTCGAAAAATTATACGATAAAGCTACAGAAGAGAAGAATAGTGATGAAGGGATTAAGACATTAGATAATAAAACAAGCGCACTACCATTTATAATTGGTGGTTGTGTTTTGGGTTGTTTAATAATTGCCTCTGTAATTTGCATAATCGTTAAAAAGAAAAAGAAGGATAATAATCATGAATAGACTAAATAGATTTTTTTCAATCATAATAACCATAGTACTAGTTTTGAGTGCGACAAATGTATCAGGCATTTTTGACAGTGAAGTCAAGGGTGATGGTGCAATATCAAATATTAGAATTACACAAATGACACCTGACGGATATAGAATATCATGCACAATAACTAGCGATGTTAAAAGCATAGCTTTTCCCACATGGACAACTAAAAATAACCAAGATGACTTACCATCAACATGGCCATCAGGTACTATAAGTGGTAATACAGCGTATTTTGATGTAAAAATATCAGCGCATAATAATGAACATGGTATTTATAATACACATATTTATCCCAAGAATAGTTCTGGAAATGTTATAAGTCCTTATGCGAAGCAAAATGATATATATGTACCGGTGGCGTTTGAACCAATGGCAACAACGGTTTATGACGGGCATATATATGCAATTTTTAATGATTTTATTGCTCAAGCAGATGCTGAGTCTAAATGTAAAAGTATGGGAGGTCATCTGGCCACTATTAATACAAAAGAAGAAAATGATGCAATCAAAAAAATGATAAGTGATAACGGTATTGATGGATGTCCATATTACTTTTTGGGTGCAGGGAGAACGAGCAGCACGTCAACTGATTGGAAGTGGTTTAATGGAGAAATATTCGATTATACTAACTGGTGTCCAGGACAACCGGATTCTAATGGGAATGAGGTGGCATTAGTAATGGCTACAGATGGACAATGGCATGATAAAATGAAGACTGTTGCAGGCTCAAGATGTGGTTTTATTTTAGAAATAGATGCTGATATTTCACCAACATATCAAACCACAGCGAATGGAAAAGATTACTATGTAATAGATAAATCGTTACCTTACCAAATTATAGAAAAGTATTGTGAATGCAGATATGGCACATTACCATCAATAAAAAATGAAAATGATAATAACTTTTTAGGAAGTATAATTGAGCATGGATCTTTGACAGATTACTTTTTTGGTTTAAAGAAGGTAAATGGTCAGTGGACCAACTCTGACGGAACAGAATTCAGTAATTATACCAATTGGGCATCTAATAAACCAGATAATGCTAGTTACGCTCAGTATTATGTATCTATGTCTAAAAGTAGCAAGATGTGGGATGATGAGTATGCTTATTCAAATTCGAGAGTAAACGGATTTGTTATGGAATGCCCTAGAGTAGTTGAACGACAGTTGAATGATGATGTTTCATATAGTCTTAACAAGGATACAGGCATGTTAACTATAACTGGAACTGGAAAAGTTGAAAATATGAAAGATATACTGTCATATTTTAAAGACTGTATTAAAGAAGTTAGAATTGAAGAAGGTATTACTGGATTAGGGAAAAACAATAGTTTTAATAGTTTGAACAAATTAGAAAAAATGAGTATTCCTGCATCCTTGACCGAAATTGAAGTGCACTCAGATTTCCCAGTATATGAAAGTTTAAAAGAAATAAATGTTGATGAGAATAATAATTACTTCTGTAGTGAGGGTGGAGTATTATTTGATAAACAAAGGAAGACACTAATTAAATATCCGGCTGGTAAAACATTAGATACTTATGATATGCCAGATAGTATAGAAACAGTTGAATTCGCAGCTATGGCTGGTGCGAATATAAGAGTGTTGAATCTTTCGGATTCAATAAAAGAAATTGGTACATTTCCATTTGCAAATTCAAACATTGAAGAAATCCATTTGCCGATGAGTTATACCAATATGAAGAATAATATATTGGCGCTTGCAGATAACCTAAAGAGGGTGTATATAGAAAACTCTTCTTGTACCATACCAACTACAATATCAGTACCAGATGAATTGACAATTTACGGTTATTCTGGCTCTACAGCTGAAGAGTTTTGTGAGAATAAAAACATACCTTTTGTAGCGTTAAATGATCCTAATGAACAAGTATTCTCATATTCTGTTGTAAATAGTAAAGCTATTATCAATGGATTAAAAACAGAAAATGAAAATATAACTATACCAAAATACATAAGCGGATATGAAGTAAGTAAAATATCGTCTGAAGCATTTAAAAATAATGATAATCTCAAATCGATTGTTATTTCAAGTAATATTACGAGTATTGGAGATAGTGCTTTCGAAGGATGTAGTA
>ODAI011904124.1_pt1 | contig 10432 bp, 3 predicted proteins | sample 1539321 | NCBI WGS metagenome assembly ODAI01 (sample SAMN02144231, study PRJEB22623) | gut metagenome | biome: sheep rumen | host: Ovis aries | place: New Zealand | reverse complement strand
TCCACCGTACTGGGGATGGACCTGAGCACCCAGTTCACCAAGAAGAACCAGCCGGGCAGTTCGCTGAGCGACATCTATGCGGCCGCCCTCCAGATCACCCCCATCGGCTTCCCGATGGTATTCAGCGACGGCACGCTCTCGAACCCGGTCACGGGCAGCAACCCCTACAACCTGATCAACAACATGGGGTACGCCATCACGTCCACCCAGAATGCTCAGACGACGGTCGCCCTGACGCAGGACTTCTCCGATTTCTTCCTGGAAGGCCTGACTGCCAAGGTGCAGCTCTCCTGGGATGCCAGGAGCAACACGGCGTACACCAACGTCATCCGTCCCCGGGTCTATTACCTGAGCGACGACCTCTCCGAATACATCCTCCAGTCCGGTAGCGGCACCGGTTACATCAACACTTCCAATTCCTCGGTATCCGGACAGACCGTCCTGAACATGGAGGCGTCGGCCAATTACGAGCACAGTTTCAACAGCGCCCACCGGATAAGCGCAATGTTCCTGTACTACATCCGGGAAAGGACCAACATCAATCCCGGAACCTATTGGAATACATTCCCTTATAAGAGCATGGGCATCGCAGGACGCACGACCTACAGCTACCGCGACCGCTACTTTGCCGAGTTCAACTTCGGTTACAACGGCTCCGAGAACTTCTCGCCGGGCCACCGGTTCGGTTTCTTCCCTTCCGCGGCCATCGGCTACATGGTCTCCAACGAGCGGTTCTGGGATCCCATCAAGAGCTGGGTGAGCCTCTTCAAGGTGAAGGCCTCCATCGGCAAGGTCGGCAACGACCAGATCGGCGGCAACCGCCGTTTCGGCTACAATACGACCATGGACACGAGCGGGATCAGCGGATTCAGCTGGGGTCTCGGGAACCCGGTCTACACGGGCGGCGTCACCACCGGCGACATCGGCAACCCCGGCATTGTCTGGGAAGAGGCCCTGAAACGTAATGTGGGCGTGGAAATCAACTTCTGGGCCGACCATCTCAAGTTCCAGGTGGACTACTTCAACGACTACCGCAGCGGCATCTTCATCGAGCGGCAGAGCCTGCCCAGCGCCGTGGGTATGCGCAAGACCCAGTACACGAACATCGGCGAGATGCAGAATTCCGGCTTCGATACGTCCGCCCAGTTCGAATACACCTTCGGGAACGGCCTCAACCTGTCGATGCGGGGCAATTACACCTTCAACCGCAACAAGCGGATGTATGACGACAAGCCTTCGCAGGTCTGGGCGTACCAGAACACGGCCGGTTTCGCCAACGGGCAGCAGCGCGGCCTGATCGCGGAAGGCCTGTTCATGAGCGAGGCGGAGATCGCGGCCTGGCCCACGCAGACATTCGGTGCCGTCGCTCCCGGCGACATCAAGTACCGGGACATCAACGGAGACGGACAGGTGGACGCTTATGACGTCGTGGCCATCGGTTACACTTCCGTACCGGAAATCAACTATGGCTTCGGCATTTCCCTGGGATGGAAGGGCATCGACGCATCGGTATTCTTCAGCGGGATGTCCCACGTGACGCGCATCATCGGCGGTTACAACCTCTACGGCGGCGCCGCCACCAACGTGAAGGTCCAGGGACAGATTTTCGCCGATGTGTCCGAAAAGAGCTGGTCCGTCACCCATCAGCCCGATGCCGAGTACCCGCGCTTCGCGACGGAAACGCCGGCCAACAACCTGCGCGCCTCCACTTTCTGGCAGAAAGACATGAGCTTCCTCCGCCTGAAGAATGCGGAACTGGGATATACGCTGCCCAGGAACTGGACCAAGAAAGCGGGCATTTCCACCATCCGCATCTACCTGCAGGGCGTGAACCTCCTCACCTTCTCCCAATTCAAGCTCTGGGATCCCGAGCTATCCTCCTCCTACGGTAACGTATACCCGCTCACCCGGAACGTGAGCCTGGGACTGAACCTGAACTTTTAATGGACAGCCGTCATGAAACACAGTTTTAAACATACGATCCTCGCCGTGCTGGCCGTCGCCTGCACCGCCGTTTCCTGCGACTCGTACTTCGACATCAACACCAAGGACCAGGCCACGCTGGAGGACATCATGAGCCGGTCCACGGCCGTCCGTCAGTATCTGGCGCACTTGTATGCCTATATTCCCAACGACGAGAACCTCCGCGCCAACGAAGGGGGAACCAGTCTCCGCAGCGACGAAGCCCTGCATGCCAAGTCACAGTATGAGACCAACTGGTACAAGGTGCGCCGCGGGGAATACAGCAGCGCCAGCTCCACGGACGTCGGGAGCGGAAACTATTGGAAAAAATACTACGAAGCCATCAACGAGTGCACCACTTTCATCGACAACCTCCACTATGACAAGGAGGATTCCGAAACGCTGGTCGCCGCGATGGAAGGCGAAGCCCGCTTCCTGAGGGCCTACTACTATTTCTGCCTCTTCCGCCATTACGGCCCGGTATTCCTGTGGAAGGACGAAAACGGGGACCCCGTCGCCTCCGACCAGGGCATCAACGGAGAAAGCATGGACCGGAACACGGTGGAGGAGAACGTGGACTTCATGGTGAAGGAACTGGACCGCGCCATCGCGCTGCTTCCCGTCAATGTCTCGGACATCATGGCCGCGTATTCCAACATGGGCCGTGCAACCAAGGGTGCAGCCATGGCCCTGAAAGCACGTCTGCTGCTGTATGCCGCCTCTCCCCTTTACAATGGGCAGAACGGGACCGGCATCTACGACGGATTCGTCAACAGCCGCGGGGAAAAACTCTTCCCCGACTACGATATCCGCAGATGGGATGCCGTGTACAGGGCCGCCAAGGACGTGGTGGACCTGAACCAGTACAGCCTGACCCAGAAGGGCAATCCCCTCACCTCCATCCAGGATGCCGCCGATTCCTATCAGAATGTCTGGTTCCAGAACTGGAGCGCGAACACGGAGATTATCTGGGGCTGGTGGTACCGGCAATGGGCTGACTATCAGGGTTCCATCGGCGGTGAGATCGCTTTCTCCGCCCCTTCCGGCGGCAAGATCTGCAGCATCGGCTATTCCCTGATCACGCCGTCCCTCAAGCTCATCGACGCCTATCCGATGGCCAAAAGCGGGAGATACCCCGTCCTGCAGTATGAGGAAACCAACGGGATGCCGGACTACTCCCGCCCCGTGGTGGATCCGGAGTCCGGCTACAGCGCTGACGGCTGGACGGAGAACTACCAGCAGGTGGTGGATGTCAATCCCTCCTGGGCCAAACCCTTCAAGGCGCACAACACCACGGTGGGCCGCGACGCGCGTTTCTACTCCTGCTTCGTTCCCAACGGCTTCTGGTGGCCTTGCGAGCGTCCGATGGACGGAAACGCCCTCCGGTTCACCTGCTATGACAACGTGAACGAATGTACGTCCCCCTACTCGCCGACGGAAGGCTGCAACCGCGTCGGTTATACATGGCGCCGCCTGTACAAGGCCGGCAACCAGTTGAAAGAGGTGACCGACTACACCAGCATCCAATATGTATTCCCGGCCTTCCGCCTGGCGGAGATCTATCTCATCCTGGCCGAAGCATGCAACGAGATGCAGGCCCGGAATGCGGAGGAAGCCATCCGCTATATCGACCTGGTCCGCGCCCGTTCCGGCCTGAAAGGACTCCGGGAAGCCTATCCGGAACTGGACTTCGCCGGGAACGGCGGCACCGTGGGCGGCGTGACCCGCACCGGCCAGGAATGGCTGCGCTGGATCATCCTCCAGGAAAAGATGTGCGAATTCCCCTTCGAGGGCAGCCAGCGCCACTATGATGCGATGCGCCGGATGCTCGCCCTGAAGGAGTACAACGTGGAGAACTGGACCCTGCACGTAACGGCCGACAACTACGAGGATTCCTACCGGCGGGTAAACGACGACTACATCGGCGGCCGCTCCGTTTTCCGCCAGCGGGATTATCTTTTCCCCTTCGGCAGCGCCCAATTGGCAGAAATGACTAACTTTACGCAGAATCCGGGCTGGTAAGCCGAAAAGAGAATTGCCTTATGAAAAGAACTTGCATCATCATCGCGGGCATGCTGCTGCTGAGCGGCTGCTTCCCGGACGAGCGGAACAATTTCATGGTTCCGGATTCCTTCGGCATCACCTCCCTGGAGAACGTCGTGGAAGCCTCCGTCCATACCGGCAGTTTCGTGCTGGGCATTGCCAAGAGCGGAAAGGGCCAGACTCCGGCCCATGTGGAAATCAGCCGCGACCAGGAGGAGATCGAGTCCCGGCTGTCCGCCTACAATTCGGAACACGGCACCGGGTTCAAGGCCGTCATGAACTCCCTGGTCAAAATGGATGCGGTCGACTTCGACTTTACGGCGGAAGAGGCCGCCAGGGAAGTCACCATCAGCTGGGATCCGGACCTGGTCGCCCGCTTCATGGGCGAGAGTGACCAGTTCGTCATCCCCGTTCTCATCCAGTCGGATGACCCGGTCGTCAAGGTGAAGGAGGACCGGAGCCTGCTGCTGGTCCACCTGTTGCGCTCCAGCGTTTCCCTGAAGCAGAAATCCGTCACGCGGACCATCGAAAAGAAAACCGTGGAACCGGACAAGAACGGAAACCAACCTCCCCTGAAGGAGACCGTTTCCCTGGACGTGGAAATTGACAATCCCATTGCGGGCGTGGGGATTACCTACCCCTTGGAAATCGGCAGTACGGACGCCCCTGCGGGACTTGTCAGACTCGTCTCCCAGAGCGTCACCATCCCGGAAGGCGGCAAATCCGGGACCGTCCAGGTGGAGCTGGACTACAGCGTTCTCCTCCAAGGCGGCGTCCTGAACCAGTTCCCTGACTATGACGTGCCCGTACGCATCAAGACCGACGGGTTGACGGCCAGCCTCAGCGGGAAGGACTTCCAGCTCCTCGGTCTCTCCTACGGCAATACCGTCACGCATTTCACATTCACCTGGAAAGAGACCAAGAAAGGACTGGACATCAGCCGCCAATGGGGTTTGTATTCCACGGAAAGCGAATCCTGGAGCAGCTTCCTGACCGGATTCGCAGCCGGAGCCGACCGGAATGTCACCCTGGACGGCGATTTCGTCTACGTGGCCGAAACCAATCAGTCCAAGAACCTCTGGGCCGTCAGCCTGAAGGACCCCGGCAACTACCGGAAACTGCCCGTCGGCACCGTGAAGGACGAAGGCATCTTCTACCTGAGCTGTCCCCGTGTGATTCCGAACACCAACCCTGACATCAACGGCGGAAAGGACGTGCTGGCCGTCTCCAACATGGTCGAGGGCGATCCCACGCTCTATGTCTACCTCAACGGCATTGACAGCGATCCCGTTCCCTTCCCGATGACGACATGGGCCAGCCGCCGTCTGGGCGATACGTTCAGCTGGTGGGGAAGCTGGCAGGACGGCGTCGTATTCTTCAAGGACTACAACTCCACCCAGGGTACGGTCACCTTCTGGCTGTCCGGCAAAGCCAGCGGCACCTTCTTCCTGATGGGCCGTCTCGCCGCGCCCGCCGTAACGGGGGCCGCCGCCTACTTCCCGTTCCCGGACGACATCGACAACGGCATCATCTCCGTCCGCGGCGGTGAAACCAGCTGGCTGGTCACCGCTTCCAAGAACCTGAAGACCCTGGAGGGAGCCGACAACAACGCCACGCTCACGGAGCTGGATCCCGCCTGGGCCAACAGTTCCTTCCGCTATTTCACCCTGGCCGGAAAGCGCTACGTCGCCGTCGCCCGGCAGGACAGTTCCGCCGCAGGCCGGCTGATTGTCCTGGAAGGCGAAGAAGGGACCGGCTGGGGTCAGATCGTGACAGGAGGCAAGGTCGTCTACGAAGCCGCCATCCAGAACGATACGGAAAACGATACGCTGGATGACACGCCTTCGGCCCGGTTCTCCGGCAACAGCGGCATGGACCTGGATGTTTACAAGAGCGGCGAGGACATATACATCGCCGTCATCAAGCAGGATGTAGGCCTTTCCCTGTTCCGGGTCAGCAACGATGAATAGATGGCCGGTCATAGCAGTTGCGCTCCTTCTTCTCGCCTCCTGCGGGGAAAAGGAGCCGGCTGCCGTGCCCGCCATTCCGGCCGTCCGCGCGGAACTGCTGGAAAGCACCGCCTTCGAGGCGACATTCTCGGTTCAGGCCGTGAATGCCGTCTCGTTGTCCTACGGTACCGACGAGAGGATGCCTCTGTCCCTTGAAACCGGTTCCAGCGGACCGGTGACATGCACGCTCCGCCTGTCCGGTCTCCAACCGCTGACCAGCTATCAACTGTATCTGAAGGGCATTGGCCCCGCCGGAGAGGAAGGAAACCTGGTGAAGGTAGACTTTTCCACGGCCAAGGGTCCGGACAACCTCTATCCTTGGGAAGCGCGGCGAAGCGGCGTTCCATCCTTCGCCGACCTTACCCTGGTAACCCTGGGCTGGCACCATGAGGCGCCGCCGGTCTGGACGGAGGAAAGATTCCGTTCCCATGTCGTATACCAGGACAAGGAAGGACGTCCGCACTGGCTTTTCGACGCATTCCTCTGCATCGATGGCTGGGATCCGGTGAGAAACCTCTCCTACAGTATCGTAAACGGCCGGCAATCCGCCGTCCGGGAGTCATGGGAGGACCTCCTGGATGCCTGGCTCGGAGACAGCGGCGCCCTGAAAGCGCTGGATGCGGCCATCGAAAACGCGACCGCCGAACTGGGCTCCCCCGCCGCTCCCCGCCAGGTGGTCATGGGTCTGCCGGACCCGATCCGCTACCAGGATTTCCAGGACAAAAGCTCCTCCACGGCCTATTGGGGAAAACTGAACGGCAAGACCCTGGATTTTGCGGAGGTCTCCGACCAGGTTGCCGCCTGTGAGTGGTACATGGACCGGTGCCGGGAACGGTTCCAGTCCCTGCATTTCAAGCATTTCGAACTGGCCGGTTTCTACATCCTGTCGGAAGAGCTGCCCCTGGATCCGGCCTTCTTCCAGTCCGCGGGCGAGGCATATGACAGTGCCGACACCTGGAACTGGAGACACAAGAACTGGGAAGCCATCATTCCGCAGCTCTCCACGTATGCCCACTCCTGCCACGAGGGGCTGTGGTGGATTCCCTACCACCTGGCTCCGGGATTCAGGGTCTGGGAAGAACTGGGATTCGACAACGTGTTCATGCAGCCCAACTTCTACTGGGACCACGACCGGATATCCCACCCCCTTTCCGCGACGAAAAACGCCCTGTCCAGGTACCGGATGGGGATGGAACTGGAGTTCGAATACTCCCTGGTCGCCAGCGTGATGGCCGACGGCCGTTCCGGTCCCGACGGCAGCGGGAATCCCACCTTCTATGCGAAGGACGTCCCCATGCTCCGCGAGCGGGTACATGCCTATATGCAGGCGTACAAGGACACCGGCCTGTACGGCGTCCTTCCCATAGCCGTCTACTCCGGAACGGACGCCCTGCACCAGCTGGCCACTTCAACCGATCCCGGAGACCGGGAGATGTACCACGACCTCTGCCAATTCATCATAGGATCCCCTTTGAAGAGATGAAAAAACTGACCATTCTCATCGCCGGCCTGCTGGCCATTTCCTGCAACTCCGCGCCCTCCCCTTCCGGACCGCGCACCTTCTCCGACGTCACCCTGGTGGGTTACTGGCATCGGGAGCCCCGGCACTGGGACGCAGCCCGTTTTGCGCCGCACGTGAGCTGGCTGGCGCCGGACGGCAGCGAGCACTGGCTGTTCGAAGCCTTCCTTTTCCTGGAAGGGGTTGACCGGGTGCATGGCAAGAACCTGGTCATCAGTCCCTCCGGGACATCCGCCGGCAAGGATTCGTGGCAATACCAGCTGGATCTCTGGCTGGGCGCGGACGGCAGTGTGAAGCAGCTGGACAAAGCCTGTGGGGCCGTGGCGTCGAGGATCGGCGACCCGCCCCGGAAACGGGGGGTCATCATCGGCCTGCCGGATGCCATCATGTTCGAGCACTTCGCAGACAAGGCCTCCAGTACGGTCTACTGGGGGGACGGGCTGGATTTCGCGCGAGTAGAGGACCGGATGAAGGCCCTCAGATGGTATATGGACAGCGCACGGCGCATGTTCGACGCCCTGCAGTGCCGCTACCTGGAGCTCTCCGGCTTCTACATCACATCGGAAGAGATCTATCTGCCTTACGACATCGACGTCAACTGCCGGTACAAGAACTGGGAGGAAATCGTTCCCCTGCTTTCGGAATACTGCCACGGAAACGGCCAGGGCCTGTACTGGATTCCCTATCACCTGGGGCCTGGATACAAGTACTGGAAGGAACTGGGATTCGACCAGGTCTGGATGCAGCCCAATTGGTACTGGGACCTGCGGGACGAAGGAAGGCATCCCTTTGAAAAGACCCTTTCGGCCATCCAGGAGGCGGATTTGGGCGGAATGGAGCTGGAAATGGAGTACTCGGCCGTATCGGCCCAGATGACCGGCGGACAGCTGGGCCCGGACGGGGAAGGCCGGCTGGTTTTCTCCGGGGAGGACGTTCCTTCCCTGCAAAACCGGGTCCGCCGGTATATGCAGGAATACAAGGATGCCGGTTTCTTCGGGCAGAAATCCATCGCCCTCTATTCCGGCTCCAATGCTTTCACGCAACTGGCCGTTTCTCCCTTCCCGGAGGACCGGGCCTTGTACGACGAGATCTGCCGGTTTGTTCTGGGCAACCGGGGCGGACTCCCCCGGACGGAAGTGGAAATAGACGCGGACGGACGGCTGCGGAAACTGGCCCTGAACGGACGGGACTATGCCGGCGGGCAGGCCCTCTGGCGACTCTATTACAATACGCCGGAACAAAAAGAGATCGAAGTATCCGGGGCCGACGAGACCCCCCGGGTCACCAAGCAGGCGGACACGGTTTTCCTCCACTATGACACCGTGGGAGGCAAGGCCTTTTCCCTTCGTCTGAAAATCTGGACGGAGGGAACGCAGGTGCGTTTCGGCGCCGCACTGGAGAACAAGGAACCCCATACCATCATCCGGGAACTGCAGTACCCGCTCATCGGGCATCTGCAGATACCTGCCGATTATCAGCTGCTTACCACCCATACCGGCGGACAGGTCTTCGAAGATCCCGTGTGGAAGATCTCCAACGTGGATGTCCGGCCGCTGTATATGACCCCGGCCCAGAAGTTCCGCCAATACGACCTTCAGTATCCGCGGAACGCAGCATCCAACTGCTTCGCCTTCATCGGCCCTGGAAGCGGACTGTATTTCGGATCCCACGACCGCACCTTCCAGCAGACCTGGCACGGACTGCGCACGTATCCGGACGAAGGGACCATCGGCCACACCACGACGGATTTCAAGCACCTGGAGGCAGGTTTCTACCGTTATCCCAATGCGATGTACGGCGATTCCTGGACCAACGACGCCTCCGTAGTCGTCCCGTATGAAGGCGACTGGACGGCCACTTCCCGGATTTACAGGCGGTGGGCAGACACCTGGTGGAAACACGAAGCCGTGCCCACGTGGGTACAGGACATGACCGGATGGCAGCGGATCATCTTCAAGCACCAGTACGGAGAGTATCTTCGGAAATACACCGACCTGCCCGGCCGGATTGCCACCGTCGGGGAATCCGTCGGCTGCAACGCCGTCCTGGCCTTCGGCTGGTGGAAGGAAGGGATGGACAACGGTTATCCCAACTACACCGTGGATGACACGCAGGGCGGCGACGAGGCCTGGAAGGCCGCCATCGCCGATTACCGCGCCAAGGGGAACCGGCTGCTGCTCTATTACAACGGCCGCCTGATCGACGTGGAAAGCGATTTCTACCGTTCCGGCGGCGGCTCCCTCGTGGCGAACAAGGACAATACCGGACGCGAATTCACGGAGCATTACAAGTTTACCGGCGAGGGAACCACGCTGGGCTATTACGACTCCCGTACCTTCGTCATCGCCGACATGTCCAAGCGCCTCTGGCGCGACCAGCTGCTCGCCTGGGCTGACCGGGCCATGTCCTACGGGGCCGATGCCGTCTTCTACGACCAGCTGGGTGTAGCCGAAGAATTCCCGAACTGGGACCTTTCCCGGGAGTATCCGGTCCAGGATATCTTCACGGGGGCCTACAAGGCCGACGCCCTCCGGGAAATCCGCGACCACATCAAAGCGCGGAATCCGGAATTCGCGCTGGGGACCGAATGGCTGAGCGACTGCACCAGCCAGTACTGCGACTTCGTCCACATCGTGGAATTCACGGCCCTCCCGGAAAGTTTTCCGGAATGGTTCCGATACACCTTCCCCGAGGTGGTCTGGAGCGACCGCTGCGTCCGGGATGACAACGACGTCCCCCGCCGGGTGAACAACACGCTGCTGAAAGGATTACGCAACGATATCGAGGTTTTCCGCTGCCGTGGACTCATTGACGAAACACCGGTGTATCAAGCCCATCTGGCCAGAATCAACGCGCTCCGGCACACCTGGCCGGAACTGCTGCTGGAAGGCCGCTACAC
>ODAI010994769.1_pt1 | contig 10432 bp, 10 predicted proteins | sample 1539321 | NCBI WGS metagenome assembly ODAI01 (sample SAMN02144231, study PRJEB22623) | gut metagenome | biome: sheep rumen | host: Ovis aries | place: New Zealand | reverse complement strand
TTTCCTCCAAGCGCAAAATTTCGATAAATTGTGACTTGTAATTTGGACGGCTCTATGATACACTGTCTTCATCAAAAATACAAGTGTCTTTTTTACGCGGACACATTTTTCGGAGGCACATATGAAAGTCGCGATTTTAGGCTTCGGCACGGTCGGAGTCGGCGTATATGAAATGCTGGAAAAAACGCCGGGCCTTGCGCCCGGGCCGGTGCTGGTGCGCCCGGGCAAGGTTGACGCGCCGTATAAGACCGACGATCTCGACCGAATCGTGTCCGACCCTTCGGTCTGGGCCGTGTGCGAGTGCATGGGCGGCGTCGAGCCCGCGTTCAGCTACGCCGCCGCGGTACTGAAGGCCGGGAAGCATCTGGTCACCTCGAACAAGGCGCTGGTGGCTGCTAAGGGTCCGGAACTGGCCGCCCTGGCCAAAGAGAGCGGCGCGGGCTTTCTGTTCTCGGCCGCCTGCGGCGGGGCGATCCCCTTCCTGCACAACCTGCAGCTGGCCGCCGAGAGCGACGATATCCAGTCGCTCGGCGGGATTTTGAACGGCACGACGAACTTCATGCTCGATGCGATGCAGACGCTCGGTGTGGACTATGCTGACGCGCTGCGCGAGGCCCAGGCCCTCGGCTATGCCGAGGCTGACCCGGCGGCCGACGTCTCGGGCATGGACGCACTGCGCAAGATCATGCTGGGCTGCGCCACAGCCTATAACCTGCTTCCGACCGAGGGGCTCTGCCGCGAGGGTATCGAGTCGCTGACGGCGGCGGATGTGAAAGACCTGCAATCGCGCCGGCTTGTATGCCGTCTGCTCGGCCGCGCCGGTCTTACCGACAGCGGCAGGCTGTTTGCCTACATACAGCCGGTGCTCGTGCCCGATACCGCGCCCGAGTCGGCTGTGCGCAAAAACTTCAACCTGGCCTACTACGTCGGGAAGAATGCCGGTCTGATCCGCCTGATGGGACAGGGCGCGGGGCGCTATCCCACAGCCTCGGCGCTGCTGCGCGACGTGTGCGATCTCAGACGCGGGGCGCGTAGCATGATGCGCGCCGACTGTCAGCGTGTCGAGGCGGACAATTCCCTGCCGGTCTGCCGCTATTATGTGCGCCTGCCGAAGGACAAGGCCGACGCGCTGCGCTTTGAGAGCCTGATCGAGGACGGAGAAACGATCCGAGGTATCACCGATACGCTTCCGGTCAGCCGGATGCATGCCATTGCGGAGAAAATACGCGGCGAGGGCTGCAAGCTCTTCTTTGCCGCACTGGAGGATTAAGAGATGAATAAAGTTTGTAAATTCGGCGGCTCCTCGGTTGCGGGGGCTGAACAGTTCCGCCAGGTGCGGCATATCATAGAATCGGACAGCGGCCGACGGATCGTGGTCGTGTCCGCCGCCGGCAAGCGCAGCAAGGACGACAACAAGCTGACCGATCTGCTGTATCTCTGCCACGCGCACCTGACCTATGGTGTGCCCTGCAACGAGATCCTGCAGACTATCGCCGAGCGCCTGATTTCGATCCGAGATGAGCTCGGCTTGAAGTACGACATTGAAACCGAGCTGGATGCGCTTCGCGCGAGAATGAATCGCGATATGCCGGTCGACGAGCTCGTCAGCCGCGGCGAGTATTTCACCTCACGGCTGATGGCCGAGTATCTGGGCTATCACTTTGTCGACGCTTCGCAGTGCATCTACTTCGGCTATGACGGCGCGATCGCGCGCGACCGCACCTACGCCGCGATCAACGACGCCGTGCGCAAGTACGGCAAGGTCGTGATTCCCGGCTTCTACGGCAGCCTGCCCTCGGGGAAGATCAAGGTCATGACCCGCGGCGGCAGCGACATCACCGGCGCTCTCGCGGCGGCAGCGATCGATGCCAACGTCTATGAGAACTGGACCGACGTCTCCGGCATCCTGATGGCCGACCCGCGCATCGTGCCCGACCCCAAGCCGATCGAGCGCATCACCTATGCGGAGCTTCGCGAGATGGCCTTTATGGGCGCGACCGTGCTGCACGAAGAGTCGGTACAGCCGGTGCGCGAGGCCGGTATCCCGATCAACATCCGCAACACGAACCGCCCCGAGGACCCCGGCACGCTGATCCTCGACAGCATCGACGACAAGGGCGACTCCGAGCGCTTCATCACCGGCATTGCCGGGCGGCGCAATTTCACGATCCTGACGGTCAGCAAGCGCAACATGAACACCTCGCTGGCATTGCGGCTCTCGCTGGAGCTGCTGGACCGCTACCATGTGCCGGTGGAGCACATCACGCTCGGGCTCGACAGCTTTGCTCTCGTAGCAAGCACGGCTGCGCTCGGCGACAATCTGTACGCCATTGTGGCCGACATCAAGAAGGATATCCAGCCCGACGACGTGACGCTGCGCGACCAGATCGCGCTCGTGGCCGCGGTCGGCCGCAAGATGACCTTCCGCGCGGGCAGCTCGGGCCGCCTGTTCAAGGCGCTCGGCGAGCACGGCGTGAACATCCGTACGATCGCCCAGGGTGCCGACGAGCTGAGCATCCTGATCGGTGTAGACAACAAGAATTATGAGACGGCCGTGCGCGTCATGTACGACGGCTTCGCCGGATAAGTAAGGAGGATACACATTATGAAAGCCTGTAATATTGCGATTCTCGGTGCGACGGGCGCCGTCGGTCAGGAGATGCTGAAGGTCCTGGAGGAGTACGATATCCCCGTCAACATCCTGCGCCCCCTGGCCTCGGCCAAGAGCGCGGGCGGCACTGTGAAGTTCCACGGCAAAGACGTCGTTATCGAGGAAGCGACCGACGAGAGCTTTGAGGGCATGGATTACGTGCTCGGCGCCGTGAAAAACGGCATGTCCAAGCGCTTTGCCCCGGCCATCGTCAAAAGCGGCGCTGTGTACATCGACAACAGCTCGGCCTTCCGCATGGACCCGGAGGTCCCGCTGATCGTGCCCGAGGTCAACGGCGGCGACGCCTTCAACCACAAGGGCATCATCGCCAACCCGAACTGCTCGACGATCATCACAATGATGGCCGTGGCCGCACTCTCGGCTATCTCTCCGATCCGCAGCATGGTCGCCTGCACGTATCAGGCCGTGTCCGGTGCCGGACAGGGCGGTCTGCTGGAGCTTGAGAACCAGATGAAGGCCATCGCCGAGGGCAAGCCCATCGAGAGCAAGGTCTTCCCCACCCAGATCGCCGCAAACGTCATCCCGTTCATCGGCGGCATGCTCGACAACGACTACACCGATGAAGAGATGAAGATGCAGAACGAGGGCCGCCGCATCCTGCACCTGCCCGAGCTGAAGGTCACCTGCACCTGCGTGCGTGTGCCGGTCATGCGCTCGCACTCGATCGCCGTCACGCTGCGCACCGCGCGCAAGATTTCCGTGGCCGAGGCTGAGGCCGCGATCGGCGCCTTCCCGGGCGTGAAGCTGATCCACGACTACCAGGGCCGCTGCTACCCCACGCCGCTGGACACCAGCAACCAGGATCTCGTCTGGGTCGGCCGCATCCGCGACGATCTGACCGACGAGAACGGCCTGACGCTCTGGTGCTGCGGTGACCAGATCCGCAAGGGCGCTGCCGCCAACGCCGTGCAGATCCTCAAGCTGCTGAACGAGGAGCGATAAATTCAGATACAGTCCGTGAACGCCGCGGCTCCGATCATCGGGGCCGCGGCGTAATGTTTTCTGCCGCTTGTTGTAATAGTTTACATAACACGTTTTAGTTTACATAACATCGTTTTTGGTTTACATAATGTTCAGATAACTGGAACGCCAAAGCGATATCCTTTCTTGCCTTTTGGCGCAGTATATGGTATTATTAATGTGGAGTGAAGTGTCATCAAACAACATTTTTTCACACATAAAAAAGAGGAGATAGCCATGGTAACAAATAAAGAAAAACTCTTGCTGCTCGGCAAGAAGATCACCGACCGCATCCCCTACAAGCTTGGTCTGAAGAAGCTGGACGAGGAGAGCCCGGAGTTCTTCGGCTTTGTCAACGTACTCAATGACGAGATGGTGGACGTGGCCCTGAAAATGAAGGTGCGCCACGCCTACTCGCTCAAGGACATGGTCGCGCTGACCGGCGTGGAGGAGGAGCACCTCTACGAGCTGCTGCAGGAGATGTCCGTGATCGGCCTGCTCGAATACCACTACGGTGAGAAATACGACCAGAACATCCCGCACACGCGTGAAAACCGCCTGTATGTGCTGCCCCAGTATGTGCCCGGCTCGGCCGAGCTCTTAAACATGAACCCGACGATCCCCGAGACGAACCCCGAGGTCACGAAGTTTTTCGAGCGCATGACCTTTCTGCCGCTTGAAAAGGTCACGCCGATGGTGCCTCCCGGAGGCGGCGGCATCGGCATGCACGTCATCCCGGTTGAAAAGGCCATCCCGGCCCACACCCAGTCGCTGAGCATCGAGCATATCTCCCACTGGCTCGACAAGTATGACGGCCACATCGGCGTGGGCGTCTGCTCCTGCCGCCGGTCCGAGACGATCCAGGGCCGCGGCTCGGGCGATATCAAGGCCGACTGGTGCGTCGCCGTCGGCGAATTTGCCGATTACCTGTACGAGACCGGCAAGGGCCGCCGCATCACGAAGGAAGAGGCGCTCGCCATCTTCCAGCGCGCCGAGGATCTGGGCTATGTGCACCAGGTGACGAACATCGACGGCGAGAACAAGGTGTTCGGTATGTGCAACTGCGCGCCTGGCGTCTGCTACGCCCTGCGTACAAGCCAGCTGTTTAACACGCCCAACATGTCCCGCAGCGCCTATGTGGCACATGTGGAAAAAGAAAAGTGCGTGGCCTGCGGCAAGTGCGTCGAGGTCTGCCCGGCGGGCGCGGCCAAGCTGGGCCAGAAGCTGTGCACGAAGAACGGCCCCATGACTTACCCGAAGCACGAACTGCCCGACGACACCGCCTGGGGCCCGGATCACTGGGATCCGGATTACAAGATCCACAACCAGGAGAACTGCTACGACAGCGGCACGGCCCCCTGCAAGACCGCCTGCCCCGCGCACATCGCGATCCAGGGCTATATCAAGATGGCCGCCCAGGGCCGGTATCTCGACGCGCTGAAGCTCATCAAGCAGGATAACCCGCTCCCCGCCGTCTGCGGCAGCATCTGCAACCGCCGCTGCGAGGAGGCCTGCACACGCGGTACCGTCGACCAGGCCGTCGCCATCGACGAGATCAAGCGCTTTGTGGCCGAGTTTGAGCTGAAGGCCGAGAACCGCTACATCCCGCCGCTGAAGAACTTCAAGCCCGATTTCAGCAAATACCCCGAGAAGATCGCCATCATCGGCGCCGGCCCCGCGGGTCTGAGCTGCGCCTACTATCTGGCGAATATGGGCTATGAGAATGTGACTGTGTTCGACCGCAATCCCGCCCCCGGCGGCATGCTGACCATGGGCATCCCGAGCTTCCGTCTCGAGAAGGACGTGCTGAACGCCGAGATCGACGTGCTGCGCCAGATGGGTGTCCACTTTGAGTGCGGCGTGGAGATCGGCAAGGACAAGACCATCCAGCAGCTGCGTGAGGAGGGCTACAAGGCCTTCTATCTGGCCATCGGTGCCCAGAAGTCCAGCCCGATCGCGATCCCCGGCGAGGAACTCGAGGGTGTGTTCGGCGGCGTTGACTTCCTGCGCGAGGTCAATCTCGGCAACAAGCCGCTGATCGGCAAAAAGTGCGCGGTCATCGGTGCGGGCAACGTCGCGATGGACGTCTGCCGCACGGCCCTGCGTCTCGGCGCCGAGACGACGGTTGTCTACCGCCGCAGCGAGTCTGAGATGCCCGCCGACCGCGAGGAATACGAGGAAGCCCTGCGCGAGGGCGTAAAGTTCCGCTTCCTGTCGAATCCCAATGAGGTGCTCGGCAAGGACGGCAAGGTCTGCGGACTCAAGGTCGAGGTCATGGAGCTCGGCGAACCGGACGAAAAAGGCCGCCGCAAGCCCATCGGCACCGGCAAGTTTGAGACCATTGAGGTCGATTCCGTCATTGGCGCGATCGGCCAGCGCATCGACTGGGGCACACTGGATCTCGGCGCGATGGAGAAGACCGAGAAGGGGCTCCCGAAGGCCGACGCCATCACCTATCAGACCGCACAGAAGGACATCTTCACCGGCGGCGACGTGCTGACCGGCCCGAAGTTTGCTATCGACGCGATCGCCCAGGGCCGCGAGGGTGCCACCTCGATCCACCGCTATGTGCAGCCCGGTCAGGACCAGCTGATCTGGCGCAACCTGCGGCAGTTCAAGGAGCTGGACAAAGAGAACATCGTGCTGCAGCCCGGCTATGACACCGCGAAGCGCCAGACGCCGCACTATGACGAGGCCAAGGCGAAGAGCTTCAAGAAGGACCGCCTGCCCTTCACCGAGGAGCAGGTCAAGATCGAGGCCGCCCGCTGCCTGGGCTGCGGCGCCACCGAGATCGACGAAAACCAGTGCATCGGCTGCGGCCTGTGCACGACCAAGTGCGAGTTTGACGCGATTCACCTGGAACGCGACCGGCCCGAATGCTCCACGATGTACCGCGCCGAGGACAAGCTCAAGGCCATTCTCCCCTACGCGGCCAAGCGCGAGATCAGAATTCTGAAGAACAAGAAAAAGTAAATCCATCGGATTCCCTGAACAAACAACTGGGTGCAGCCCGGCCTTCCGGCCTCGCTGCACCCAGTTTATATTTGTATAACTTTGTCTCCACGTCCGCCAGCGGCGGACGTAAGCGGGTCATAGCCCGCGCCTGACGTACAAAGTGCGTTAGGCGGAGACGACGTTGCAACGGTATCTCCGAAAAACACAGATTATTCTGTGTTTTTCATGCGAAACAGCGTTTCGCATGCGCGCATCTCATGCGCGCGGGATTTAGTTATAGGAAGGGTGAACGATTTGCAAAAGGAGAATTATGAGCAGCAGAGCAGGAGACTGGATGAGGAATTGTTGAGCGTCGGGCCGAATGAGCTGCCGGTCTTCCTGGAACAGCACCGGGAGGATTTGATCACACTCCGGCGGCCGTTTGCGGACTACATGCGGATGAAGTTCCGGGAAAAGGGGATCTTGCAGCAGAACGTGTTTCTGGCCGCCGATCTCTCGGAAAACTACGGCTACAAGCTGATCGCGGAGGAAAAGCACACGCGGCAGCGGGACACGATCATGCGCCTGTGTCTCGCGGCAGGGTTTCGCCTGGAGGAAGTGCAGGAGGCGCTGATCCTCTACGGTATGGCGCCGCTGTACGGGCGATTCCCACGTGACGCGGTGCTGACGGTTGCCGTTCAGAACGGGATCTGTGAGCTGCGCGAGGTCAACCGCCTGCTGGAAAGCTGCGGTCAACCGCCGCTGATCGAGGACTATGAATGAACGACCGCGTTCCCACCAAAACGGTGAGAACGCGGCAGCGCGATTTCTGCTATGATGAAAAACCCGAGAAACATAAAGGAGGTCTATGACGATGGCATATTGCAGACAGTGCGGCGCGCCCTTAGAGGAGGGGACAAAGTTCTGCTCCGAATGCGGCGCAGCGGCAGACAGCGCAGCGGTCCGGACGGCGGCGCCGCGGATCGAATACCCGGCGGAGAAACCAAAGAAAAAGAGCCTCTTCAAGCGCTGGTGGTTCTGGGTGCTGGCGGTGATCGTGATCGCGGGCCTGTCGGGGCGCTCCGGCGCCAGAGCCCCGGACGAGCCGAGCACAAGGCAGACAGCACCGGTCGCAACAGCGGCTCCCCAGGCGACGCCGAGGCCTACCGCGGCTCCGACACCGAGACCCACGCCCACCCCGACCGCCGAGCCCACGGCAGTCCCAACCGTCGAGCCCGCGAGCGAGCCGCAGGCTGCGGTCCCGGAAAATGAGATCCGCCCGGCGGTCAAGGAGTTCCTGGACGCCTACGAGGCGTGCATGGACGAGTATGTGGACTTTATGCAAAAGTACATGAACGCCGACCCGACAAGCATGGTGTCGATGCTTGGAGATTATTACAGTATCCTTGCCCGCTACACCGAGTTTGCGGAGAAGATCGACGCGCTCGACGAAAACGAACTGACCAACGCGGAACTGGCGTACTATCTGGAGGTGACCGGCCGCGTCAGCCAGAAGCTGCTGAGCGTGGCGTGGTAAAAGAGCAGCGCACAGAGCAACCGCCGCGCAGAAAAACATGGTATACCCTGTTATATCCTATTGAAGCACAGGACGTAACAGGGTATAATCATACCAGAACATACAACCGGTTGACTCTGCCGGGAAAAGGAGCAAACGCCATGACCATTCGGGAATACATCGACAGCCAGGACGAGAACATCCGGCCCCGGCTGAATGCCGTCTATGCTGCGATCCGCGCCGCGATCCCCGAGGCGGAGGAGCGCCTGTCCTGGGGCATGCCCACCTTCTGGAAGGGGCGCAACCTCATCCACTTCGCCCCGGCAAAAAACCACATCGGGCTGTATCCCGGCTCGGAGGCGGTGGTGTTTTTCGAGCCTCGTCTGACGGAATACAAGACCAGCAAGGGCGCGATCCAGTTCCCCAACAAGCGCGAGCTGCCCCTGGAGCTGATCGCGGAGATCGCCCGCTGGTGCTGGGAGACAAACAGAAAATGAGCGAGATCAAGTTTGAATACGACGCCGTACTGCATGAAGAGCCGGACAGCGGCGGGGCCTGGGGGGCCTTTCCCTATGACATCCGGCAGCTGTTCGGCAAGGGGCGCGTGAAGGTGCATGCCAGCTTTGACGGCATCCCCTATGACGGCAGCATTGTCAATATGGGCGTGAAAAATGCGGACGGCACGGTCTGCTATGTGATCGGCGTACGCAAGGCGATCCGCGAGGCGCTGGGCAAGGGCGAGGGCGACACGCTCCACGTCGTCATCGAGCTGGCGGAGGACAAGAAATGAGAGTGCCGGACGACGATACCCTGCTGTTTTTTGCCGGGCACAGCGAGGCGCTGGGGCTGTATCAGGCGCTGGAAGAATTGCTCTTCAGCAGCTTTCCCCGGGTGAACAAACGGGTGCAAAAGACGCAGATCACGTTCTATAACAGCCATGTCTTTGCCTGTGTGTCCTTCACGCGTGTCAAGCGCAAGGCCGAGCTGCCCGCGTGCTGGCTGACACTGACGCTCTCTCTGCCCGTGCCACTGGATTCTCTGCGCGCCGCGGTCAAGTGCGAGCCGTATCCCGGCCGCTGGACACACCATTTTGTCCTGAGCAGCGCGGATGAGCTCGACGGGGAAATGATGGCCTGGATCCGGGCGTCCTATGACTTCGCGGAAGTAAAAAAGTAAGGCCGCCGGCCGCCGCACAGGGGCTCTTCGTGTGGAGCCCAGACAGAAAAGAAGGAGGGAACAAGCTGTGCAATTCCACGAATACGGCGCCGATCAGAACGAGACGATCCTGCTGCTCCACGGCGGAGGCCTGTCCTGGTGGAACTATCGGGAGGCCGCGGAAACCCTGCAGAAAGAATTTCATGTGATTCTTCCGATCCTGGACGGTCACGCGCTCAGCGACCGGCCGTTTACGACAATCGAGGACAATGCCGCCGAGCTCATCTCCTTCATCGACGAGCACTGCGGCGGCTCCGTGCTGCTGATCGGCGGGCTGTCGCTCGGCGGGCAGGTCCTGCTGGAAACGCTGTCGCAGCGCGCGGATATTTGTTCGTATGCCCTGGTCGAGAGCGCGGCTGTGATCCCATCCAAATTGACGAACGCTCTGATTGCCCCGGCCTTCGGCAGCAGCTACGGATTGATTCGAAACAGAAGCTTTGCCAAAATGCAGTTTGAGTCGCTGCACATCCAACCGGCGCTTTTCGAGGACTACTACCGGGACACCTGCCGGATCAAAAAACAGGACATGATCGCTTTTATGAAGGCGAACACGTCCTATGCATTAAAAGAATCTTTCAGTGCCACATCTGCCCGCGTCCATGTATACATCGGGGAAAAGGAGACCGGCGAGATCCGGCGTTCCGCGGAAGCGATCTGCCGTGCGCTCCCGTCGGCCAGGCTGCACCGCCTGCCGGCGCTGCGGCACGGAGAGTTTTCGATCAACCATGCGGATCGGTACGCGGACGCCATCCGGCAAATCGTCCGGTGAACGCGAAACAGATCTGGCGGATGTAAATAAAACGGATCCGCTTAGCAGACGCCAGATAACAAACGGGAATCCCCCAGCACGGCAAACCTTTCGCTGCGCCGGGGGATAGCTGTCTTTTCTGCTGTTTAGTTGATGGAAAGTCCAAACCGCATGCTGCTTAAGCGATGATCGACGGTGCCTGCACATGCTGAGAACATAGGCTTCCCTTCTATATCGTGAAAACACCCGGCTTTTGTTCCGGATCGTGGCTGCTAAGCACAACGGCGCAGCCGGGGTCCGCGGCCATATCCGCGATCCAGCGGAGACTCTTCTGCTGAAAGCCGCGGGCAAAGCCGAAGCCGGGGACGATCATCTCCTGCCAGTTGCG
>ODAI010354114.1_pt1 | contig 10433 bp, 8 predicted proteins | sample 1539321 | NCBI WGS metagenome assembly ODAI01 (sample SAMN02144231, study PRJEB22623) | gut metagenome | biome: sheep rumen | host: Ovis aries | place: New Zealand | reverse complement strand
TGAAGGGCCACAAGGTCCATGACAGGGTACGCTGCATCGTCATTCCCGGTAGCCAGGCCATCTACCAGCAGGCCATGCACGAAGGTCTCTTCGATATCTTCATTGAGGCTGGCGCAGTGGTGTCTTGTCCTACTTGCGGACCCTGCCTGGGAGGCTATATGGGCATCCTGGCTCCCGGGGAGCGTTGCGTGTCTACTACCAACCGCAACTTCCTGGGCCGCATGGGTGACAAGACCAGCGAGGTGTACCTGGCCGGTCCCCAGACGGCAGCAGCCAGCGCTGTGCTGGGCCGCATTGCCGTACCTAGCGATTTGGAGGTGAAGTGAGATGGCAAAGGAAGAAATTTTTCAGGGAAAAGTCTGGCGCTATGGCGACAATATTGACACGGATATCATCATCGCTGCCCGCTACCTCAATACCTTCGACCCCCAGGAACTGGCCAAGCACTGCATGGCAGATCTGGACGAGAGTTTTGCCCAGAATGTCAAAGCCGGGGATATCATGGTAGGCGGCAAGAATTTCGGCTGCGGTTCTTCCCGCGAGCACGCTCCCGTGGCCATCAGGGCTGCAGGGGTGCCCGTGGTCATAGCGGCCAGCTTCGCCCGCATCTTCTACCGCAATGGCATCAACATCGGCCTGCCCTTGCTGGAAATCGGCGATGAGGTGGAGAAAATCAAGGCCGATGACGAGCTGACGGTGAATGTGGCTACAGGCGAGATTAAGGACCTGACTACTGGCGATGTGTTCAAGGCACACCCCCTGCCGGGCTTCGTGCAGGAAATAGCCCAGGCGGGCGGGCTCATCAATTACATCAAGAACAAATAAGGTGATAAGATGGCAAAAATCGTTGTGATACCCGGCGATGGCATCGGTGAGGAAATCACCCGCTCCGCTGTGGAAGTCCTGAAAGCGGCAGACAAGAAATACAACCTGAACCTGGAATATGAATTCCATGATGCAGGGGGCACTGCTTATGACAAGTTTGGCACGCCCCTGCCGGAGGAGACACTGGAAGCCTGCAAGGCAGCCGATGCTGTCCTCTTCGGCGCCGTGGGCGGCGACAAATGGGATAATGTGGACCCTGCCCTGCGTCCTGAAAAGGCCATCCTGGGCCTGCGCAAGGGCCTGGGCCTCTACGCCAACCTTCGTCCCGTGAAGGTGGCGGAGGCCTTGGTGGAGTATTCTCCCCTGAAGCCTGAGCTGGCCAAGGGGGTAGACCTGGTCATTGTCCGTGAGCTGGTAGGTGGCATTTACTTCGGCGAGCGCTGCGAATCTGAGATGCACGAAGGGGCAGAGCGGGCCTGGGATTTGGAGAATTACTCAGTGCCTGAGGTGGAGCGCATCGTGAAGCTGGCCTGCGAGACGGCGAAGCTCCGCCGGGGCAAGCTCACCTCTGTGGACAAGGCCAATGTGCTGGCTACCTCACGCCTCTGGCGCCGCACGGCAGCCAAGGTGGCAGAGGGCTATCCGGAAGTGGAGCTGAAGAACCTCTATGTGGACAACTGCGCCATGCAGCTGGCCATCAACCCTGCCCAGTTCGATGTCATTGTCACGGGCAACCTCTTCGGAGATATCCTCTCCGACGAGGCGGCTGTGGTGGGGGGCTCCATCGGCATGCTGCCCTCCGCTTCCATTGGCACCTCTACCAGCCTTTATGAGCCTATCCATGGCAGCGCCCCGGACATTGCCGGCAAGGGGATTGCCAACCCCATGGGCACTATTCTGTCTGCGGCCATGCTGCTCAGGTATTCCCTCCATGAGGAAGAGGCAGCCAAGGCTATCGAGACGGCTGTGGACAAGGTCTTGGAAGAAGGCTGGCGCACTGCTGACCTTTGGAAAGAAGGATTTAAGAAGGCCAACACCGAAGAGATAACGAGAGAAATCTCACAAAGGGTGTGACGTACAATGAAAATGACAGGTGCAAAGGCAGTGGCGGCCTGCCTCAAGGAGCAGGGCGTGGAGGTGGTCTTCGGCTACCCCGGGGGCATGATCCTGCCTCTCTATGATGCTTTTTATGATGAAAAAGACGAACAGGGACTGCAGGAGATTCTGGTGACCCATGAGCAGAATGCGGCCCATGCCGCAGACGGCTACGCCCGGGCTTCCGGCAAGGTGGGGGTGTGCATGGCTACCTCCGGCCCCGGCGCCACCAATCTGGTGACAGGCCTGGCCACTGCTTTTATGGATTCCATTCCCGTGGTGGCCATTACGGGTCAGGTGGATACTACCCTGCTGGGCCGCGATGCTTTCCAGGAAACGGACATTTTGGACATTACCATGCCCATCACCAAGAACAATTACAAGGTGAAGGACGTGAAGAAACTCATTCCCACCCTGCGGGAAGCCTTCCAGCTGGCCCGCAAGGGCCGTCCTGGCCCGGTGCTGGTGGATATTCCCCGGGATCTCTTCTTTGCCGAGGTGGATTATGAGCCTCAGGCGGTTGAGGAGAGGACGCCTGGCAAGCCGGACGCGGATTTCCGCATCTGCGCTGCCGAGGCCTCTGAGGAAATCGTCAATGCCCAGCGTCCTCTGGCCATTGTGGGGGGCGGGGTCATTGCCGCAGGGGCCACCCCAGAGGTAGTGGCTTTCATTGAGAAATACCATCTGCCAGTGGTGCATACCCTTATGGGCCTGGGAGCCGTGCCTGGTTCTCATCCCCAGTCTCTGGGCTTTGCAGGCATGCACGGGGAGAAGGCTGCCAATCATGCCATTGCGGCGGCTGATCTGGTCATTGCCATCGGCAGCCGCTTCGGTGACCGCCAGACGGGCAACCTCAAGAAGTACACCCAGGACAAGAAGTTCATCCACATCGATATCGATCCGGCAGAGATTGACAAGAATGTGGCGGGCTCCCTGGGACTGGCAGGGGATATGAAGACCATCCTGGGCCTTTTGATGCGGCATGAGCCTCAGAGCGAGCTTAAGGAATGGTGGCAGCAGATTGAAGGCTGGCGGGAGACTTATGAGTATGACTACCAGCACAGCCGTCTGACTGTGCCCTGGGCCATGCACCTGGTGGCCAAGGCTACGGCGGGCAAGCCCTATGCTTTTGCCACCGATGTGGGCCAACACCAGATGTGGGCAGCCCTGCACCTGAAGCCTGAACAGCCCCGTACCTGGCTCACCTCCGGCGGCCTTGGCACCATGGGCTTCGGCCTGCCTGCCGCCATGGGAGCACAGGTCTACTATGGCAAGAACAGGCGGGTCATCCACGTGGCAGGTGATGGCGGCATCAAGATGACGGGCAATGAGTTCTACACCATTGCCAGACTGGGCCTCCCCATTATCTCCATCATCGCCAACAACACCAGCCTGGGCATGATACGCCAGCTGCAGAAGGTCATGTATAACGAGCGTTATATTGCCTGCGAGCTGGATTATCAGATGGACTACGAGAAATACGCTGAAAGCTTCGGCATCAAGGCGGAGACCGTAGACACCCAGGAAGGCTTCGCCGTGGCTTTGCAAGAGGCTCTGAAGGATACGGAGCATCCCAGGGTCATTGTCATGAATATCTGGCGCAGCTTCGTAGAGCCTATGATCAAGGGTGGGGCACGGATCAACGAGTTCGTGGAATTCAAGTAAATGCGCTGACAGCTAAGTCAAACATATTTGTATATTGTTGGCAAAATTCCCTCCAGTGTCGTATAATGATTGATGGTTATTATTCGACATTGGAGGGATTTCTTTGATAAAGAAAGGCATTATCTTGGCGGGCGGGTCTGGTACCAGGCTCTACCCTTTGACAGAGGTTGTATCCAAGCAGCTTATGCCGATTTATGACAAGCCCATGATTTACTATCCTTTGAGCACCTTGCTGCTGGCTGGCATCAATGATATCCTGATTATCACTACTCCTCAGGACCAGGAACTTTTCAGAAGGCTTTTGGGTGATGGCAGCCAGTTGGGCATCAGCATCAGCTATGCAGTGCAGCCCAGTCCTGATGGCCTGGCCCAGGCATTCCTGATCGGTGAGGATTTCATCAATGGTGACTCCTGTGCCCTGGTGCTGGGGGATAATATATTCTATGGCTCGGACCTGGCCAAGGCCATGCAGAGGGCGGCTGCCTGTGATGATGGGGCTACGGTCTTTGCCTACTATGTGTCCGACCCTGAGCGCTATGGCGTGGTGGCTTTTGACAAGGAAGGCCGCGCTACCAGCCTGGAGGAGAAGCCGGCAGAGCCCAAGTCCAACTATGCGGTGACAGGGTTGTACTTCTATGACAAGGATATTGTGAGCATTGCCAAGGAAGTGAAGCCCTCGCCACGCGGGGAGCTGGAGATAACCGATGTGAACAAGGCCTATCTTGAGGCAGGCAAACTCCGGGTGGAGAAGATGCGCCGCGGCTATGCCTGGCTGGATACGGGAACCCATGAGTCCCTGTTGCAGGCAGCCCAGTTCGTCCAGACCATTCAGGCCCGTCAGGGGCTGAAGGTGGCCTGCATCGAGGAGATTGCTTATCGCATGGGGTATATTGACAGCGAGCAGCTGCTGAGGCTGGCGGAGCCTATGAAGAAGAATGCTTACGGCAAGTATTTGCAGCAGCTGGCTAAAGAAAAGTAAGGGGCGCAGAGAGAATGAAAGTTACAGAAACAAAGCTTAAGGGTGTTTATGTAGTGGAGCCGCAGGTTTTTGGTGATGCCCGTGGCTGGTTCATGGAGAGCTGGTCAAAAAGAAAACTGGCAGAGGCAGGGCTTGAGGTGGAGTTCCTGCAGGACAACCAGTCCTTCTCCTCCCAGAAAGGAATACTGCGTGGCCTGCATTATCAGCAGAACCCTATGTGCCAGGCCAAGATGGTCCGCTGCACCAGAGGCCGGATCTTTGATGTGGCAGTAGATATCCGCAAGGGGTCTCCCCAGTATGCCCAGTGGGTTGGGGTGGAGCTCTCTGCTGAGAACAAGAAGCAGCTCTTTATTCCCCGTGGCTTTGCCCATGGCTTCATCACCCTCACGGATGATGTGGAAGTGCAGTACAAGGCAGATAACTACTACGCGCCTGAGTGCGATGGCAATGTGCGCTGGGATGATCCGGAGATAGGGGTGGAGTGGCCCATCCAGCCGCTGATTCTCTCTGACAAGGACGAGAAGGCACCTACTCTGGCCGAGCGTATGGAGAAGAATGAAATCAACTTTGTCTATGAGGAAATGAAATAAGGGAGCGGAATCATGAATATTGTTGTAACCGGCGGCGCCGGCTTCATCGGTGCCAACTTTGTCTACTATATGCTGGAGAACCGTCCCGAGGACAGGATCATCTGCTATGACAAGCTGACCTATGCAGGCAACCTGGCTACTCTGGAAGAGGCTCAGAAGAATGAGCAGTTCAAATTCATCAAGGGCGATATCGCAGATCGCGAGGCTGTCTACAAGATGTTCGAGGAAGAAAAGCCGGACGTCATCGTGAATTTTGCCGCTGAGTCCCATGTGGACCGCTCTATTGAGAACCCGGAAGTTTTCCTCCAGACCAATGTCATCGGCACCAGTGTGCTCATGGATGCCTGCCGCAAGTATGGCATCAAGCGCTACCATCAGGTGTCCACAGATGAGGTTTATGGCGACCTGCCTCTTGACCGTCCCGACCTCTTCTTCACCGAGGAGACGCCGCTTCATACCAGCAGCCCTTACTCTGCTTCTAAGGCTTCTGCAGACCTGTTGGTCATGGCTTATCACCGCACCTTTGGCCTGCCGGTGACCATCTCCCGTTGCTCCAACAACTACGGGCCCTTCCACTTCCCGGAGAAGCTCATTCCCCTCATGATCATCAACGCCATGCATGACAAGAAGCTGCCCGTTTACGGCGATGGCCTCAATGTCCGTGACTGGCTCTTCGTGAAGGATCACTGCGCCGCTATCGAAATCATCCTGCGCAAGGGCAAGGTAGGAGAGGTCTACAATATAGGTGGACATAACGAGAGGCAGAACATCCAGGTGGTGAAGGCCATCCTGAAAGAGCTGGGCAAGGGCGAGGAGCTTATCGAGCATGTCACTGACCGCAAGGGGCATGACCGCCGCTATGCCATTGATCCCACCAAGATCCGTGAGGAATTGGGCTGGGAGCCCACCACCAGCCCTGAGGTTGGCATCAAGGCTACGGTTGAGTGGTACAAAGAGCACGAAGATTGGTGGCGGAATATCGTCTCCGGCGAGTATCAGAGCTACTATGAGAATATGTACGGCAAGAAGCAAGTACTTTGATTATTCAGGGGAGGGGCTGTGATGACTGGGGCAAAGCGTTTGCCAGTTGGTACAGATGATTACAAGCGGCTTCGGGAAGATTTCTACTTTGTAGACAAGACCAGGTTTATCAAGGAGATTCTTGACCAGCATAGCGAAGTTACCCTCATCACTCGTCCCCGCCGCTTTGGGAAGAGCATGGCTATGAGCATGCTGAAGTACTTCTTCACCTTGAAGGGAGCAGAGGAGAATCGTGCCCTCTTTGCCGGGACAGATATCGAGGCGGTTGGAGGCGAGTATATGCAGGAGCAGGGGCAGTGGCCGGTGGTTATGTTGTCCCTGAAGGATATCAAACCTCTGAAATACTCGGATATGGTGGTTCAGGTAGCGTCTCACATGCATGATTTGTATGCTGAGTTTAGATATTTGTACGATGATGAGTTTCTGAGTGCGGATGAGCGTGTTTATTACGAGGATATACTCCTGAGACGGGCTGCGGAGGGTGATTTGCAGCTGGCTCTGGGAAAACTGCTGTGTTTTCTGCAGAGTTATCACCAAAAGACTGTTATCCTTTTGATTGACGAGTATGATTCTCCTGTTCAAGCGGCCTGGTCTGCCAAGGAAAGCTACTATGATGAAGCCATTGCCTTTATGCGTACTTTCCTTACTGCAGCGCTCAAGGGAAACACTGCGCTGCGATTTGGTGTATTGACCGGGGTGCTCCGCATTGCCAAGGAAAGTATCTTTAGTGCCTTGAACAATCTGGAAGTTTCCACAGTGGTGAATGGGAAGTATGCAGATATTTTTGGTTTTACTCCTGAAGAAACTGCTGGTTTGGCCAGAGAACTGGACAGGGAAGATAAACTGGAAGAATTGAAGGCATGGTATGATGGCTACAACTTCTCAGGTTGTGAACTTTATAATCCCTGGTCAGTGGTGAACTATTTTGCCAATGATTGCAAGCCTGATATTTTCTGGCTCAATACCTCTGGAAATGATATCATTGCTGGCCTTATGAAGCAGGCTGGCAAAAAAGATGAGAAGAAGCTGCTGACTCTATTGCAGGGAGGGACTGTCGAAACTGCTGTCCAGGAGGGTCTGATTTATACGGATATCTATCGTAGCAAGGACGCTCTGTATACCATGCTTCAGACGACTGGCTATCTGACATCCAGGCATACGGAGCTTATGGGAGGGAGGACTTATTGCGAACTTGCCATTCCTAACATGGAAGTGAGTACGGTATATGAAACTGAAATTGTCAACCGCTATCGTGGTGAGCTGGAGGATTCTGACCTTTTCGTCCTGCTGAGGTATTTGCTGCGTGGACAGGCTGAGGAGTTTGCCCAAGGGTTGCAGGAATATCTGGTACAGATAGCCAGCTTTCATGACACGGCGGAAAAGGAAACTTTCTATCATGGCTTTCTGCTGGGGATTATGGCCTGGCTTATGCCAAAGTATCGTGTAGTGTCAAATCGGGAAAGTGGCTATGGAAGGTTTGACCTGGGAATTTTTCCGAAGGAAGTGGGCATTCCTGGCATTCTGATGGAGTTCAAAGTGGCAGAACACGAGGAAGAGTTGGAAGATATGGCAGGACAGGCTTTGGCGCAGACAGAGGAGAAAGACTATCTGGCAGAGTTTCGTGCGCAAGGTGTGGATGAAGTCTGGCGGTATGGTGTAGCTTTCTGCGGGAAGAAGATTTGCTTGGTGGCAGGAAAGTCTGGATGAATAATTTTTTACAAAAAAACTTCTTTTTTTGTAAATTACCTGTTGACAACCTCTTCCATATGCCCTATAATAACACATGTTGACAGCGAGAAACGTCAACGACCGGCAAGGCCGGGTGTTGTGGGGGCATAGCTCAGCTGGGAGAGCGCTTGCATGGCATGCAAGAGGTCAGGAGTTCGATCCTCCTTGTCTCCACCATTTATATGATACTGTAGCTCGCAGAGCGGAAGGCTTTGCGGGCTTTTTTATTGATTTTTGCTGTATATGCAGCGATAACGGCAGCTTTGAATAAAACGAAACTCCGTGCGGAAATTTTGCACGGAGTTTTTGCTTTGTTTAGCAGAATAAATTCTTTATGGCACTCCATAGTCCCTTGGATTGTCTGTCGTTCATCAGTTCATTGTAGTCTGCTTCCAGTTGTTTATAAGCCTGTTCCCAGTAGTCGGCTCTTTCGCGGTCGCTTTGGAATCCGGTTCTGGCCTTGGTTTCTTCGGACTTTATGGCCAGTTCTATGCGCCTTTGCTGGCTGTAGAATTTGCTGTCCATGGTCTTGAGAAAATGGGCGGCAGCGGTGGGGGTGCCTGCATCATAGTGGGCGGCTCTGCCGCATAGCAGGAAGTCGTCTGTGTGACCTATGCCAGTGACTACGTTGCCGAGGGCGTGGATGACACTCAGTACAGGTGGCTCACAAAGTTTTATAAGGGATTCCTTGTCACCGCCGCCGCGGACGATGGCAACGTAGTCAAACTCATCTTCGTAAGTGTATTTGATGTTGCTCAATGTGCTGGTGATGCTTTCTGTATCCATGGTTATATCGAAGAGGACAATTTCTGGCATATACTTGCCAAAGTTCTTTTCCAATTTCTAAGCGCCTTCTAAAATCTTAGCATATTCAGATTTTGCTTACGGCAAAATTAGAGCAATGGTGATATAATATCTGTGATATTACTTGGGATTGGTAGAGGGTAAAATGCAAATTGCAGAGGTATTCGTCAATATTCCCGTCAAAAGCATAGCAAAGGCTTTCAGCTACCTTGTGCCGCATGGATTCGTTCTGGAGCAGGGGTGGCGTGTTTTCGTGCCCTTCGGGGGGCGGAAGGTGGAGGGCTTTATTGTCTCCATCAGGGAGGAAGCCGAGGATACAAAGCATGAGTATGCGCTTAAGGAAATTATTTCCACAGTGGATGAGGAAGCCTGGTTCACCCCGGAGATGATTAAGGCTGCCAGATGGCTTGCGGACTTCTATCTCTGCTCTTTGGCGGAAATTATGCGGCTCTTCATGCCTGGGAAGTCCGGGCTGAAGATTACCGTGAGTTATGCTGCTGAGGAGAGCATGAGCGGGCACCTGATGCTGGCCATGCCGATGGCCAGCAGTGTTTACCAGTATCTCTTGGCTGAGGGCCCCAAGAGCCTGCGGGAGATCAGGAAGGCCTTGCCCGGGATGGGGGAGGAACTGCCTGGCCTGATAGAGCGCATGGTCAGCTATGGAGTGCTCGTCAAAGATTATCTGGCAGAGAAGCGGGATAAGGCACGTTATGAGAAATATGTCTGCCTGACGGCAGAAGTCACGGAAGAATTGCAGGTTGATTTCAAACGCAAGAAAGCACAGCTTCGTTTGTTGGAACTTCTGGCAAAGAACGAGGGAAAGGAGCTTTCCTATACTGCTCTTAGGGAAGAGAAGGTTTCTCCTGCCACTATCAAACTGGTGGAAGAGCAGGGCTTGGTGGAAGTCCGCCAGAGGCGTGTCCTGCGGGATAGCTATGGAGGAAAGACTGAACTGAACAATGCGCCGGAAATCCAGCTGACTGAGGCCCAGGGAAATGCTCTGGCAGAGCTGGAGCAGGCAGCAGAGGCCAAGGCGTTCCAAGGTTTTTTGCTGAAGGGGGTCACGGGCAGCGGCAAGACCCAGGTTTACATGGAGCTGGCGAAGAAGGTCCGCGCCCTGGGGCGTCAAGTGATCGTGCTGGTGCCGGAGGTTGCCCTGACGGGGCAGGTGGTGGCTTACTTCAAGGAGTATTTCCCTGAGGATATCATGGTGATGCACAGCCGCCTTTCCCTGTCCGAGCGCAATGATGCCATCTTGCGGGTCAGAAGAGGTGAGGCGGGCATCATCATCGGGGCACGTTCTGCCTTGTTCACTCCTGCAGCTGATATCGGCCTTATCGTCATGGATGAGGAACAGGACATGAGCTACAAGCAGGACGAATCCCCCCGCTATCATGCCAGGGTGGTGGCAGAACAGCTGGCTCGTATCCATGGGGCTGTGCTGCTGTTAGGAAGCGCCACGCCTTCACTTGAAACTTATTATCGTGCGAATAATGGAGAGCTGAAGCTTTTGGAGCTGCCGGAGCGCATTGGCAGCCTGCCTATGCCCCTGGTTCACGCCGTGGATATGCGGCGGGAGTTGAAAATGGGGAACCGGCACATCATTTCCCGTGACTTGCAGCGACTTTTGGAGGAGACTTTGGCCCGGGGGGAGCAGTCCATCATCATGTTGAACCGCCGGGGGTTCTCGACTTTCGTCATGTGCC
>ODAI013694959.1_pt1 | contig 10434 bp, 13 predicted proteins | sample 1539321 | NCBI WGS metagenome assembly ODAI01 (sample SAMN02144231, study PRJEB22623) | gut metagenome | biome: sheep rumen | host: Ovis aries | place: New Zealand | reverse complement strand
GGCGGCCTCGCTGCCGACCACATCCTCGGCGTTGATGATTTCCTTTTCCTTTGCCATGGTAGTTAGCTCCTTTCAGTCAGATAGCATGACACCCGGAGCGGAAGGCCCGCCCCGGGTGTGTCTTCGTGTTCTTGCGGGCTTACTTGCCCAGGGCCTTGCGGACCTCGGCCAGATAGTCCACTCCGTCGATGATGCAGATGAAATTGATCGGGTCAATCTCGATCCACACCTTGTTGTCCACGACGGCCTTCCAGTACCGGACGGCGTACTCGCCGGAGGGGTCGGCGGTGCTGGCCGGGGCAATGTTGCCGCCGGACAGGCTCTTCGGCATCATCCGGAAGGTGTGCTTCACCGCCTGGATCTGGGTGGCGGCCTTGATGGGGCTCTCCTGCTGCTGGGCCACCCGCAGGGTGACGCTGTGCATCCGGGGAGAGCACAGGCGCAGGGCCTGGTCGTTGTGCTGCCGGAAGTTCATGGTCAGGGTCATGGCGTCAACCATGCCGGCCAGAACGGCCTCGATGTTGCCGCCGATGCCGGAACCGTTGAGCTGCTGGGTCAGCCAGGTCAGGCTGGGAAGGGTGACGGAGGCGATGCCCAGGTACTCGGTCAGATCCTCGAAGACGGAGAAGTTGACGGTAGCCTGGTCGATCGCGCCCTTAGTCTGCTTTCTCATAGTCGTTACCTCCTTACGCGCTGAACGCAGCGGTCACGTAGTCCGCGTCGTATTCCATCACGAACTCGATCTCCTGCACGGCAGAAGGCGGGGTGAGGAACATGTGGAAGCGGCAGATGCCCTGCATGAGGTCGCTCAGGGCGTTCTCGTCCTCCTGGTACTCGATGCGGCCGCCCAGGAGGTAGCCGGCGCCGGACAGTCCGTTGAGCCAGGCGTTCAGATCGTCGATGATGGCGTCGATCAGACGGCGGGTCATGGGCTTGTCGAGGCGGCTCCAGCAGGTGCGGATGACGGTGTTGTTGGCCCAGCCGAACATCCGCTTGACGCTGATCTCCGCGTCCTTGGGGTCCTTGGTGGCGGGATAGGCAGCGGTGAAGTTGCCCCAGGCCACGAAGCCGCCCAGGAAGTTCAGACAGGTCACGATGCCGGCAGCGTTCAGCTGCACGGCCTGGGCGTGGGACAGGGTGACCTCGGTGCCGTTGGCCAGGATCATGCTGTCGCAGCGCAGGCTCTTGTTGGAGGGGGACTCCACCGGGCAATCGTCGTTGGAGGCGTCCACCTGGGCCATGAGGCCCGCGAGCTGGGTGGACAGGTGGAACTTCTTGCCCTCCAGGCCCACCATAGGCCAGCACAGAATCTCGGACTCGGTGTGAGCCGCCGCCAGCTTGGCGGTGATGGCCGCGTCATAGGCGGTCACGGTGGAGCAGTTCATGTCGATCAGCGCGATCGCCTTGAACATGCCGTTGATGCTCTCGGCCTTGGTGGCCATGGCGGCGGCGACGGTGGCGTCCTCGGAGTAGCCGGGGGCCAGGATGATGTCGGGGATCACGCCCAGGGAGGTGGAGCAGAGCTCGATCGCCTCCATGCCGGCCACGACAGCGGAGGCGTTCACGGAGGCCGCAGTCACCGCGTCGTAGGCCACGCTCAGCTCGGTAGCGTCGTAGATGTCGCCGCCGGGCAGCAGCTCGATCACCAGCTCACCGTCGGAGAAGAAGGCGTCGTAATCGTCGCCCTTGACGTAAGCGGTGCTCTGGCCGCCGGAGGCCTTCACCACGACGGAGCTCAGGATCGCCTCCTGGGGAAGCTTGATCTGATGGGACGCCACGGCCTTGTCGGCGGCGGCGACGGCGCTCTTGTGGGTGGCAGGGTTGAGAAGATTGCAGACGATGACGGGCTGGACGCCGAACAGCTTGAAGTGGCTGTAGGCCACCTCGCACAGGGGGTACTTGGCCCAGTCGTCGGAGTAGCCGAACTTCTCCACGAATTCCTCCCAGCTCGTGACCAGGGTGGGAACGCCGACAGCGGCGGGAGAAGCGGCGGCCTGCACGGGAGCGGCGCCGATGGCGAATGCGACGCCGCTCTCGGAGGGAGTCGGGACAGCAACGGCAGTGGCCGTCTCATTGGCGTAAACGCCATGCTTGTAAGGCATAATGAAACCTCCTTATTTCTGGCCTTTGGCCAGCTTGTGATAGCGGTTGTAGAGCAGCGTTCCGGCGGTGCGGACCTGGGTGCGGGCCGTGGGAAGCTCCTCGCCGGTGACCAGCAGCCCGGCAATGCCGGGGTAGTCAGCAGCGGCGGGAACCAGGGAGGCCAGCACTTCCTCCTTCGTGCCGGAGAAGATCTGCCCCTTCTGAATGATGCCGCGGATGGTCGGGCCCAGGTAGACGCAGATCGGCATCTCCTTGACCGGATTCTCCACGGGCTTGATCCGTTTCTTTACAGGCATTCCATGACATCCTCTCTTTCAATGGGCGGGAGCTGCCAGGTGGTGACCATCTCCCCGGCATAGTACGGGGCTTTGATGCCGTCGTACACGTCGCAGGAGAGACCGTCGGACAGATCCAGCGTGTACAGATCGCCGATCACGACCTTTTTCAGCAGAGCGATTCGGACGCGCTCCATGAGATTGAGCAGCATCAGCTCTCCCTCCGGCTCGTCCTTGCAGTAGACCGTGAAGGTCATGCGGATCACGGCGGTGGATTCCAGATCGGTCCCTTCCTTCTGCACATCGTCCCCGTGGATCACGCGGACCAGGATGTACGGAGTCAGCTTGGCCGTGTCTGCGCCATTCGGCAGACGCATCTGGTGGATCGCAGCCGCACGGTACCCCTGCTCGGTGTCGCCCTTCTGCAGTGCCGTCGGCATGATCAGGTCCTTTGTCGCGTCCTCCAGGAACGCACAAAGGCAGCGCAGCAAATCGGATCTTGTCATACGGTCACCTCCAGCCGTTCAGGAACGCATCGACCTCGTGGGTCATGCGCTTGTCGAATTCCAGCCCCGCGTCGTTGCTCAGCGCCTCGATGACTTCATCGTTGCCGATCATCTGCGGGACGGAGGAGCCCATCAGCTCCCGGAGCTCGTCGGCCCCGGAGACCGTCACGCCGCCGGTGCGCTCGAAGATGCCGGTATGCCCTGACCGGAACCGGGCGACGAAGGCGTCCTGGAATTTCGTCGGGGCGGTGCCGCGGAGCTGGTGGCCGGCAGCAGCCACGCTGGGACTGGCCATGCGCCAGCCGGTGGAAGTGTGGACCGGCACGAGCTGAGACCGGTCGTAGGTCGGGCCGGCGGGAGAAGCGCCGTCGTAGCGGTGCAGCGGGATCTTGCTGCCCCGGAACAGGATGGAGGCGTCCATCCCGTCCCCGGGGCTGTAGGAGTAGCTGATCCGCACGTTCTGATCCAGCCGGAGGTTCGCCGCGGAAATCGCGTACCGCTCCCGGATCCGCTTGGAGCTCTTGGACCGGACCTTCTGCGCGGCCCGGCTGACGGAGCTCCGCAGGGCCTTGTCAATGGCCCCGGGGAAGCCCGCCAGCAGGAGCTCGGCCCGCTCCACGCTCTGCTTGCCGACCTGTTCAATGGAGACCTTCATTCGTCCGTCACCTCCAGCTCGATCCGGAGCATGCCCACGGTGTCCTGGCAGGACGCGACGTAGTAGTCCCGGAAGAACGTGGGGACCTCCGGGTCAGAGATGCTGAGAATGTGGCCCTTCTCCGGCATGTGGCCGCCCAGATCGGACAGGGCGACGTGCATGATGTCGGTGACCAGGTAAAGGCCCATGGTGTGGTCGAAGACCAGCTGCTTGCGCTCGGACTGCTTGATGCCGTTGAGCACCACGGGAATGTCCTCGAAGGTCTCCCCGTTGTACTTCACCGTGCGCCGCTCGCCGAATTCATCCACGTTCAGAAAAACGCCGTGGATGTCGGCCGCCACCATGTCCTTGAAGGCGCTCACTCCGGCAGCGCCGCCGCCAGATCCGGGCCTTCGCCGTGCTGCTCGTCAAGCCCGACCTCCACCTGCGCGATCAGCGCGGCGATCTCGGACTTGTTCTTGCATTTCTTCACGTCGAGGCCCAGGTCCTCGGCCAGCGCCTCCATGTCGGCCCGGGTCAGCTTCATCAGGCTCTCCACCGTCATGTGCCCGTCCACGATGTCGATGCAGTCCTCGGGCGCGGGCTCGTCAGGCTCCGCAGGAGGCGCGAGAGGCGCCTCTGCGGGCTGTTTGGCCTCCGACGTGTTCACGCCCGGAACTTCCGGGGCGCTCTCGCCAGCGGGCGCGGGCTGGCTTGCAAGAGCCTTTGTCGCGTACTCCGCGACACCCAGCTCCACCAGGCGCTTCTCGGCCTCGGGGGAAAGCTCGAAGGGCCCGTCCTTCGGGCCCACGAGCTTCGTACCGACGCCGGTATAACCGCAAATCATCTGGATCATGCTGTTAGCTCCTTTCTTGTGCTGGGGGAATCAGGGCAGGACGTTCTTCGCCACGCACCAGGGGTTGGCGACCTTGGGGACGAACAGCGGACGGGCGGTGAGCTGGGTCTCCAGGGCGGGCGGCCGCTGGGTGGCGATGTGCTGCGGGACGCGCATGCCGGCGTAGGTGTGGAACTTGTCGTCCTTCTCCACCTGGGAGACGGCGCCGTACAGGCCGCGGCCCACGTCGGGGGCGATGGCGATGACGGTCTCGTCGGGCAGGTACTTGGTGTCGTTGCCCGCGTTGTCCTCGTAGCTGCCCTCATACACGATGATCGGCAGCACCCGGCCGTTGAAGTTGATGGTGCACAGCTCGTAGGCGTCCTCACCCAGTCTGGCGGGGTCGATGCGGCCGATTTCGGCGCGGCGGTTGTCCAGAAGCTTCTCCAGCCAGCCGTCGTTCATGAGGAAGTCGCCCACGTCGGGGGAGACCACGAACTCGCGGACCTTCCGGCCTTTGGTGGTGAGCTGCTTGATCATGTTGCACATGTCGGTGAACCAGGTGCCCTTGGTCCAGGTCTCGCCGCTCTTGGTGGAGTGAGTCCAGGTGCTGTTCGGGGTGTACAGCGCCGGGTTGTTCACGCCGTCGTAGAACTTGGCCTCGATGTCCCGATAGATCTCGGGGTTGTCGGACTGGTGGCGCATGGTGGCGCCGTTGTCCAGGATGGTCTTGACGGCCAGCAGCTCCTCAGCCCGGGAAATCCGGTTGGAGAGCTCGGTCAGATCCTGCATCAGCATGATGCGGGCCCGCTCCTCGGGAGTGCGGGTGCTCAGCAGGGACTCGCCGAAGCCGCGGTTCTGGAGCTGATCCAGGGTCAGGGGCATGGAGACGGCAATGTTGGCCGGCTCCAGCTCGTAGACGGAGAAGCCTTCCCGAGTGCCGGGGATGGCGCCGATCCGGGGCAGGACGAAGGGGGCGATCTTCTGGGAACGCTCCTTGTAGTCAGCCAGGACTCGGGCGGTGCCGAAGATGTCGGTCTCCTTGTTGGTGGGGAAGTAGCGGTTGCGGAAGAAGGTATGCTCCAGCGGGATCTCCTCGACGGCGCCGAGCATGTAGTAGGTGTTGTAGATGTTCAGGGCCATGGTTCAGACCTCCTTACATGGTGTCGGTGAGGATGATGTCGTAGTGCCGCAGCGCATCCTCGTCCGCCGCGGTCAGCGTGTAGCCCTCGGCCACGATCAGGGCCTTGCGGTTGAAGTTGCCGCAGCGGTAGGCCACGGCCACGGCGTCGCCGTCGTCGGTGACGGTCACGTCGTCGGCCAGGATCGCGGCGGGAACGCTGTCGGAGTCCAGCACATAGCTGACCTTGACGTTCTTGGTGCCGGCGGCGGGAGCGGAGCTCAGGGTCACGACACCCGTGTAGGGGTTGTAGCTGGAGATGGTGGCGTCGGAGGTGCCGACCTTCACGCCCAGGATCTCCGCCGGCTTGTCGGAGACGGTGAAGGTGGTGGCCGTGCCGTCGCCGTTGAATTCGGCGGTCTTAGCCTCGGAGCTGCCGCCGAAGATGGAATACTTGCCGTCGGAGCCGCGGCCCAGGACGGTGCCCCGCTTCAGGAGCACATCGTCAGAGCTGGCGGCCAGGGCGGCGATCTTGATGCCGATGGCCTCGGCAGGCGGGAAGAGCTTGGCGATCAGGTTGTCGATGCCGACGTCGCCCACCTTGGAAACGAGATTGGCGTTCATTTACTTGCCCTCCTTCTTGGTGTGATAGGCCTGGGCGGCCTGCTTGCCGGCCGCGTACAGATCCTCCGGCTTGTCCGCACCGTCATCGACGGGAGCGGGAGCGGCGGCGGTCACGTCTGCGGTGCCGGAGTTGGTGCTGTCTTCCTCGAGGTTGGCGAGGAAGCTGGTGCCGGCCTTCGCAGCCGCCTTCGCGGCACGGAAAGCCAGGGTCTCAGCAGAACAGGCGGTGGCGCCGTACTTGGCTTCGGCAACAAGCTCGGCGGGCATCAGCGCCGCCACTTCGTCGATGCCCTTGAGCCGTGCCCGCTCGTTCTGGACTGCGGTCTGGGCGGCAGACGCTTCGATCTGCTGCACCAGTTCGGGCTGGGAAGCCCGGAGCTCTTCAAGAGTCATAGGGTTGTTTCCTCCTTCGTTGCCGGAGTCAACCGGCGTATTTGTATTTGTCTCAACGGCAGGGGGTGTGTCTCCCGCCGGGTTGACCGTAGCAGAAACGGCAGCACCTTCTTCGGATGCTGCCGCGGGAATAAAGTCCGGCGCGAACACGCCGGGAGGGAGAGGGACTCCGACACCGTTGACCACAAGCATTGCTCCATTCGCAGAAGCAGCCAGCTTCACAGGTTCGGCGTCTTCAATCAGTTCGTCGGCAAAGCCTTTACTCACAGCGTCTTTGCCAGTCAGATAGGTCGTGTCGGACATCATGCCGAGCACTGTCGCCTCGTCAAGCCCGGTCTTCCGAGTGTAGGCAGCTGCCAGCGCACGATCATACGTCCGCATCGGCTCCACCTGTTCTTCCAACTCGTCCGCATTATAGTAGCCCCACAGCACAGAGGCACAGCGGTGGATCATCACAAGGCCGGTAGCGTTGACCTTGACGGTATCACAGGCGGCCATAATCACAGAAGCCGCACTCATGGCAACGGCATCCACAATGCAGGTCAGCTTCACGCCGTCACGGGCGAGCTCCCGGAGCCGGTTGTGGATCAGCAGGCCGACCACCGCGTCACCGCCATAGGAATTGATGCGGATGGTGACAGTCTTACACTTCTTCACCGCGTCCAGATCCTTCAAAAACTCGTCCTGCTCGATGAAGTTGCCTTCGGCTTTTTTTCCGGTCCACCAGTTGATCGGCACACGCTCCACAACGTCGCCGTACATGGTGATCTCGGCATTTTCCCCGTCCTTGGAGGCCATGGCGTAGCACTGCCTCCGAATGTCAATTTTCGGCATTTTCTGAGTCCTCCTTCTCGTCGTTTCGGGCCGGTGCCTGGGTCACAGCGGAAGCCCCGGCCTCTTTGAGCTTTTCGTTGGCGATCTTGAGCTGTTCCACGTTCTGGTCCCAGTCGCCGCCGCCCAGCTCGCGGGTGATCTGCTTGTGGGTCTTGATGCCCTGGGAGGCCATCAGCAGCGCGGCGGTGGCTTCCTTGTTCGGGTCAAGCGCCACCTGCACAGGCCCGATCCAGGTTGCGCCGCACCAGGCCTTCCGGACCATCGGGTCCACGAAAAAGCCCGGGGCCTTGATCCGACCTCGGGCCACCGCTTCGGCCAGCCACAGCTCATAGACCGGCTGGCAGAAATCGTCCACGAACCAGTGACGCCGCATCTTGAAGGCCTCCCAGGCCTCCATCAGAGCGCCCCGGCTCGCGGAGTAGGAGCTGTTGAATTCCTTGATCAGCACGTCGTAGGGCAGCTCCAGGCCCGAACCGATAATCTTGGTCAGGGTCTTCGTGAACATCTCGAAGCCGGCCGTGGGTATGTTCGGTGCGCCGAACACAATGTCCTCGCCGGGCTTCAAGTGGGTCACAGTTCCCGGCCCCATTTCATACTCGTTCTCATCGTCGCTCAGACCGCCGGCGGACTCGCCGCCTTCGCCGTCGCCCACCTCCGCGATCGGGAGCATGGACTGTTCGGTCTCCGTCTTGATCCATGCGGTGAAGAAGCTCTGGATCAGCGCGGACATCAGCTCACTCTCGGTGTAGCGCCGCTGCTGGAGCAGGGTCTCGATCACAGGCGCCAGGTAGGGCACGCCGCGGTACTGGCCGGGCCGCTCGCTCTCCATGATGTGGAGGATGTTCGGCAGATCGGTCTTCGCACCACGGGCAAGTACTCTGGTCCATTCGGACTTCTCGCTGCTGTAGAAGGCATATCGCGGATAGGTGTTGCACACATGGTAGGCCACAACCTTGCCATCCCGATCCACTTCCACGCCGTCGAAGACCTTGTGGCCTGCGCCGGGCTTGCCCTCCGGGATCTTCATTTCGGAGCAGAAAATCGTTGCGCCTGTGCTGTCGGGATTGCAGATCCGGTCTGCCTCCACAAGCTGGATACGAAGACCGTAGGGGTTCATGGGCGACGGGTCAACGTGCCGGATCAGGGCGAACACGTCCCCGGACATCAGCCAGGATTTCAGCGCAAGCTGCTGGAGATCGTCGAAGTTGTTCAGCCCCAGAGCGTCACAGTGCCAGGCCGTGTCAGCCCAGAGATGGAATTCGGCCTCGGTCTTGTGCTGCCATTCCTTGGCCGCCTCCTCGGAGAGCCCGAGGATGGTGCGGTCAATGGTGCTTTGCAGCGCCAGGCCGGGGCCGACGATATGGGTGCGGTTGGTGTTGATTGCCGACGTCGCAATGGGCGCAGACATATAGAGCATCCGGGACCGCTCCCGGAGCGTCTGGGCGTTTCGGTTGATGTCCTCCTCCGGAGGTCCGCTGTTCGGGATCATTGCCCGAAGCGCCCGCCGTGTCAGGCTTGCGCCTGCTTCGCTGTAGCCGCTTGCCTGCGGCTTCTTGATTTTTTCCATGGCCTTCCCTCCGTCAAAGTATAGCAAGTCGCTCCGGGAGCGGAAGGAGCCGAACCGTTCCCGGAGCGACGGTAAAGCCCTTTCGGGCCATTACCCTAATGAAATACACGCGTGCGTTAGTATGTTAACTTACATACATACCGTGCGTTTCGTGCATTTTCAATCCAGCGGCATGCGGAGCGGGTCCGTGAGAATCGCCTCCCGCTCGGCCTCCTCCGTGATCTCCCGGATGGAGGTCACGCGGAGCCAGTCATACCGCATCTCGAATTCAGCCTTGGCCCGCCTTTCGTCTGGGGCCAGGGCATAGTAATCAGACGGCCTGCGGTTCTTCGCGTAGGTCGCCCGGATTTCAAACAGGGAGTAGCCCAGATGGGGCTTGCACCGGATCAGAGCGGAGCTGTCGCCGATTTCCCTGTAGACCAGCGTGCAGCGGCTCAGGCTCCGCTCCATCACCAGTCCCTCGGGATCACGCCGACGGCTTTGCGCCGGCCGCTGCCGTCCAGCAGAGCCTCCAGCTCGTCGATCTCTTTCTCCAGCGTCCGGATTTCCTCAGAGAGCTTGTCCAGGTCCAGCCGGGTGAGCTGCCGATCGTCGATCATGTAGGCCTTCACGCCGCCGGAGACCAGCGCCTCGTAGGCGGCATAGAGCTTGTCCAGCATCTTCTGCCGGAAGGCAAGCTTTTTCTTGATCGTTTCCATTCGCTTTTTCATGTCGCACCTCACCATTCTTCGTCCACGTAGGAATTCTTTTGCTTCTTCTGCCTGGGAGCGGGTCTGCCGGGCGCAGGAGCGGCTCCTGTGGCGCGTTGACCGCGTTTCGCTTTTAGCCGCCTGTCCACCTGATCCAGGTTCACAGGGAGTGCCTTAAAGGCCGCCAGCGCATAGTTCCGGCAGTCCAAGGCCTCGTTGCGCTCGTGACCGGGGATCTTCTTCCAGGTCCAGGGCTTGGCCTTCTTCTCGTCATATTCCAGCCGCTCGGACAACAGCCCCTTGAAGAAGGTCGGCCCGTAATCGTCCCGCTTCGGGAAATGACAGTATTTCGAGCCCGGCTCCTGGACGTGCAGATTGTCCATGATGATCTGCTTTCCGGCGTCAACGCCGATCTGGTACTGCCAGCAGGAGCCGATGATCTTCTGATTGACCACGATCTTCATTTGCTTCGGCGGGGCGGTGTAGGGCCTGTCGGCCCCGGCCATGCCCTTGATGCAGAACAGGCGCTTGCCCTGCCGCTGCTGGGCCCGCTGCCGGACCTCCTGGGTGAAGTGGCCGCCTTCGTCGATGAAGGCAAGGGAAATCTGAATGCCGATCCCGTCGGCGTAGGTGAAGCGGTGATCCAGCACATCGTCCAGGGCCTCCCAGGTCTTGTCATCGTCCGGGCGGCCCATGATGACACCCTTCTGGATGCCCCAGGTCTCGCCGAAGTGACCGTGGCCCACGACCTCGTATTCCAGACGGTTGTCCTGGGTGTCGATGCCGCAGGTCAGCACCAGCACACCCTCCGGCAGCTCGGCCTCGTATTCCTCCCGCCTGGCCAGCATGGCGTC
>ODAI011762686.1_pt1 | contig 10434 bp, 6 predicted proteins | sample 1539321 | NCBI WGS metagenome assembly ODAI01 (sample SAMN02144231, study PRJEB22623) | gut metagenome | biome: sheep rumen | host: Ovis aries | place: New Zealand | reverse complement strand
ACCCGCCGCGAAGTCCCGCAATACGGCTTCGGGAAACAACGGCCTTCCTGCACTTTCTCCTGCGCGGACCAATGTGGGGAAACCTCTCAAGGCTGTCCTGTCATGATTGTTCGTGAAAAGCGGTTACTGTCGGTTTTCGGGGCAGTTCTCCGGGCGGTTCAGAGCGGATTTCGGAACAGTTTCCGGCATTGCGCTGATTTGCTTTTTTACAGACATTAAGATAGTATTAATTTTTGTAGACTTGCCCGCGAGTTCTGCGCATTAAAGTGATAAAGAAAGTTTCCCTTTTTTGAGCGTGTATCTCACTACTGAAGTCACGGGTATTGCGCAATGAAGAATAAACCTGAGGAGTAAGACATGTTAAAAAACAAAGTACTGATCGGTAAGCTTCAGGAATCAATCAATTCAGTTCTGCCTATAGGAATTATCGTCTGTGTGATCGCCTTCCTTGCCGCGCCTGTCGCAACGGATGCCATGCTCTCTTTCCTGATGGGCAGCGCTCTGCTGATCCTGGGGCTAAGCATTTTTATGTATGGTTCCGATAACTCGATGGTCGTGATCGGCGGACATCTGGGGAGTAATCTCACAAAGTCCCGCAATATTTTAAAAATCCTGGGGGTCAGTTTTCTGATCGGAGTCATCATCACAATGGCCGAGCCGGATCTCCAGGTCCTGTCAGGAAATGTATCCCATATAGATTCCTTTGTGCTGATTTTTACTGTGTCTGTCGGTGTCGGGCTTTTTCTTGTACTGTGTATGATCAGGATCCTGGCCGGCATCAGTCTCAGGTGGCTGCTCATTATTTTTTACGGGATCATTCTTGTACTGGCCCTTCTGTCTGACCCCGATTACATCAGCGTGGCCTTTGATTCCGGGGGTGTGACCACCGGCCCGATGACAGCGCCCTTTATCATAGCCCTGGGCGTAGGCGTCTCCGCGATCAGAAGCGACCAGCACGCGGAGGACGACAGCTTCGGACTCGTTGCCCTCTGCTCTGTGGGACCGGTTCTCGCCGTCCTCCTGCTGGGATTTTTTTATCCGGGAAAAGCATCCGAAATCGCGTCTGAAGCCGCGCGCCGCTACACGGATACGGTCGATCTTGGATTTGCCTACATCAAGTCCATACCGGTCTTCATGAAAGAAGTGTTCACGGCTCTGGCGCCCATTCTCTGCATCTTTCTCGTCTTTCAGGTGCTTTCCTTCCATCTGAAAAAAGAAGCGTTTTTGAAAATTATCACAGGCATTGTTTTGACCTATATCGGTCTGGTCTTATTCCTTTTGGGAGCCAACCTGGGTTTCTCTGCCCTGGGCCAGATACTCGGACAGACCATGGCCGAAGGCTGGACCAGATATCTGCTGATCCCCGTCTACGCGCTGATCGGCTGGGTTGTTGTATCTGCCGAGCCGGCTGTGCATGTCCTCACCCGCCAGGTCGAAGAAATCAGCGCCGGCGCAGTGGGCAGCAAAGCGATGCTGAGAAGCCTTCAGTTTGCCATCGCCTTTGCCATGGCACTCTCCATGACCAGGGTTCTGACCGGCATAAGCATCCTGTGGATCGTGGTGCCGGGATATCTGATCGCTCTGGGCTTATCCTTCTTTGTTCCGCCCATATTTACGGCGATCGCTTTCGACTCCGGCGGAGTCGCGTCGGGTCCCATGTCAGCCACCTTCATGCTTCCCTTTGCGATCGGGGTCTGCAAAGCCGTCGGCGGCAGGATCCTGACAGACGCTTTCGGAACGGTTGCGCTCGTTGCCATGATGCCTCTGATCACTGTACAGATCATGGGAGTAAGATACGTGCTTTCGAGAAAGGCTTCAGAGCAGGCATATCCATCGCCGGAAGCATACATGGAGCACTATGCTGACGCGGATATCATCGAACTATGGGAGGTGGAGTGATGGATATCAGTTTGATTATCACGATCCATGACAGGATCGAACTCTATGATTTAATGAAGTTCTATGAGAGAAAAAACGTCACTCCGGTCATTACCATGCTGGGGAAGGGAACGGCGACCACAAGTCAGCTTCGGATCTTAGGCCTGGAAGCCATGCAGAAGGCCCTGATCGCAGGTGTCATCTCCGGGAAGGAGATCCGCGATTTTTTTAAAGAAGCAAAGAAAGAATTCATGATCGACGTCCCCGGAAACGGCATTATGATGACTGTTCCGCTCAAAAGCGTGAGCGGTGGGAGAACGCTTGCATACATGACAAACCAGAGGGAAATGAATAAAGAGGTGCCCGGGATGGATTTTAAATATGAACTGATTATAATCATCGCAAACAGCGGACATATCGACGATGTTATGGATGTTGCCAGAAGCGCCGGAGCCGACGGCGGGACGGTCATTCACGCCAAAGGAACCGGCGCAAAGGTTTCCGGCAGATTCTTCGGCGTTTCCCTTGCCGAAGAAAAAGAAGTGATCTTCATAGCTGAGACCCAGGCCAAAAAGGCCGCCATCATGAAAGCAGTCGCCGAGAAAATGGGACCGGCAACTCCTGCCGGAGCGATCTGCTTCACCCTGCCGATCTCTGAAATCGCCGGATTAAGGATGCTCGAAGAATAAAAGCGACGCCTTCCGCAGTCTCTTCCCTCCCCGGCCATTTAGAATTGAATATGATAATGCCCCGGCCATATAGAGTTGAATACGATAATATTTGAAACGAAATTGCAAATCTCCGGATACCCGGCCGATGTTAGAATATGTAGAATGTAAGTAACATTGTGCCATGTTCATGGGTGCGAAGCACAGGAGATCTACTGGCTATGAGTGAAAAAAAACATGTGGAATTTCGTTATTATGATATACCGCAGAACGACCTTGTATTTTCCCTGACTGGTCCGGTGTGGAATAAAGAATACGGCGAAGGAAGGGAGAAACTGCACTTTCACAACTACTATGAGGTCGGACACTGCTATGAAGGCGAAGGTGAGATGATTCTCGGCGAGAGAAAACTGCATTTTTATCCGGGATGCATCTCTCTGATCCCCACAAAAGAACTACATACCACAAATACCTTTGGCAAAAAGGCCGGCTGGGAGTGGATGTATTTTGATATTCTCGAGGTCCTCAAAAAGCTTTATCCGAACGATGAGATCCTCAGAGAAAATATCGCGCATGAGATCCGCAAAGAGGGATTGCTCCTGACACCGGACATGAATATTCAGAAAATCACTTTCCTTGTCCGCGGTATTTTTTCCGAAATGCAGAATAAGGAATATATGTACAGGGAAATGATCTCGCATTTTCTGATGATGCTGGTTGTCGAAATCATCCGGCAAGTCCAGAATTCGGATTTTCCGGAAAGCGAAACCGTGACGGTCGATATTTTTCCCGCGATCGACCATATCAAAAAGAACTATGCATCCACCATCCGCGTATTGGATCTGGCCCATTCCTGCGGTATGAGCGAGAGCTATTTCAGAAAAGTCTTTGTAAATTACATGAACATGAAGCCCATGGACTACATCAACTTCGTCCGGATCCAGAGAGGGTGTGCACTGCTCCGGGAGACGGATCTGACAGTTGCCCTGGTCTCGGAAAAAATCGGATATGAAAGTGTGTCGACTTTTATCCGTAATTTCAAGCGGATAATCGGATGCACGCCCAACAAGTGGAAGGCCGAAGAGAAAACCGCGAAAAACAAATTCATCAATTACCATGTGACTGCTTTAAAAGGCTGGCTTGAATAATTGTCCGCGCAGATTTCCGAATTTATGGCCGCCGCGGACAGAAGGCCATCTTCATCATCAGAATCGAATCTGCAAATTTTAAAACTGAATATAAAAACATGCGAACGTCCCCGAATGATATTATTTTGTAAGATATGTCGGATGTCGAACAAGAAATATTGCAAATCTTATGCAATATTACTAAATTATTATGGCTCGTTTGCATCGCAGAGATTAACCATTGATTTGGCTGCTTTGGAACGATTTACTACTGGTTCCCGGGCAGCCGGATCAATGGTTTTTTTATTCCTTATAACCGGACAGGAGAGAAAAATGCAGGGAAATATTCAGAAGGCAATCCAGGAAATCAAAAATGGAGAACTAGACGAAAAGTTCAGAATGCTTTATGTGGAAGAGAAGACCGCGGATCTGCAAAAGGAGCGCTATATCCGGGCTCTGAAGCAGTTTGAAGAAATCTACGGCGACGCGGAGGTCCAGGTCTACAGTGCACCGGGAAGAACGGAAGTCGGCGGCAATCACACTGATCATCAATATGGAAAGGTTCTGGCAGCTTCCGTAAATCTGGATGCCATAGCGGTCGTATCCAGGCGGGAAGATGATAAAGTCCTTTTGCATTCGGAGGGTTACAACAGTTTTTCCCTTGATCTGAGCGAACTGGCTGTTCTGCCCCGGGAGGAAGGGACAACCGCTGCCCTGGTGCGGGGCGTCGCCGCGGGAATGCGCAGAAACAATCTGCGGATCGGAGGCTTTAACGCTTACGTCACAAGTCAGGTCCTGGGAGGCTCCGGCCTCTCTTCCTCCGCCGCGATCGAGACCCTGCTCGGCAATGTTTTTTCAGGCCTGTTTAACCGGGGATCTGTCGATGCTGTCCGGATCGCCCAGATCGGCCAGTTCGCGGAAAACGTATATTTCGGCAAACCCAGCGGTCTGATGGATCAGATGGCCTGTTCGGTCGGAGGTCTCATCCATATCGATTTCCGGGACCCCGCAAAGCCTCAGGTGAGGAAAATCGATGTCGATTTCACAAGCTTCCGGCACAGCCTCTGCATCCTGGACACCAAAGGATCTCATGCAGACCTGACACCGGACTACGCAGCCATCCCAAAAGAGATGTGCAAGGTCGCCTCCTATTTTGGAAAAGAAGTGCTGGGAGAAGTGTCCGAAGAGGATTTCTACCGTGAGCTGACCTTGATCCGCAAATACGCGGGTGACAGGGCCGTTCTGCGCGCCATCCATTGGTTCGACGAGAACAAGCGTGTGGATCAGCAGGCGGAAGCTTTGGAAAAGAATGATTTCAGCCGGTTTAAGGCTCTGGTCCGGAATTCCGGGGAATCCTCCTACAAATATCTGCAAAATGTATTCTCTCCGCACAAGCAGGAAGAGCAGAGCCTTGCTCTGGGGCTTCTTCTCACAGAGAAGATTCTCGGCAATGATGCCTGCTGCAGGGTCCACGGAGGCGGATTCGCCGGTACCATCCAGGCCTTTGTTCCGGATGATGACGTGCCCCGGTACAAAGAGGAAATCGAGCACTACTTCGGAAAAGGCTCCTGCTATGTGCTGAAGATACGTCCTTCGGGAGGTGTCCGAATACTGTGAGCAGCTGCCGGAAGGCGGTGATTTCCCGCTGCCGGATGCTGCCGGATGCTGCCCCGCAGACGGATGGCAGGCCGGAGAAGCGGAAAATCGAAAAAGCGAAAAATCGAAATCAGCAAAAAGAAAGGGGGGTGCACTTTGATCGTTCCAAGATTCTATGAGGACCTTTCCGTCCTGCATCAGAATGCTATGCCGGACAGGGCGTATTTTATCCCGGCGTCCTGCCGAAACGACACGCTGATCCGTCACAGAGAAAACTCCGACCGCCTGCAGATGCTGAGCGGCTGTGACTGGGACTTCGCCTGGTATCCGAGCATACATGATCTGCAGGATCTGTTCTACCTTCCGGACTACGTTCCCGGAAAGCAATGGAAAAAGGAAATGGTTCCTTTCTGCTGGCAGCTGCGCGGCTATGACAGCGCTCAGTACACCAATATCCGTTATCCCTTTCCCTTTGACCCTCCCTATGTACCCCAGGAAAATCCCTGCGGGGCTTATCTGCACCACTTTGAGTGGCATCGAGATCAGGAAGCCCCCTCTGCTTTTCTCAATTTTGAGGGTGTCGATTCCTGCTTCTATGTCTGGCTTAACGGCGCTTATGTCGGTTACAGCCAGGTTTCACATCATACGACCGAGTTTGATGTGACCGCCTTCCTTCAGGAAGGCGACAACCTTCTGGCCGTCCTTGTCCTGAAATGGTGCGACGGCAGCTACCTGGAGGACCAGGACAAGTTCCGGTTTTCCGGAATTTTCAGGGATGTTTACATTTTACACCGGCCCGCACACCGGATCGAGAGTTATGTCATCGAGACCGATTTCCCAGACAACTTCGGGCGCGCAGACCTCAGGATCCGGTTTACCTTCGCAGGCCCTCCTCTTCCGGTGAAGCTGACACTGACTGCCCCGGACGGTACAGAGATAGTCCATGAGGAAACTGTCTCCCCGGATTCCGGCAGCAGTGTCACCGTCACCATTGACCGACCCTCCCTCTGGAGTGCTGAAAATCCCCTTCTCTACACTCTGGTCATGGACACCGGCAGCGAGGTGATCACTGAGAGAACCGGCTTCCGCAAAGTTGAGGTCAAAAATAAAATCCTCACCCTCAACGGCTGCCCCATCACCTTCCGGGGGGTCAACCGGCATGAGTCAGACCCTGAGACCGGCGCAGTATGCAGTGTCGAACAGGCCTGCAGGGATCTGTACATGATCAAAGCCCACAATTTCAATGCCGTCAGAGCCAGCCACTATCCGAACGCTCCCTGGTTCTACCAGTTGTGCGATGAGCTCGGTCTCTATGTCATAGATGAAGCCGACAACGAAAGCCATGGCACGGGTCCCTTGTATTTCCGGGAAGATGACTACTCGGAACGCATGCGCAAGGCCCATGTCAGAATCGCGGACAACCCGGATTTTATCGAGCCCACCCTCGACAGAGTCCGCTCCATGGTCATCCGCAACCGCAACCGGCCCTGCATCCTGGTCTGGTCAATGGGGAACGAATGCGGTTACGGCTGTACCTTTGAAAAAGCCCTTCGCTGGACCAAAGAAGCCGACCCCTCCCGGCTCACACACTACGAGAGCGCTTTTTATCTGAGCCGCGACAGGGATTATGACACATCGGACATCGACCTCTTCGGCCGCATGTATCCCGCGTTTTGGGAAATCACCGAATATCTGGACCAGGCCCCTGAGAAACCGCTTCTGCTCGTCGAATACTGTCACGCGATGGGAAACGGCCCCGGTGACTTTAAAGAGTATCTCGATCTGACGGAACAATACCCCTCCCTCTGCGGCGGCTTCGTCTGGGAATGGTGCGATCACGCCATCTACAAAGGAACTGCCGAAAACGGCAAAGCCATGTACTGGTACGGCGGGGATCACGGAGAATTACAGCATGACGGCAACTTCTGTCTGGACGGTCTGGTCTATCCCGACAGAACGCCTCACACGGGACTTTTGGAATACAAAAACGTCCATCGCCCTCTGCGTGCCTGCTATGATCCCGACAGACAGATTCTCACCGTGGAAAACCATATGGACTTTACTGACCCCGCCGGCATCATCCGTGCCTCATGGAGCCTCTCCCTCGATGGGACACAGATCGACGGCGGAAGACTGACAGGCAGCACAGGCCCGGAATCCGCAGGACCTGTATCTGCAGCTGCAGCGGAAGCGGAAGGACAAGCAGACTCCCTCCCTTCTATCGCGCCTCACAGCAGCGTGGAAATCCCGCTGGCTTTCTCTGTACCGGATCAGGGCCGCTGCTTCCTTACCATCACCTATGCCCTCCAAAAGAAATGGTGCGGTCTTCCCGCCGGCCATGAACTGGGTTTTGATGAGATCCGCATCCCCACAGCAGCTCCGCGGGCAAAAGCCGCGGCAGATATCCTGGCATCATCAGAGCCCTCCCGCAGGATGAATACCAGACAGGACGGACGCTTCCTGGTCTTCGAAGGAGAGAACTTCACCTACAGGCTCGACACCCTCTCCGGCCTGTTCACCTCTCTCAGAACCGGAGGTCATGAGATTCTCGACCGGCCTATGGACTTCAACCTGTGGCGGGCACCGACGGACAATGACGCGGCACTGGCAGACCTTTGGAAATGGGAACGTCTGGATCATACTGTAACCAGAGCCTACGAAGTGACGTCAGAAGATATATCCTGTACGGAGGATCTGTTTCTTTTGGAAGATGCCTCCCGTCCGAAGAATGCCTCCCGTCAGCAGGATCTGCCCCGTCCGGAGGATGCCTCCCGTCAGCAGGATAGGTCCTGCAGATCCGATGCGGGCGAAGCCGGCAGAACCGCCCCGGTAAAGGTCAATATCCGCCAGTCCGTGGCAGCTGAATCAGTTCAGCCCCTCCTCAGAATAAACAGCGCGGTCACCGTCTTTCCGGACGGCCGGATCCTGCTGGATATCCATGCTGCCAAAGACCCGGAGGTTGAGACCCTGCCCAGAATCGGTCTGCGTCTGTTCCTCAACAAAAATATGGACCGCGTCACCTACTATGGCATGGGGCCCGGAGAGACCTATATTGATAAGCATCACTCCGGACACCACGGCTGTTTCCGGGGAACCGCGGCATCCATGCATGAAGATTACATCCGGCCTCAGGAGAACGGAAGCCACTACGACTGCGATTACATGTACGTCGAGGGAGACGGCATGCGCCTGACTGCCGCCTGCGCGGACGCGGATCCGGACCGGACCTTTTCCTTCAATGTCTCCCTCTTCCCGCAGGAAGAGCTGGAGCACAAACGTCACAACTATGAACTGGAGCCATGCGGCAGCACGGTCCTGTGCATAGACCATCAACTTGCCGGGATCGGATCAAAGAGCTGCGGCCCCGATCTTTCGCCCAAATACAGAGTCTGCTCCGCGGACTTCCACTTTACATTTATTCTGAAGCCGGAGGTCATGTAGGACGGTAGAGACAGCCTTGTTGCAAATCCTTCCCTGACCGGTCTTAAGAGGTGTTTTCGCCCGTCCGGTCAGGTTGTGACGGTAAGGCCAGGATGTGACGGTTACATCCCGGCCGATGGAATAGAAAGGGAGAAGATAAAATGAGCCAGAATAAAGAAAAGACTTATTTGAAATGGTATAACAAAATAGGTTACGGCTCCGGAGATATAGCCGGAAACGTGGTCTATGCCCTTTTATCCGCGTTTGTCATGATTTTCCTGACAGACACGGTCGGCATGAATGCAGGTGTCGTAGGCACACTGATCGCAGTATCCAAGCTCTTTGACGGCGTGAGCGACATTTTTTTCGGATCATTAATTGACAAGACCCACTCCCGGATGGGAAAAGCCCGTCCGTGGATGTTCTATGGATATTTCGGCTGCGCGATCTGTCTTGTGGCGATCTTCTGCATTCCCGCCGGATCCAGTGCCACGGTCCAGTACGCCTGGTTCTTTATCGCCTACACACTTTTGAATGCCGGATTCTACACAGCCAACAACATTGCCTACTCCGCCCTGACAGCCCTGATCACCAAAAACAATCATGAACGTGTCCAGATGGGTTCCATCCGCTTTATGTTTGCTTTCGGCACCAGCATGCTGATTCAGACCATCACGGTCGGACTGGTGGCTCACTTCGGCGGCGGCGCGGCAGCCTGGCGCACAGTGGCGATCATCTACGCCATCGTAGGCATTATCTCCAACACACTCTCCGTAATGTCTGTCAGAGAGCTTTCCCCGGAAGAGCTTGCGGAAGGTGAGGAAGTTCAGGAACAGGCAGACGCCGAGGAGAAATATACCCTGGTCGATGCCTTCAAACTGCTGGTCCAGAACAAATATTACCTGATGATCTGCGCGTCCTATATTCTGATGCAGATCTATACAGCGACCCTGAACATGGGAATCTACTACATGACCTATGTGCTGAAAAACGCCAACCTCCTGGGCGTTTTCTCCTGGGCGATCAATATTCCCATGATCATCGGACTCCTGTTCACCCCTACTCTGGTCGCGAAATTCGGAGGCATGTACAAGCTCAATCTCATGGGCTACACCCTGGGCACCATCGGGCGTCTGGGAGTGGTGATCGCGGGTTATCTGGGATCCGTGCCGCTCATGCTCGCCTGCACAGCCGTCGCGGCGATCGGTATGAGTCCTCTGCAGGGCGACATGAACGCCCTGATCGCAACCTGCTCGGAGTATACCTTCCTCACTCACGGAAAGCGTGTTGACGGCACTATGTACTCCTGCACGTCACTTGGCACCAAACTCGGCGGCGGCATTGGCACCGCTCTCGCAGGATGGCTTCTGGCCTTCAGCGGATATGTCGGCGGCGCGGCCCAGCAGTCGGCATCCACCATGAATATGCTCCACATCATGTACCTGTGGATGCCCATGCTCTTCAACCTTCTCATCACTTTGATCCTGACCAGGCTCAACGTCGAAAAGGCCAATGAAGAACTGAGAAAGCACAAGTAACCGGCCGGACCTGTACCGGTTGATACGAATCGGCACGACTCCGGCGGAAACCGCGAATTGATACGTTGATATGCCTCCCGCGGAAACTATGATTCGGCATGCCTCCGGCGGAAAACCGTTCGATCATTTTTTACAGATTTCCCATTCTGTGCAGACTGCCGCCGCAAAGACAGACCAGGGGACACCAGCCCGTGATAAGGCTGATGT
>ODAI010880320.1_pt1 | contig 10434 bp, 9 predicted proteins | sample 1539321 | NCBI WGS metagenome assembly ODAI01 (sample SAMN02144231, study PRJEB22623) | gut metagenome | biome: sheep rumen | host: Ovis aries | place: New Zealand | reverse complement strand
TCCGCCTTGCAAAATCGTTCAGCGCCCGTGTAAAACCGGATTTAAAACCCATTTCATGCGTTCCGCCTTCTGCCGTCGCGATGCTGTTGACGAAAGAAAAAATGCTCTCCGAATAACTGTCCGTATGCTGAAAAGCCAGATTGATTTTTACTCCATCCTGTGTCCCTTCGAAGAAGACAATCTTGTCATAAGCCGGAGCTTTCTCCTGATTAATGGACCGCACATAGTCCTGGAGGCCGCCGAGATAACAATAGGTCACCGTTTGCAGGTCCGGATTACTCTCTCGTTCGTCAACGAAACTGATCTCAATGCCTTTGTTGAGATACGCTAGTTCCCGCAGGCGTTTACGAATCGTCTCTGCGTTAAAAACAGTTTCCTCAAAAACGCGGTCGTCCGGCATGAAAACAACCCGCGTGCCGTGCCTTCTGGTGCCGCCCAAACGGAGCAGTTCCGTTACCGGTTTACCCGAAACAATCTTCTTTTCCTTGTCGTCATACTGGCTTTCAAAACGCATCTGATAGTGGGCACCGTTGGTATAGCTGTCTACCGTCATCCATCGGGAGAGCGCATTGACAACCGATGCGCCCACGCCGTGCAGTCCTCCGGAGAACTGATAGTTCTCATGGTCAAACTTTCCACCTGCATGCAGCTTCGTATACACCAGTTCAATGCCGCTGATCCCTAATTGAGGGTGTATATCCGCCGGTACGCCGCGCCCGTCATCCTCAACGGAAGCGCTTCCGTCCCGATATAACTGCACGGAAATCTTTCTCGCAAATCCGTTCGCTGCCTCATCGATGGCGTTGTCGACAAGTTCCCAAATCAGATGATGGAGTCCCCTCGGTCCCGTAGAGCCGATATACATACCGGGACGCATCCGAACTGCGTCCAATCCTTCCAATACCCGGAGCGAGCTGGCATTGTATTCTTTTGGCATTCAATCATCCCTCCAAGGATCGAAAGATCAATCGTCATCCTCACGCTGTTCCGCCGTTTCTCCCATATCTTCTTCCTTTATCGGAAGGGCAGCAAGAACGTCTTCTTTAGTCAGCGTAATCAGGAAATCTTTTGTGATTTCACATTTTGCTTCAGCTATCCTGTTCGCCTGAGCAGATACAAGCTTTTCCAGCACATTCCGCATTCCGCGCGCATTGCCGAAATCCATTCGTTCAGCAAGCGTCATCCGTTCCAGATACACGCGTATTCCGGCGTTTGCCCAAGAGGTCAACGCATAGCCTTGTTTCTTTGCATTCATCGCAAGGATATCCATCAGTTCGTCAATCGTATAATCCGGAAAATCGATGTATTTATTGAACCGCGAAATAAGGCCCGGATTGCTGGTTAAAAAGTCGTGCATTTCATCCGTGTATCCGGCAACGATTACAACCAGATCATCTCGGTGGTCTTCCATCAGTTTGACCAGTGTATCAATCGCCTCTTTGCCGAAGTCATTCTCCATTCCTTTTCTGGCAAGCGCATATGCCTCGTCAATGAACAGAATGCCCCCCAGCGCACTGTTTACAACCTCCGTTACCTTCCCGGCTGTCTGGCCGACGTAGCCCGCCACCAGGCCGCTTCGATCCGTTTCAATCAGTTGGCCCTTGCTGAGGAACCCCAGTTTTTTATAGATTTTGGCAATCAGGCGGGCAACGGTTGTTTTACCAGTTCCCGGATTGCCAGTAAAAACCATGTGGAAACTCATATCCATAACCTTTAACCCGTGTTCGCGTCTCATTTCGCGAACGCGAATCAGATTGGCAAGGGTATGGACTTCTTTCTTAACCTCAGTCAAGCCGATCAGACTGTCCAACTGATTCATGACCTCTTCCAGCGTCTCTTCAGGCTCCTCAACCTTCTCCGCTGTTTCGGTCGTTTTTTTCTGGCTGTTCGTTTCCTTTTTTTGCGCTTTGGGCAATTCCGGAATCATACCCTCGTCTGTGTTTATGGCATGGCGCCCGGCCGCACGGCTCATGAGGAAGGTCCTGAGGCCCCCCGCATAGCCTGTGATAAACTGCATCTCTTTGCCGGTCAGATCCGCATCTGCTTCCGCGGCAGCATAGAGCAGCTGGGTTACACCGCTGACAAAATCGTGTGCGCTTTTTGTCCCGTCTTTGTCGTCCATTGCAATACAACATTTCAACAGCAACGGGGTTCCCTCTGCAAAGGACCGGTTTTTATATCCGGTCTGCAGCGCTTTTTCCGGGTCGGCCTTTCCAATGCTCAGCACATCTCTTGACGGAATCTCCGCAGTAAAACGTATCATTTCCTGCGAAATCGTGCCGTTGACCTGGGCCATACGCAAAAGAAGCGACTGGATGTACATATCCAGAAAGAGTCTGATATCGCTTGCTCCGACACGCTGCCAGTTTCCGCTGGAAACCAGTTGATCGCAGGCTTCCAGCATTTTATCGTAACTCCGGCGCCCTTTTTCATAAGCCTGATTATTCATTCTGTGTATTCCCCTTTCACGCTGGCTTTGTTTTTTTCGGAATAAAGCGTCTCAGCTTGGCTGCCAGCTTATTCCGCTCCGATGCATTGAGCACAAACACCCTGCTTACAGGAATCTGATAAGCATGCAGATAGTACCCCAGGAACAGTATGCCCGCTGCGGTATACGAGGCGACAGACGCCGCAGCTGCTCCCATTTTCCCCCACAGCGGGATGGTCAGCATGTTACAAATGATGTTAACGGCTACGGAGGCAGTCAGCATACCGAGATATACATATTTTTTGCCCTGTGCAAGAAGCAGCGTCCCCACAATTTTAAACCAGCTCATCGGAATGATTCCAAAGGCCAGCAGAACCGTTACCGGATAGGCAGGCAGGAATTCGCTGCCTGCAAGAATCCAGATTGCCGGCCTTCCTAGGACAAGAATCCCCAACAGGATAAAAACTGTAAGATAGAGATTGACCTTCATGCTCATGGTCACTTCATCAATCGCATCATCTTTCGCGGTACGTGAGAACAGCACCTCCCGGAACGCATCCGGAATCAGCCACCCATATTCGGACAGCGATACGCCAAGCGTATAAAAACCGATTTCCCTGTCCGGCACATGGTACAGATAATCCATCATAAGCGTATCAATGCGATAATTCAGCGTGAGCATCAGCGTGGTGATCATGGAGACTATCCCAAAGGGAACGATCTTTGCCGTAAACCGCAAATCGGCGCGCAGCGGATTCGGCAGCTTTCTCATTCTCTGAAGCGCCATTATGATCGTAATCAGGTCCCCGACGATAATAAGAGCGAGTGAAACGATAATTGTGCGTTTCATCGTATAGAAGGCGAGAATCGTAATGATCGTATTCGTGATTCTTGCGGTAAAGAAGATGACATTTTTGTATTTGACATCCTCTACCATGATCAGGAAGCTGAGCTGGTTGGCCAGCACCTGAATTGGGGCCAGCAGGCAGACCGCCGTGAGCTTTGGCGAATCGAAGAATACTGCCCCCGCTGCCCCGATTCCCATATAAACGAGAAACTGCAGCATAAAAATGCGCAGAAATTTATCCAGTACTTCCGGTTCATGCTGCCGCTTATAATATGGATAGGGCTGATAGAGGCCAAAGTTTGCCGTCACTGCAACAATGGACAAGAGGGAGGAAATACTGCCCAATTGACCTTTCAGTTCTGCGCCCAGAAAGCGGTTTGAGAAGCTGGAGGCAATCAGACCAATCAGTACCGCGGTGATCTTGGTGAAGATCGTGAAGACGTAATCGTTGTTGAAAACGGTTTTCATCATGCGCCGGATCCGATTCATCTTATACCTCCTTCCTTTGTCTACTCTTGTATAATGACCCGGTTGCTCTGGTCCGCCGTCTTCGTCGAATAAACAACTGGCCATCGGCCTTTTAAAGCTGATGCTGCGCTGTCACGGTCGGCAGCATCCCAATAAATGCCGAAAACTGCAGATCCGCTTCCCGTCATCTGCACGGCAACCGCACCGTGTTCCTTCAATGCTTCCATCGCTTCGCGTATCTGCACTCTTTTTTCCACAGCAACGCGCTGGAGGTCATTTCCGATTCTCATCTGCAGACTGTCCAGGTTTCTTGCCTGTAAAGCTTCGGCTGCAGCCAAGGGGTCTGCGTGCAGCGCATTTGCTTCAGTAGCCTGATCAAATGCAGCGAAAACTTCTTTGGTCGACAGCCCGCGGCACGGCTGGATGACAAGCAGATCTACCGGCGGCGGATTTCTTAAAACCGTCAGTTTTTCGCCAATTCCACGCGCACGTTGAAGCCCGCCCCGTATACAAAACGGCACGCCTGCGCCGATCTTTACAGATATGCGTTCCAGCTCTTCCATAGAGAGTCCCGTATGCCAAAGCCGGTTCAGGGATACCAACGTAGCGGCAGCGTTGCTGCTGCCTCCGCCCATTCCCGCTTCCATCGGAATCTGCTTATGTAGCCTGATTGCTGCGCCTTTATTGCAGGACGTCTGCGCCGAAAGAACCTTTGCCGCCTTGATAACAAGGTTCTTGTCACTTGCTTCCAGATTTGAGCTGTAGGAGCCTGTAATCTGCAGCGACAGTGAATCCGATTCATCAAACCACAACTGGTCTGCGAATTCAACCGATTGCATCAGCATATCCAGTTCGTGATAGCGATTTTCCGTCACACCGACGATGCTCAGCGTCCAGTTGATCTTCGCCAGTGCATCTGCTCTTATTCTCACAGGTTACCTTCTTTTTCGTTCATGCAGGCTTCTATCGCTTCTGTAGTCTTCGGTATCTTCTGTGTCAGGCAAATGCATCCGTGCTCTGTGATGAGTAAATCGTCTTCTATGCGGATGCCGATTTCCTCCTCGTCGATATACAGACCCGGTTCATCCGTAATAACCATACCCGGTGCAAGAAGAGTTTCCTCCAGTGCAGCATCATGCGTATCAATTCCCAGATGGTGTGATACGCTGTGCATGTAATAGCGGCCGACCTCTGAAGGATCGGCGATTTTACCCATCTTTTGCAGTTTTTCCGCCAGTACCGTTTTACAAACGTCGTTCAGGTCCTTCAGCGAAAGACCGGGTTTTGCAGCATCCTGCACCGCAAGGTTGGCGGCAAGCACTGCATCGTAGATTTCCTTTTGACGGTCACTGTACCGGCCGGAGACCGGGAATGTACGCGTCACGTCCGCACAGTAGCCATTATAACGCGCACCGAGGTCCATCAGCAGCAGCTGCCCCGCTTTCATCTCTGAACAGTTTTCTTCATAGTGGAGCATACAGCCATTCGCTCCACTTCCTGCAATGGTCGGGAATGCCGTTCCCTCGGCCCCGAGCATACGGATCTGGTACTCAAACTCCGCTTGGGCCTGGTATTCTTTCATGCCCGGCCTAAGCTCGTGCATGACCCGGACAAGTCCTTTGTCGGTCAGTTCAATCGCCTTTTCAATGGCCCGCACTTCCTCATCGTCTTTCACCATACGCATAGGCGTCAGAAGTGCGTGTGCATCCATGATCCGGATCGCAGGATACGCGGCGGAAAACTGTCTTGCTTTTGCAAGATTGTAACTCTCAAGGTCCCCAACGGCGTTCCGATAGCAGTCGAAATAAGCTGCTTCGCACTTGTTCCGGGAAAGGAATCTGCTGAGCTGGGATTCCAATTCGTCCAGATAGAGCACATCGTCTATTCCGCTTACCGCTTTTGCTTCTTCCGGCCGTACCCGCCTTCCCGTCCATCTCTCTTCCCTGGGTTTTGGTTCTTCTATGAACAGCAGCATCTTTTCTGAAGACTCCCGCTTCAACATTAACAGCGCCATGTTCTCTCTTCTCAAACCAGTCAGATAAAAGAACGGATGGTTGGCGTCATACGGGAGGGATGCGTCCAGCGATCCCGGCACCGCCTCTCCCGAGTACAGCAGCATCAGACTGCCGACCTGCATCTTGCTTAGAACCTTCTTCCGCCGCTTGGCATATACGTTCATTTTCAAATTCCCCCTTGCTCTTTAATATACGCATTCTCCGCTATCTCAGCCAGCTTATGCGTAATCCGTATCACTCCGTTATCCCTTGCGCTTCTGCACCCATTGGTCATTACGCAGATAACCAGCTCGCTGATCGGTTCAAAATACAGATTGCAGACAATGCCTTCATTGGTTCCCTGATGTCCGTACGCTGTTCGCCCGGTAAAAACGCCTTCCTGACGAATACAGAAGAAGCTGTACGGCGACCGTTCCGTTATGCCTGTGGTCTCGGGGCTTTGCGCCTGCCTCATTCGCTGCAGAGCTTCCCCGCTCAGCACGCGAACACCGTCCACGGTTCCGTCTGTGCAGGCAGCAATACCGAGCCTGGTTAAATCCTTTGGACGGATCAGCAGGCTTCCTACCGTAATCCGGTAATGCAAATCCGGGTCCGGATTCTCATCATATTCTTTGCGAAGCATATAGGACGGTGCCTGATACAGCGAACCGTCTTTTCGATAGGTCGCAACGATGTCTTCCGGCGAGGCAAGCTGTGTCGCTGTATAGGCTGCGTCAATCCCCAATGGATCAAAGAGGTATCCCCGTATGAACGACGAAACATCCTGCCCTGTCACGGATTCGATGATGGAACCGGTTATACCGGCACCGAAATTTGAGTACTTATACTGGCTTCCCGGCGCAACCGCCCGAAAATTGGCCATCGCCTTTTTATCAAGGGCAATCATGTCCGACAGTTTACTGTTCTTATAGTTAAAAGAAGCCCCTTCGTTGATGCCAGATGTATGGCTCATCAGCATCCTCAAGGTAATCGGCTGCCCTGGATACCTCGGGTTGCCCGCTGCGTACCCCAGATAGTTGCTGATGTCCTCATCCGGGTGCAACAAGCCCTCATCCATCATCTTTTGGAGTGCGATGCCTGTCACAAACTTGGTGACGCTTGCGCATTTAAAGTATGTGTTCTCTGTAACCGGGACATTCGTCGTTTTTTGCTGTACGCCGTAATACCGCTCATAGACAATCTCGCCGTGCTGCGCAACGACAAAGGCGCCGCCCACCGTCTTCATCGATCGAAAAACCTGATCCACGGCTTGATCCATGTCTTCGCAATAGCCGGATAGCGGCAAACACAGCAAAAGCACAAGTATCCAGGGCATGAACAGCTTCTTCATTGCATTTCCTTTCCATCTCTTAATATCATTGGGCGCCGACAGCTGCCGGACCTCCAAACTTGAAAAGTTTCATCATCTCATTGGTCAAGCTGTCGTCAGTCGGTTGTAATTCAATTTCCTCCCGTTTTACCCACGCGGCATATTTGAGCTCATGATTATCCATTTTGATGACGTCCTCTCCGTCCACGTCACAGTAAAAGCCCATCAATATGTCGGAAGCGATTCCCCAGGGCTGCGATTTATAGTACCGGATGTTCTTAACCCGAAGCCCGACTTCCTCTTTTACTTCACGGCAAACGGTTTGTTCCAGCGTTTCGCCTATTTCTGTAAAACCCGCAACCAGCGCGTTATGTGCGTAACCTCTGTTGTATTTTGTCAATAGCAGGCTGTCGCCATTCGTAACCCCGATAATCACGGCCGGATTGATTCTGGGATAGATCCGGTTCCCACAAGCCGGGCAGACCAGTGCACGTTCCGTATGGTCCTGAACGGTTTTACATCCGCACGCGCCGCAAAACCGGTTGGTCTGATACCAATTCCAAAGATGAAGTCCAGTGAAAGCTGCAAACAGTTTCCACCTGGATTCCATTCTCTTCTCCCGCAACGCCCGGAGGTCATACCAGTCGAACCCATCCGGGCGCTCGTCAGGATCCATGATAAGGAAGTATTTCTCTTCCCCGATTGAAAAGAGATAAACGGGCTCAGGCCCTTTTAAAACGCGCCAGCGCGGGAAATCCATTGTCCCGGCCAATTCGTTCACGGATACCAGTATTCGTCTGTCTTTAAAACAGATAACCGGACTGTCATCCACCGGCAAAGCTTCCGTATAGCTGTTATTCAGTTCAAGCGGGAGAATGTCTTGAATCATAGGCGGCCGATCTCCTTTGATCGAATTATCCGAGTCGCTGCGCCAGCAGACGGTTGACCATCGCTCCGTCAGCCTTTCCCTTCACCCTCGGCATCAGTACTTTCATAATCCTGCCTTTATCTCGTGCTTCCGGCTTTTCTATTCCCATTTCGGACAGGACTGCTGTAATAGTCTCAAGTACTTCGTTTTCATCCATCAGCTTCGGAGCAAACTCTTCATACACCGAAACCCTGTATCGTGCTTCAGCTATGATCTCTGTTCGGTCAGCCGGTGTCGTCTCAATGGTTTCCTGTGCTTGTTTGATCTCGTGGAGAACGACCGTATTTTCCTCTTCTTCCGTCAATTCCTCACGTTTGTCAATCATTTTTGCTTTCAGAGCCGAGAGAAGAAGCGAAAGCGCATCCTTTCGCTGTTTGTTTTTGTCCCGCATAGCCTGCATCATGGCTGCGCGTACTGCTTCAATTCTTGACATGATTTGCTTCCTTTCTCAAAAACGGAATCTAAGCATTCAGCGGCAGTACCCTTATTCAATCGTCTCTGTATTTTACCTTTCGTGCAAAGACCCGTCAACTCTCCTGCAGTCAATCCATTCTGAAACGTGACCATGGATCTGCTGCGGGTGGCAGTGCTTCAAAGTGCATTTCGTTTTTCAGGGTCGGATGGACAAGCCCCATGTATGCTCCCCAAAGCGCAATCTGCTCTCCGGGTTTTCCCTGACCGTATCGTGCATCTCCCCAGATCGGGAAGCCGGCATGGCTGAGTTGAACACGAATCTGATGCGAGCGTCCGGTAAAGAGTTTCACTTTCAGCAGGCTGAATTCTCCCTGCGCGGATATACGGTCATATGCGAGTATCGCTTCTTTTCCCCCGGGGGTATCAGGCTCTACTGTTTTCACCGTGTTGGTTCTTTCATCCTTCAGAAGATAATCCCGGAGTTCAGCATGTTCGGGCGTGCATCCTCTGACCACTGTCAGATATACCCTCGACAGGGTCTTCTGCCGCACCTGGCTGCTCAGCCGTTCTGCCGCCTTACTGGTTCTGGCCAGCACGACAAGCCCGCCGACCGGTCTGTCCAGCCGGTGTACAAGCCCCAAATAAACAGCACCGGGTTTTTGATATCGATTCGCGAGATAAGCCTTCATGGCATTCTGAAGGTCTTCATCACCCGATTGATCTGCCTGCGTTGGCATGTTCGGAGGTTTCACTACAACAAGCAGGTGATTGTCTTCATAAACGATTCTAACGCCGCGCCATGTATCCATCATCGGCTCTCCCATCGGCCTGAGGTTCCGCACGGAAGAACACCGCCGGAGCTCACGGGCAGACAGATTTCGTCTGCCGTTATCATTCCGCCGAAGCGTCTTGTGACCGTCATATCGATCATATTCCCCAATACGCTGGCCTGGAATCCTGTCGTATACCCGTTGATGAGATAAAAGAGAGGCTTGTCCTTCAGAGCTTCCGAGCAGGCCTTGACCAGTCCGTACAATTCATTTTCAAGTTTCCATACCTCGCCGCCCGGTCCGCGCCCGTAGGACGGCGGATCCATGAGAATTCCGTCATAGAAGTGTCCTCTGCGGACTTCACGCTGAACAAATTTTAACGCATCGTCTACGATCCAGCGCGTTTGTTCTTCCCGCAGGCCGCATAATTCCCTGTTCTCTTTTGCCCATTGTACCATTCCTTTGGCTGCATCCACGTGGCACACCTGTGCGCCTGCCGCTGCGCAGGCCATCGTGGCGCCCCCGGTGTATCCGAAAAGATTCAGCACCTTTACCTCGCGGCCTTCCGTCCGGCCTTTTCTGATCAGGGACTGCATCCACTCCCAGTTAGTCGCCTGTTCCGGGAAAAGGCCCGTATGCTTAAAGCCGGTCGGCCTGACCCAGAAGCTCAATTCTTTATAAGAAATCTGCCAGCGGTCCGGCAGTTTCTCAAAGAACTCCCATGCGCCTCCGCCGCGTTCGTTCCGGTGATAATGTGCCTGGGCTTTCTTCCATAAATCCGGCGCACGCTGAGGCCATATGGCCTGTGGGTCCGGTCTGCGCAGTATGACATCCTTCCAGCGCTCCAGCTTTTCGCCAAAGCCGCAATCCAGCACCTCGTAATCCTTCCAGCCGTCAGTGAGAAACATGGTCATTCCTCCATTGCAAATCTGGGCAGGCGGTCTGCCTGTGCTTCTATCATTCGTGCAAGGACTTCTTCGGCATAAAGAAGATCCACGCCGGACAACGCGGGATCAATCTGCAATCCCTCCCGCAATGCTTCCCGGTCCCCTTTGGCCGCAGCCTCAGCGTACAGCAGATTGCAAAGGGAAAGCTGTTCTACGATATCCTGCAATTCAACAGGCAGCGTGCAGAGAGTTCCTTTTACCTTTCCATTCTCAATCACGGCAGGCCCTTCTACAAACCGCCCTGCGGAGACGCCGGGTATGCAGCCGTCACACGGATGGACAAGGCTCTGAACCGTGCTGTCTTCCAT
>ODAI012900697.1_pt1 | contig 10435 bp, 6 predicted proteins | sample 1539321 | NCBI WGS metagenome assembly ODAI01 (sample SAMN02144231, study PRJEB22623) | gut metagenome | biome: sheep rumen | host: Ovis aries | place: New Zealand | reverse complement strand
TGTTTCCGGCGGCATCCTTTACCTCCACGGAGGGAACTGACATGAGACCGCTTACTTCATAATTAACTTCCTTCGGAACATCGATATATTGTGCAACGATCTCAAACTCCTTATAAGGAGCCGCTTCGCCCACCAGCTCTCTTTCGTCCAGCTGAATGCCGTTGACGTATGCGGTGTAATTATCCGGGATGGAAACAGTGATGCCCTCATCTCCTTTTTCATAAATGGGAACCACTGAGTCAACCGCCCACTCCTGAACAGAGAGTATGAACATAAGCTGCTCGGAAGAGGTCGACTTAAGATTAACCGTAGCTACATGCTCATCATCCGCATACAGCTCATAGATCGGAGCCTGGGCATCATAGCTTGAAGGATTCTCCTTGTAGGTAATGGTCTTTCCCTCAAGTCTCTTTGCATACGCATCCTTATAAACATCCCCTGACTCAAATCTGGAAGAGCTCTGTGCAAAATCCATTGAGCTGATATCACCGGCCTGGATCTTGGCCACCACATCATCCATAAAATACTCGGGCTGTGCCTTCTCGTAGATCAAAAGATCCTTCTTGATGACACCGTTTATAACGTACGCCCAAAAGCCGATCATGGCGATCACAAGAATGGCGTAAAAAGCCCAGAAAACCAATGAAACCTTTTTATTACTTTTATTGCTCATTTCCGGTTACCTCCTTTCTACCACGAACGCAAGAGGCAATCTCCATGATGCGTTGGAATAATACAGAGTAACCGATGTCATTTCCCACTCTCCGTCACAGTACATGCAGGAAGAGCTTCCGCCGTCAAGGTTTGCGGCATTTACTGCGCCGTACTCCTGCATTACGGAAATTATATCCGCAGCGGTGGAACCCAGATGTCCGCCGGCACCACGTCCGTCGGTAACAAACAAAAGAACTGTTCCGTCAGCCTTCTGACCAATGACCGTACGGGGATTTGCGCCGCTTCCGCTTCCGTTAAGGGAAACGGATTCGCCGTTTATTATAAGCTTTGTAAAATGATTATCATCTCCGTCAGCGATATCCTTAAAGCTTACCGCATCTCTGATATTGAGTTCCTCCACCAGAGCCTTGACGGACTCCTTTGACATGCCGCCGATGTCTCTGATGATCAGGATATTGTCGGTGTTAAAGCCCACCATTACGTCTCCGGCATAAGGATTGTTGTACTGGATTTCTCCGTCGCATACAACGATTCCCTTGGGGGATCCGCCCTTGTTACTGTCTGACTGATACTCACCGCCGTTTACACCTGCCAGGAAATTTCCCCCATCCACAAGTTCATCCAGGGTCTTTCCGTATTCCTTCCAGGAACCGTCATATATGGTGGTAAGTTTAACTCTTGAAGGGTCGTTTATTATCATCAGCTTTCCGAAATAAGTACGTCCGGAAATCTCGACAATTTCAAATCCGTTTATGTCAAACTCGGGAGCGGTCTCGCCTTCGGCTACCTGCTCATCGGAAGAGCCGCCGCCCACACTGATCAGATTCGTGTCGACCTCCGCCTCCAGCTTACCCATACTGTTGCGATTTGTGATCTCTTCGATTTCCTCTGTGGAAAGGAAGATCTTGTTTACAAACTTAAGCTGTCCCGTCTCCTGGATCGTGGATGCCATAAGGTTTTTGGCGGATTCGGGTCCATTGTAGATATTGCTTAAGACAAAATAGATTCCTGCAACATTGATAAGAAGGAAGGTAAGGAAAACAAGTCCTACCCTGCCTGCAATATAATAAACCGCGCTTCCCGTTGCCACTCCCATAAGAACGCCCAGCACTACAGCTCCGATTATTCCCATAAGCACAGGACTCAGCAGGAACATTGCTCCCAGAACCGCTCCGATGGCAGCTCCAAAGGTTGCTCCCAGGAGTCCGCCGGCCACGCCGACAATTATCATCAGGCGCTTATTGGGCTTTCTCTTTCTCTTTTTTCCGTTTTCTCCGATACCGTTTCCGTAATGAGTCATGCGCCCGGAAGAAGCTTCCTTGTTAACCTTTTTGCTGACATACTTTGCTTCCAGATCCTCAAACATGAGATCCTCATCGGTATTCTTTGATGAAGCCTTTCCATATGCGGCATTACTGCTCCCGGTCTCTTCCTCATAATTCTCCGGAGGATAATAATTTCCCGCGGTGTCATAGCAGCCGCCCTCGGCATCATAATAGTTTCCGTCGGGATCGTAGTATCCGCCCTCAGTGTCGTAATAATACCCCTCCTCGTCATAATATCCGCCGGTGGAATCATGATAGTAGCCGTTCTCGTCATAATATCCGCCGTTTTCATCATAAGTGTAGGTATTATTGTCAGAATTAAACCTGCTCTTCATAATTGACTAAACTTACTCCTTTTTTATCTGAAGACCCATCTTTGCTGCACCTGATAGCTGACCAGGAAGAGCAGCACGTCGACAATGGGCTTATATACCAAGCCTTCCAAAGCCTCTCCGCCTCCGAAGAGCGCAGAAAAGCCAAACACTCCCGCAGCCGCAAGTATCATCTGTATGAAGCAGAGAAGATAATACTTCCAGACCGATCTCTTGACAGAAGTGTTCGATTCAAATACCGCATTTCTGTTCAAAATATAATTGACTATGGAAGAGATAACTCTGGCCACGACCGTAGCGATGAGTACCTTCAGCGCCACCGCGTCGTTTCCGCCGGAGAAGATCTTTACAAAGAATCTTCCGATGCCGGTATCGATCTTTATATTCTCGAGAAGCACTGAGCCCGCCAGCAGGAAATTGAAAAGGTTGAAAAGACCTATGTCAATAACGCAGCAGATCAGCGAACTGAGAGTGTACTTGAATATGAACTTTAATATTATACGATATATTTTTATAGAGTCAAGGAAGGGGTTGAAGTGGGTTTCCGAATTGTCATCTATATATACCGTATCGATAGTCTCCTCCACCCAGGATATCTTATGCTTATGAAGGGCAAAAAACATTTCCGTTTCATACTCGAATCTCTCGCCCTTTGTCTGAACCAGCATGGGCAGAAATTCTCTCGGAATGGCGCGAAGCCCTGTCTGGGTGTCCGAGATCTTCATGCCGCAGAACATGGAAAAGACTCTGCTGGTAGTCTTGTTTCCGAAGCGGCTCTTTGGCGGAACATTGGGACTGTCGAAATCCCTGCAGCCCAATACCACCTTATTCTTTTCCGAAAGCATTCTCTCGGCGCACTTTAAAATATCATGTGAAGTGTGCTGTCCGTCTCCGTCCACAGTCACGACTCCCTTAGAGTCCGGCCTGTTCTTCAGCACAAATTCAAATGCAGTCTTAAGGCCTCGTCCCTTTCCCTTGTTTACTTCGTGGGTCAGCACGGTAACTTCGGGATGCTCCGCTGCCTTTTTAAACGGTTCCAGATGGTCTTCCTTACTTCCGTCATTGACCACCACGATATCAGTGAATCCGTTTTGGATAAGACCATCCACAACACTATTTAGTTTTTCATCCGGATTAAGGGATGGTAAAACTACAGTAACGTCCATAAATAACTAATGCCTGTTCCTTCTATCTTTTCTGTTTTTTCTGCTCGCAGAAACTCTGATGCCAATAAATGCAGATATCGTGATAAGAGCAGCACCTCCTACGCACGCTGCAACGATAAACTTTTTATCTGCGGATGAATATTCAGGATCCGACTGTCCTATCCCAAGATCGGGCTCCTGCTCCACCACATAAACCGGTTCCGGATCCGGCTCCGGAATCAGAACGGGGATTGATTCCCGTCTGGTATATCCACAGTTCACACAGGTGTAGACTCTGACGCCCTCTGTCTCATAGGTGGGCTCCGTCTCCACCGTACCTTCATCAAAGGTATGAACGTGAAGAGTGTAATCTGCCTTGTAGGAATATCCGCACTCTTCGCAGGTGTAAGTCGTATATCCGAAATTCTCGCAATCACCAACGGTTACTTCCGTGGTGTAAGTGGGATTCTCACACATATCGGGATAAAGATCCCTGCTGTAATCAAAGATCTCGTCCCTGGTGAAGGTCTCACTGTTTCTTGCATAATCAAACTCCCAGATCATTACCTCGCCGAAGATGGGTTCGCAATATGCTCTTCTGTTTGTATTATCCTCAAAGAAGGTGATCTTTCCGTCAACGGTATTGCCCGTGAGAGATCCCTTATAACCAATGTTTAAATTGGGATAGAAAATATACATTCCGACGATACCGCCGTTGTGTACATATCCATGGTCCGAATCGTATCCGTGAACAGTGACATTACAGTCGTCCACATCCAGATATCCTGCTCCGAACACACCGCCCATGTACTGCTCGTCACGCTCCGCTGCATTTTTGTCAACGCAGACAAGAGTGGAATTAATGGTACAGCCGGAGGCCTTACCGCAGCCGTATCCCACCAGGCCCGCCACACCGAACATGGGCGCATTCACCTTCAAAGTGATCCTGGCCTCATCTATCACGCAGTTAACGATCCTTGTCTTTTCCGTATATCCGGCGATGCTGCCCACAAAGCAGCTCTCATCCGCATCCACATCCGCGCTCATTCCCAGAAGAGTGAGATTCTTTATGGTAGCTCCCGTTGCGGCATCAAACATTCCCGCAAACTTTGTATCATACTCCTTGAAATTACCGTCATAGGTTTTGTAAACGGCATCTCCAAGTTCAGTGACATGAAGATTTAAAACGGCATGACCGTTTCCGTTTAAGATTCCGTGAAAAGAAAATGGAGTCCAGGGAACATCCTTCATATCTATATCATCATCCAGAACATAACTTGCATTGGGATCCTCCTTCATGGAAAGGAGCTGCTCGGGAGTGCTGATATGGATCCTGGTGTCCTCAATGGAAACATCCGTCAGATTCTCGAAAAAGTCATTGTCCGTATCATATCCCACATTGGTGCGGTACAGTCCCCAGGCCGCACTGTTAATCTCAGGATGCTTATCATTCGGATCATCCGATACATAGAACCAGCACCACTGCTGGGAAACATGCTGCTTATAAGCCAGTGAGGCGATCTCCACAGGGCAGAGTCCGTCTCTTTCGTCCACGGGCTGACGCAGATCCAGAGTGATGACATTTTCCTGATAATTGTGAAAATATGCCTTTGGAGTATCCCACGCATCATAAAGAGCGCTCTTACCCTCCGCGTATGCGGGATCCGCTGCATTTTCAAGGGCTGTGGCCACCGAAGCCGCCACCAGCTTGTGAAAACCGTGTCCGTACTCACCGTTAAAATCGTGGGTGATGACAACGGAAGGCTTGAATCTTCTGATCTCGGAAGCTTCGTAGGCGATCATGTCATCCTCGTTGTACTGATTTCTGGCACTCTCAAGCGAATCGGCATAGACATCGGGAAAATCACCGCAGACCGGGTAGTATCTGACTCCGTCGCACCACAGTCCGTCCAGCTTTTCATGCTCTCTGACCGTTAAATTGTCCCAATATTCCGTAAGATACGAAACCTGTACCTTTGCATTATATTCGTAAATGTATTTTGCGATAGCGGATCCGAAAAACAGGATCTCATCATCCGAATGACTGGAAAAAACCAGTATATCAGCTTTCTCGCAGGGGGGCTGCCACTTCTGAACATCCGACGGAACGCGGGTCTTATCCGTAAATATCCTGACCCTTGAAAGCTTAAATCCGGGGCAGCCGTCTATGGTAATACTTGATGTAGCCTCGTCAAATTCCACATACTCATGGAGAAATCCGTAGCTTCCCCCGATGAGATCCGCAGTGTCCGTATGAATATTATATTCCGAAACCGGTGAATCCCAGATCAGATAAACAGCTTCAATACTGCTGCCATCCGCTGATTTCACGGTCACGCTGTCACCGTCAGTTAGGGTGACGGACGTATTATAATCTGTATCCGTAACGGCTGCCGATCCGCTTCCGTTGGAAAAAGTGATCTGAGCACTGACCTCGCTCTCCTCGGCAACAGTCTTACTAAATAGCATCCAAAAGCCTGTAAACACCGCAATGATCACCGTTGCGGCGCACAGCAGAACATGTTGAAACGACCTTTTCATATCACAATTCCTCATCTTTACACAGTTAGAATCATTGTATCACAATATTTTTCCATTGTATAGGAAACTTTATTTACCTTATTGCAGGCGCTATTGCGCAAATCAGGTACCTAATCTATAATGGACAATTAAGGCAAGTAAGTGCAGACAGATATTTAAAGTATGAGGAAAAAGAATTTGGATATATCAAAAACCGAAAAAGAAAAAAAGAGCTTCCTGATATTTCGTATCGTCCTGATCCTGCTGTGGGTGGCTATGATGGCGCTGATCGTATGGTTTTCCGACCAGCCCGATTATGTTTCCCAGGAGCAGTCTCTGAGCGTGGGCAAATTCTTATGCAGCCTGCTGGTGGGGGACTACGAGAATATGACTCCCGACAAACAGCTGGAATATGCAAAGATGCTGGACCATTTCGTCAGAAAAAGCGCCCATTTCTGCGAATATGCAGTCCTGGGCGCCTTGACATTCAATGCTGTAATGCTTTTATTTGAGAGGATTCTCACCCGCATAAGGGGTAAATTAAAAACCATTCTCCCGAAGATCACCACCGTTTTCTGGTGCTTTCTTTTCGCTGCTTCGGATGAATTACATCAGTATTACGTTCCCGGAAGATTCAGTTCCTTTAAGGATGTTCTCTTGGATACCGCAGGTGCTGCAACCGGAATGCTCTTCATCCTGCTGATGATCTTTCTGATCACTCGGTCAAAAAGACCTTCTCGGAAGGCAGATATTTGATCAGTGCCTTTTCCAGATCCACTCCCTTTACCGGCTTTGAAAGATAGTCGATAAAGCCTAATTTCCGGTACTCTTCATCCACCCCGTGAAGGGCATTTGCAGTCAATACTATCACGGGAGTGTCGGTATTCGATCCGCTTTCCCTGATGCGGTTAAAGCTCTCCACTCCGTCCGGGGCAGGCATCATGTGATCCATAAAAATGAGATCAAACTTTTCTGTCATACATCTGTCGATGGCTTGTTTTCCGCCCTCTGCGATCTGAACATCCACAAGAGTCTTTCCTAAGAGTGCCTTCACCACCTTCAGGTTCATAGGCACATCATCAACCACCAATATTCTGGCATCCGGAGCGGTAAAGCTTTCTTTGTAATGCCTGTCTTCCTTTATATGCTCAACCGTAAACTTACCTGCAGGAGCTTCATCCACCACTGCCTGCGGAATGAATGCAGTGAACACACTTCCCACTCCCGGTTCGCTCTCCACCGTCACGCGGCCGTGCATCATATTGCACAGTTCCCTGGTGATGGTCAGTCCCAGTCCCGTTCCTTCCACATTTCTGTTTCTGGATTCGTCAACTCTCTGGAAAGCATCGAAAAGTATCTTTTGATTTTCCTTTGAAATACCGATTCCCGTATCCTTTACTTCCAGTGATACATTAATGAATCTGTTGCGCACCTCCGCGTATTTTACCCGCACAGTCACGCCGCCTTCATTGGTATATTTGATGGCGTTGGAGACCAGATTTGAGAGGATCTGTCTGACTCTCATCTCATCTCCGTAGAGCACCTTCGGAATATTCTCATCGCATTCCACCGTAAAGGAAAGACCCTTTTCCCGGGCCGTGGGCCCTAGGATAGTATAGCAGTCCCGCAGCACCTTATGTATGCTGTAGTCCGCTTCCACTATAGTCATTCTGCCGGCTTCTATCTTTGAAAAATCCAGAATATCATTTAACAAAGACAAAAGACCGTTTCCCGCAACCTTTATATTCTCCGCATATTCTATAAGGTTCTCATCACTCGCTTCCCGGATGATCATCTCATTCATGCCCAGCAGCGAGTTCAAAGGAGTTCTGATCTCGTGGGACATATTGGCCAGGAAATTGCTCTTCGCCGCATTTGCTCCGTCCGCCTCCTCCTTGGCTTGTGCCAGCTCCTGCATTATGTAATATTCCTCTGTGGCATCATCAGCCAGGATGAATGATCCCAGGAAATTCCCCTTTGCATCCGTTATCTTGTTAAAGGACATCCTGTAATGCTTGTCCCTGTATCTGGGATTCTCCGACTTTTTAACAAAGGTGGCCACACCCGGGATTATATCCTTCATAGGCTTGCCTTCTGTTATGACTGTAAAGGGTTCCATGTTCGGTACAATATCGGCCTGTTCCAGTTTGAAATGCTTTCTGATAAAGTCATTGGAATAAATGCACTTTTCGTCAATATCAAAAAGCACCAGCCCTTCGCCCATCTCGTTTACCGCTATCTTCATAGCCTGATTGGTGAGGATACGGGGTACATACTTTTCCGTAAAAAAGTAAATGAGAGTGCTGGAGATCGCATACAGTATCACGGAAAAATCAAGGGGCAGCGCAGAGATCATATATACCACATTAAGCACTATGATCATCAAAACCACTGCGATGACGGACCTATATTTATATTTATAAAATCCCTTTGTCTTGATTATCCTGATCACCAGGTAGAAAATGCAGAGCACAATGCCCATATAGTCAAGCGTCAGATGAACATTGTAAAAAGGCTTAGGCCGCGTCAGCAGGAAAGTCCCGAACTTTCCCACATGCTCGTAAACCTCAAATTGATGATGAAAGACAAGATTAAGATAAATAGAAGCAGAATCCAGCACCACCAGGATGATGGACGGTACGGAGAGATACTTGACCACTTTATAATGTGCGGTATATGTGGCGCAGAATCCGGAAAGAGCCAGGATCAGCCAATCGATCGCAGCAAAATATGTGCAATAGGCAATCTCCGATAAGATCTTTGAAGCAGAAAAAGCTATCACAATATTTGCCACCATGCATACCAATGCCATGGCTGTGGTCCTGATGAGATAAATGCCGTAGTTTTCCTTTATCCTGTTGACGTATTTCATCAGGAACACCAATTCAATTATGGAAAGAATCAAAAGAATTGAAAATACTATTTTAAGACCCATATCAGATCCATCCACCGTCCACTCTGATAACCTGCCCCGTCATGTAATCGGGCATGGAGACCAGATTATGGACCGCCCTCGCGATTTCTTCCGGCTTTCCCATCCTGTCTGCCGGGATCTCTTCGATGACCCCTTTAAGATCCTCGACGGAAAAGCACGCATTCATCTGTGTGTCGATAAGACCGCACGACACAGCGTTAACAGTGATCCCATTCGGAGCCAGTTCCTTTGCAAGGGCCCTGGTGAAAGTATTGACGCCGCCCTTTGTGGCAGAATACGCCACCTCCGCGGATGCTCCGACTTCCCCCCAAACCGATGATATATTGACAATACGTCCGGTTCTGTTTTTCAGCATAACAGGAATGGCGTACTTGCAGAAATAAAACACTCCGTCAAGATTCACAGAAACGATCCTGTGCCAGTCGTCCACACTCATTTCATGAAGAAGACCCACATAGGAAATACCTGCATTGTTTACAAGTACATCCAGCCCATCGTTAAAAAACGGATCTTCAAAGACCGATCTGACCGCTTCGTGATCTCCGGAGTCAGCACGTTTTCCTATACATCTTATATTATACTTTTCTTCAAGTTCTTTAGCAATATCGGATAATCTGTCAAAGCTCTCACTACAGGTCAGCATCAGATCATAACCATTGGCAGCAAAACATTTTGCAACAGCCTCCCCGATCCCTCTGGATGCGCCGGTGATGAGGGCCTTTTTCCCCGGTCCCTTCAAAGGCTCACCGGTATTTTTTTTATTCTGATCCAAATTATCCGCATTTATGTTCATGTCAGTCATTTTTATCTAAAAATTTATTTTTTCAGGAATTCCTCTGCCTCTTCAAGGCTCTTATATCCGTAGAGCCTGCAGCTGTTTTCCATGGTCATCTTTGCAAGATTCTTTCCTGCCTCCGACAGCTCCACAATGAATTTCGTGTACAGCTGAAGCATCTTATCGGAGTATGTGCTTATCTCTCCGCGAAGATATGTTTCATAGGAAGTATCATAAGTATCATCATCATAGGTATGAACTGTCCGGGCTCTCTTTGCAAGAAGAGGGTGCTCTTTTGAAAACTCCTCCATCCACTGTACCTGTATGCGGCAGATCTCCTCTATAATGGCTTTCTGCTCTTCCGAAAGAGGCGGGAAATTATCCTTGATCTCTTCATATTTTTCCGGAGCGGTACTCTCCATCATCCTGCCGTATTTCTCGGTGATAAGATTGTGACCAAGCCTCATCTCCCGCTCGAAATCATACAGGTATTGAAGGAGCATGGTTCTGTTCCAGGTAAGATACTGGCTTCTTCTCATTATCTTAAAGGTGGGCCAGTCATTCTGACAGGAAGCTCTTCCGCCTTCGTTTTTAACCTTATCAAAAGCGGCAAACTCAGCCTTTGCGATCATCATGGTCAGTTCTTCATCCGTCTGTGCGGAATAGAAGCTCTTCAGCATGAGCTCTTCCGTCTGATGATCAAGATACGGATCCACATCACTGATATA
>ODAI012086446.1_pt1 | contig 10435 bp, 8 predicted proteins | sample 1539321 | NCBI WGS metagenome assembly ODAI01 (sample SAMN02144231, study PRJEB22623) | gut metagenome | biome: sheep rumen | host: Ovis aries | place: New Zealand | reverse complement strand
GCTGCCGGGCCGAAGCCGACCGCCGGGCCGAAGCCGACCGCCGGGCCGAAGCCGACCGCCGGGCCGAAGCCGACCGCCGCGGCATGGCCCGCCGCCAGGCCGCGACGATCCGCCGGCGCCCGGGCCTAGGCGAAGTCGTCGGGGGACACGCCGTCCAAGAACGATTTGAAGTCCTCGACGATCTGGTCTTCGTCGTAGGGGCGCTTGAACAGGTAGGGAAACGAGGCGCGCTCCAGCACGCTCTCGTCGATGTAGACCTTGGCTCCCTGCCGGAGCGCGAGCGCGATGGCGTCGGAAGGGCGCGCGTCGAGGTCGATGAGCCTTCCGTGCTGGGAGATGCAGAGGCGCGCGAAGAACGTGCCGTCCTTCACGTCGTTTATGAGCACGTGGTCGATGAGCGCGTCGAGGTTCGTCAGGGCGTCGAGCATCAGGTCGTGCGTGACGGGGCGGGCGAACTTCGTCTTCTCGAGCGTCATGGCGATGCCGAGCGTCTCGTGCGGCCCGATGCAGATGGGAACCACGCGCGTCTTGCCCTCGGCAGCCGGCTCCTCGAGCGGCTGAAGCACGAGGAACGACGGGGCGTTCTGTCCCGTCACGATCAATGTCAGCACCTTCAGTTCAACCATGGTTCCATTGTACTTAAAATCCATCGTTTGTTCGTATGCAATCCTGCTATGATTGAGCGGAAACAACGAACGTAATCTCATGCGCAAACAGGACTCTGACCATGGCTTTTGTACATCTGCACAACCATACCGAATACTCGCTGCTCGATGGCATGACGCACGTGAAGGACATGGTGCGCCGCGCGGCCGAGCTCGACATGCCGGCGGTGGCGATCACCGACCACGGCGTCATGAGCGGCGTGGTCGAGCTGTGCGACGCTTGCGACGCCATCGAAAAGGAGACGGGCAAGAAGGTGAAGCCCATCTACGGGTGCGAGGTCTACTTCACGACCGACGACACGCTCGCGCGCGACGGCAAGCCAAAGCTCTACCACCTGCTCCTGCTCGCGAAGACGACCGAGGGCTACCACAACCTCCTCCGCCTCGTCAGCGAATCGCACGTCGACAACTTCTACTACAAGCCCCGCACGACCTATGCCCAGCTCCAGAAATACGGGCACGGCATAATCGGCAGCTCGGCGTGCCTTGCGGGCATCGTCCCGAAGCTGCTCGACAACCGCCAGTTCGACGAGGCCTGCGAATGGGCGCGCAAGCTCGCGGCCTGTTTCGACGAGGGCGATTTCTATATCGAGCTGCAGGACCAGGGCATCATGACCGACGGCGGCCTCACCCAACACGACTTGAACGTCCAGTTGAAGCGCGTGGCCGACACGTGCGGTTACAAGACCATCGCGACGAACGACTTCCACTACCTGAACAAGGAAGACGCCACGGCGCACGACATCATCCTGTGCATCGGCACGGGCAGCAAGGTCAACGACGCGAAGCGCATGCGCTTCGCCAACGACCAGTTCTACATGAAAACCGAAGAGGAAATGCGCGAAGCCCTGAAGGAGTTCCAAGAGGCTTGCGACAACACGGTCGTCGTCGCCGAGAAATGCAACGTCGAGCTCGAACGCGACCCGATCCTTCCCCGCTTCCCGTTGCCTGAGGGCGAGACGGAGGAGTCGTGGTTCCGCAAGAAGTGCGAGATGGGCCTCGTGGGGCGCTACCTGCCCGAACCGGACAAGCAGGCCATAAGCTTCGATCCCGATAACCGCGAGACGGTGCTCGCGGGCCTTGAGCGGCTCAAACAGCTGCGCCCCGACGTCATGGACCGCTACGACGTGGAGTCCGAGGTCATCTTGAACGCCGGCTTCCCCGCGTACTTCCTCATCGTGCAGGAGTACATCGAGTGGGCCCGCAGCCAGGGCATCGGCGTCGGCCCGGGCCGCGGCTCTGCCGCGGGCGCCATCGTGGCGTACGCCATGGGCATCACGGACCTCGACCCGCTCGAGAACGGGTTGCTGTTCGAGAGGTTCCTGAACCCCGAACGCGTGGAGATGCCCGATATCGACGTCGACTTCGAGCAGGGCCGCCGTGAAGAGGTCATCAACCACATCAAGGACGTCTACGGCGAAGACCACGTGTCGCAGGTCATCACGTTCGGCACGCTCCAGGCGAAAAACGCCGTGCGCGACACGGCGCGCGTGCTCGACTACCCCTACGGCGTGGGCGACCGCATCACGAAGCTCATCGGCGACGAGCTGGGCATCACCATCGACAAGGCGCTCGAGCAGAACCCCGACCTGAAGACCGCCTACGACTCCGAGGAAGACGTGCACCGCATCATCGACTCGGCGCGCGGCATCGAGGGCCACCTGCGCGGCGAGGGCGTGCACGCATGTGCCACGATCATCTGCCGCGACCCGATGAGCGACCACGTGCCCATGAAGCGCGACACCAAGGGCGGCGGCATCATCACGCAGTACGACGGCCACTACACGCCCGAGCTCGGCTTGCTCAAGATGGACTTTCTGGGCCTGCGCACGCTCGACGTGCTGTCGATGGCGTGCCGCAACGTCGAAGCGCGCCACGGCATCGAGCTCACTCCCGAGAACATCCCCACCGACGACCCTGCGGCGTTCCAGCTCATGCAGGGCAGGCTCCCCATCTACGAGGGCGGCCCGATGCTCAACATGGACGGTCTGTTCCAGGTCGAGGGCGCTCTGTACGTGAGCCTGTTCAGCCGCATGCCCCCGACGACGTTCGCGCACATCGTCGCGTCGATCGCGCTGAACCGCCCGGGCCCGCTCGAGTCGGGCATGGTCGACGACTACGTCGACGTCGCGTCGGGCAAGAAGCCCGTCCATTACTACGACGACCGCCTGCGCCCGATCCTCGAGGAAACGTACGGCACCATGGTCTACCAGGAGCAGATCATGCAGGTCTCCATGCGCATGAGCGGCTTTTCCGCCGGCAAGGCGGACAAGCTGCGCAAGGCCATGGGCAAGAAGAAGATCGACGTCATGCGCCAGCTGCAGGAGGACTGGAACAACGGCGCGGTCAACAACGGCTATGCGCTCGAGATCGCGAAGAAGATCTGGGACGACGCCGAGAAGTTCGCGAAATACGCGTTCAACAAGTCGCACTCGGCCGCTTACGCCATCCTGGTCATGCGCACGGCGTACCTGAAGGCGCACTACCCCTACGAGTTCATGGCGGCCGTGCTGTCGTCCTATATGGGCAACACCGACCGGCTCATCCGCTACATCGCCAGCTGCAACCACTCGGGAATCCCCGTTCTGCCGCCCGACATCAACTCGTCGAACGCCGAGTTCACGCCCGTCGACGAGGGCGTGCGCTTCGGGCTGGTCGGCGTGCGCGGCATCGGCAAGGCCGTGGCCGACGAGATCATCGCCGAGCGCGAGCGCAACGGCGTGTTCACGTCTCTGCACGATTTCGTGAACCGCGTCGACGCGAAATGCTACAACCGCAAGGCGCTCGAAGCGCTCATCAAGAGCGGCGCCTTCGACTCGACGGGCTACACCCGCCGCCAGCTCATGTACTTCATCGAGGAGACGCCCCTGCTCGAGGGTGCGTCGCGCCGCCAGCGCGACCGCGATGCGGGCCAGGTGTCCATGTTCGACATGTTCGCCGACGACGAGGGGAGCGGGTTCGAGGACGAGGTTCCGGCGCCCGACGGCGTCGAATGGCCCAAGCGCCAGAAGCTGGCCTTCGAGAAGGAGATCATGAAGATCTACGTCTCGGAGCATCCCCTCACGCCGTACGAGGACGCGATTGCCCGCATGACGAAGTACCAGATCGGCGACTTGATGGACCGCACGCAGGAGATAAAGTCGGCGACGTTCGTCGGCATGATATCGGCCGTGGTCCAAAAGCTCACGAAGCGCGGAACGCGCATGGCGACGTTCACGCTCGAGGACACGACCGGCTCGATCGAGTGCATCACGTTCAAGGCCGACGATATGGGCGACGCGCTCGTCGAAGACGCGATCGTGAAGGTGAAGGGCAAGTTCGAGCACAGCGACCGCGGCAACCAGATCATCGTCTACGAGATCGAGGCGCTCGAGCTGACCGAGGAGGCCGCCCGCCCCGTTAACTTCGAACTGCACGTTCCCATGAGCGATTTCAGCCAAGAACGCGTCTTGAAGATGAACAACATCTTTACGAAGTACCCGGGTCGCGACTACGTCGTCATCTTCGCAACGCAATCGGACGGTCGCAAGTTCAGAGCCGAGCTCCCCGTGACGGTCGATTCACGCAACCCGGTCTTGCGCAGCGAGATCCAAGACCTTTTCGGCGCCCCTGTTTGGGCCTAGAAACGAGCCACATTGACTGACGAACCGATTCAAGGCAACCAGGCGCAAAAGACGCTCGCGATGAAGGTCGCCTACCGCGGCGAGCCGTTCTCGGGGTTCGCCCGCCAGCCGGAGCAGCTGACGGTGCAAGGCGAGCTCGAGCATGCGCTCGAGGTGCTGTTTCGCCGCCCCGTCGAAACGACGTGCGCGGGCCGGACCGACGCAGGCGTCCATGCGCGCGCGCAGGTGGTGAGCTTCGACGTGTTCGACGGCGAGCTTGCGGAAATGGACGAGCGCGACGCGCGCCGCACTCGTTTTGCGAGCCTGAGGCGCTCGCTCAACGCGATTACGCACGAGAACGTCTCCGTGCGCGAGGTCTGGCAAGCGGAAGATGGGTTCTCGGCGCGGTTCGACGCGACGGCGCGCGAGTACCGCTACTTCCTGTCGGTCGGCGATGTCGAGCCCGTGCTCATGCGCGACCTGTCGTGGCATGTGGGACCCTTGGACGTCGGCGCCATGCAGCGGGCCTCGAGGTGCCTCATCGGCGAGCAGGACTTCAAGAGCTTCTGCCGTGCGTCGTCGGCGGTCGGCAAGCCGACGTGCCGCAACCTGATGGAGGTGTCGTTTTCCGACGAGGAGCTGTTCGGCGAGCCCATGCTCGTCGTGAAGGTGGTCGGCAGCTCGTTTCTGCATTCGATGGTTCGCACCATCGTCGGCACGCTCGTCGACGTGGGGAGGGGAAGGCGTCCCGAGCGATGGGTTGAGGAGGCGCTTGCGGCGTGCGATCGGACGGCCGCAGGAGAATGCGCCCCGGCGCAAGGGCTCGTGTTTTGGAGCGTGAGCTATGACGGCTAGCGCAGGGCAGGGCGCTCGGGAGGGCTTGCAGGCCGAAGGGCGCTCGCAGGCCGAGAAGCGCTCGCGGGCCGGGGAACGGTCGCAGACTGAAAAGCGCTCGCAGGTCGACGGCTTGCGCGAGGCCCACGACAGCAACGAGGCGGCGGAAAAGCGAATGCCCGCCTCCATAAGGCTGCTGTACGAAAGCCGCGATGGTCGCTTCTGCCTTTACGAGACGGCGGGAGGGCACCTGGCCGCTGTAGACGCGACCAAGTTCGTGTGACGCAGGTGCGCGTCGGCGCCTTCGCCTGGCGAGGGCGCGCGTCGGCACCGGGCAGTGGTTTTCGGGCTACGATTCCCGCCCGGCCGCAGCCGACCAATCGACGTCCGACGATTCGTGCGATTCGGCTAAAACGTCGGAGCAGGCGAGCACGCGCTCGCGCGGGATGGCGCAGAACATGTCGACGATGTCGGCGTCGAGCTGGCTTCCCGCGCAATGCTTCAGCACGGCGATGCACTCGTCATACGACGTCGATGCCTTGTAGGGCCGTTTCATGAGGAGCGCCGAGAACACGTCGGCCACGGCGACGATCTTTGCCCCCAGGGGAATTTGATCAGGCGGAATCTGGTAATAACCTTTCCCGTCCGCGCGCTCGTGATGGTATTTGATCCAGTCCTGGATATCGTCGAATGACTTCACGGGCCGCAAGATCTCGGCGCCGATCTTCGGATGCTTGCGAATGACCTGCCACTCTTCGTCGGTCAGCGGGCCCGGCTTGTTCAGGATGGATTCCGGCACGCCGAGCTTCCCAAGGTCGTGGAAGATGGCCGCATATTCGAGGTTCGTCTTGTTGAGCGTGCGCCGCTGCTGCTCGGGGAGCGCTTCGTGCATCATGACGACGAGCTCTTGCACGTGGCGGCTGTGACCGCGCAGGTCAGGGTCGCGCGCGTCGATGATGATTGACAGCGCTTCGGCCATGTTCATCGTGTTTGCCTTGATGGAGCCCACGAGATGGTAGATCCATTGTAAGACGACCGTGACGAAAGCGCTGCCGCTCAGCAAGATGATGCCAATGGACATCTCCTCGAAGTTCTGGAAGAAGATGAAGGCGTAGACCGCGGCGAAGCATACGACGAAAGCGAGTATGACGTAGTTGAGAACCGTTTCGTTCTTGCCGGTTATGACGTCGCGCTGGTCGCGGATGAACCGCACGACGGTCGTCACGTTGTAGATCATGAGCAGGAAGCCAGCGGCCACCATGCCCTGTGCCAGCAACTCAAGCAATTTAAACGCTCTTTTCCCCTACTGCTCTCGACGTCGCTGCATGAGCACGTTGTTCGTCTCGAGCCAGCTCTCAACCGTGCCGGTGTCGAACCCGTCGGCGGGGTCGACGACCAGCGCGTACATCTCCTCCTCCTCGAGCACCGCGTCGAGGGCGTCGGTCAGCTGGATCTCGCCGCCCACGCCCGGCTCGACGTCCGCGAGCAGCTCCATGACGCGCGGCGAGAGCAGGTAGCGGCCGAACACCGCGAGGTTGGACGGCGCGACGGCGGGGTCGGGCTTCTCGACGAGCGAGTCGACCTTCCACACGTCGTCGGCGACGGCCGCGCCGGCGATCACGCCGAAGCGCCCCACGTCCTCCTTCGGCACGGGCATGACCGCGATGACGCTCGCGCCGCCGTGCGCGTCCGAGATCTCCTGCATGCGCGGCAGCATCGCGTTGCCGGGCACGAGCACGTCGCCGAGCAGGACGTAGAAGGGCTCGCCGGCGGTCTTTTCCGCCGCGCAGCGCACGGCGTGGCCGAGCCCGAGCGCCTCCTCCTGGTAGACGTAGCTGACGTTCATGGCGCCGACGCGCTCGACCTCGTCCGCGTAGGCGTCCTTGCCCCGCGAGCGCAGCAGCGCCACGAGTTCGGGGTCGGGCGAGAAGTGGTCCTCGATGGCCTTCTTCTGGCGGCTGTTGATGATGACGACCTCGTCCGCGGCGCTCGCGAGCCCTTCCTCGACCACGTACTGGATGGCCGGGCGGTCGACGACGAGCAGCATCTCCTTGGGCTGCGCCTTCGTTGCCGGCAGGAAGCGGGTGCCGAGGCCCGCTGCGGGGATGAGAGCCTTCATGGTTGGTCCTTTCGCGTCAACGGGGCAGCGCGGAGCGGCGCTAAGCCCCATTTCAATGCCGAGCTACATTATATAGTAGGAAATGCCATTGGGTTTGGCTGGTGTAGTGTTGTTGGTTGCGCTCGAAGTGCGATTCCGCTGGGAATGTGCAGCTATTCTCGTCGCGAAATGGTGAGATGGTGCATCATCGTTCAAAGGGTGGAAAAGGGGTTGACAGGCGTGCTAGAATTGCCGCCGAACATTTTGCACAACCCAAGTGAAAGAGTATCAATGGACCTGGCACAGCAAGCAAAGATCGTCGATTCCATTCATGACACCCTCAGCGATTTCGTAGGTCAGCGTCTTCGCGTCCGCGCGAACATGGGACGCTCGAAGATCGTCGAGAGCGAGGGCATACTCACGCAGGTGCACCCCCGCCTTTTCGTCATGGAGATCGACCGCAAGCGCGGACGCACCGCCCGCCAGTCGTATCAGTACGTCGACGTGCTCACGGGCACGGTCGAGCTCTCCCAGAACGGCGAGTCCCTGTTCGAGCCGTTCGTCATCGAACCCGAGCTCGACCTCCCGCCGCTGGTTGTAGCCGACTCCGACGAGAAGGCGCCGATTGCGACCGAGAGCGAGCAGCTTCTGGCCTAAGCGAGGCTCCGTGGCCTGTGACCGGCGACTGGCGCCTTGAAGGCGCTATGTGCCCGTTTTTTGTTGGAATTGCATAGTTGGCCTGCGGTCTGTTGACAAGTGTACGGCCTACCTGCAAAATACTTTCTTGCGCGAAAGCGCGACATACGTGGGGATGTAGCTCAGCTGGGAGAGCATCACGTTCGCAACGTGGGGGTCGTGGGTTCGAATCCCATCATCTCCACCACGGAAGTCAGGCAGGTCGGGATACGTCCCGGCCTGTTTTGCGTTTCAAGTCAGGTTACCCAAATGATGGAACGGGAGGAGCTGCCTCGCTCCCTATCCGATAATCGTCTCGTCCAGCAGGAATGGGATGACGCCGACATAGGTTATGCCGTTCTCATCGAAATGTGGCAGTGCGCTGCCCCCAGTTACTACAACCTTGCGGAAGAAGTCGCCGCTCTTGAGCAGCGGAGCAATCTCCTGCTTACGTTTATCGGGATCGTCTACGCTCATAGCCGACTGGATGTAGAGCTTGTCGCCTCCGCGGTTTACCACGAAATCGATTTCGTGCATAGCGTCGATCTTTTTACCGCCGCGGGTTTGCGCAAAGCGTACGGCGCCCACATCTACCGAGTACCCGCGAACCACCAGTTCGTTATAGATTGCATTCTCCATCAGATGAGTCTCCTCAATCTGGCGAAAGTTAAGACGAGCATTGCGCAACCCCAAATCGGAGGCGTAATACTTCATGGGATAGTTGAAGTACCGCTTTCCCTTGACATCCCATCGTTGCGCTTTGGAAAAGAGAAACGCATCCTCGAGTGCATCGAGGTACCTCTTGATGGTCGCGTCGGTCGTCCCCGCATGGGCCTCGCTGTTCAGGGCGTTAGAGAGCTTGGTCGGGTTTGTGAGCGAGCCGACCGAGGAGGCAAGCGCGTTCATCAGCATGTCGAGAACGTATTCGTTCTCGATGCCGTACCTTTCAACGACATCGGCTTTGTACACCTTTTCGAACAGGCCGGACAGATAGGCTTCCCGCTCCGCGCTGTTCGGCTCGAGAGTTGAGACAGGCATACCGCCATAGATGAGATATTCGTTCCAGTCGTCTGACTTCTCGCCGCCTTTAAAGCGGTGGAATTCGCCGAAGGTGAGGGGGGCCATGCGTATCTCGGTCCCCCGGTCGCGGAAATTCGTCACGATGTCGCTCGATAGCATCCTCGAATTGCTGCCCGTCACGTACACGTCGAGGTTTTCCCTTGAAGCTAGATCATTCAGTACGTCATAGAACGTCGTGTAGGCAAGCTCGCGATCTTCAGGAGCGATGGTGGACAGGACGACATCGTCGCGCAGCACCTTGTAGGAAAGCTGTATCTCGTCGATGAACACGTAGTATCGACCACGATCGGAAATCCGAGAGAGAACGTAATCGAAAAGCTTGTTCGGATTGCGCAGCGCATCGTGTTCCCTGCGGTCGAGCGCGATTTCGATGATATGGGAGCCTTCTACTCCCTCTTCGAGGAGACCCGCCTTGAAGAGGTTAGAGAGCAAAAACGACTTGCCGCAACGGCGGATTCCCGTGATGATTTTCACGCGGCCATTCCAACGATGTTTCCAGAGCTTTTCGAGGTATATGCTTCGATCGATGACGCTCATGGGACTCCTTAGCATGTTTGAGATAGCCAGAACTTTCCCGACTTGGCGAGTAAATCCTGGCAATATTATAGCAATCATAGCAGTAATAACCAGAACTTTCCCGACTTGGCGAGTAAGTCCTGTAATTGAAAGGCTTTGAATTCGATTTAGATGCCAGCAGGTAATCTGACGTAAACGGAGTTCTTACGCTTCGCGCCAAGCTCCACCACGTAACACCAGGTCAGGATGCAAATCCTGGCCTTTCTTTTATACGGACAGCTACGGCGATCGTATCTACAAGTGCGCGAACTGCGGGAATATAATCAAGGACTAGGCTCCTTGACCTTGCCCGTGCTTGCCGTTATTCGAGAACCAGCGTGCCGAACGATTCCGGTACATGGAAGTTGGGCGTGTCGCTGTCGACGTGGTTCCACACGAGGTAGTGCTTGTTGGCGGTGAGGTTCCCGCATTTGTAGAAGTTCCCGCGCATCTGCGCTCCTGGCTCGGGGGCGAAATCGGGGTAGAACGATTGCAGGTAATCGAAGGGAATCCGGTAGCTGACCTCCCAGCCGCCGTCGATGCGGGACGACGTTGCATCCAGCATGTCTGCGGTGGGATGCAGCCGTTCGCGATCGGCCTTCTGGGTCCCGATCTCGTTGCACACCGCGCAGTTGGGATTGACCTCGAAGTTCATGTAGCGCTCATCGCCGGCCACGGGCGCCAGGAAGAACTCGAGGCAGCTGTCCTCGTAGCACTTGGCGTCGGGGTCGTCCGGCGTGTACGTCGCGCGGATGTCCTGCTCTTCCGCCCACATGCGCACGTAGAGCGCCTGGTCGTCGTAGCACAGCTTCGCGTGGGCGCTGATGCCGAAGGAATCGCCCCACTCGGCGTCGTCTATGTCGAGCTGGTCGATCTCGTCCCAATTCGGCGCGCCATCGACGCGTGCGATGGTGTAGCTCTTGGCG
>ODAI014814844.1_pt1 | contig 10436 bp, 9 predicted proteins | sample 1539321 | NCBI WGS metagenome assembly ODAI01 (sample SAMN02144231, study PRJEB22623) | gut metagenome | biome: sheep rumen | host: Ovis aries | place: New Zealand | reverse complement strand
GACATCGCCGTCGTTGTCGAAGACAGCGAGCCAGGTCCCCAGCCCCTCTTTGCTGCGCGCGATGTACCGGATCTCAACTTTGTGGCGAATCAGGTTCCTTACGACGTCGTCGCTAAGGCCCGAGTCGTCCACTACGCTCACGAACGTCGGGCGAAGCTCCACGTTCGCTATGTCCTCCACGACATTGCGGCCGACGCCGCCGTGTACCTGCACCACGCGGCCGACGTTGCGGCCTCCCGGAGTATACTGAGTGAGCGGATATCCCTTGACATCCACAAATGACGCGCCGATCACCACGATTCCCATATCATGCCCTCTCCTTATAGAAACCGGAATCCGTCATACCCAAAAAAGAGGGGACATAGTCCCCTCAACCGATACAAGCAAACTGGAAAGTGCCCATGAAGGCGAGCTTGCCCTCATCCGAAGTGATCCTCACCTCCACAATGCAGCTGGAGCGGCCTCTGTGGATCACGGTTCCCCGTCCGGTCAGGACGCCGCCCGTGACACCGCGGATATACTCCACGCTGGCATGCTGGGTGACATAAGTCCTTCCGTCAGTGCGGCAAACTATGCCGGAACACATATCCGCCATGGCAAAATACGCACCGCCGTGAACATTCTCCCTGAAATTCATGGACTCAGGGACAAGTTCCAGGCTGACCTCCGCATAATCCTTCTTCACACTGACAAGTTTAATGAAGTTGTGTATGCAAAAGGCATTTTTCGCCTGGATCTCCGTCTCTCTGGCCAGCATTTCCTGTTCAGATAAAACCGGGTTACTCATACCGGATAAGCCATATCGCTGTAGTCAGCCTTGGTGAGGTCTACCCTGTCCTGCTGCGCCAGGCGATATTTGAAGAAGTCTAAAGCGACCTGCGGGAACAGCGCATAGGACAGAACGTCCTCATCCTGCTGCTTCCACGGTGCGACTTCTTTCTCGAGCTTCTCGAGACCGGGTGCAATGAGGTCTGCCGGACGGCAGGTGATGCGCTCCTGATCGCCGATGACTTTCTTCACGACATCCGGATTCATGGGACGCAGAGTCTGGCCGTACTTGCCGGCGACAAGGTCCTTGGTCTGGATCGGAGCGATCTTGTAGCGCTCGCCCATAAGGACGTTCATGACCGCCTGGGTCCCTACGATCTGGGAAGAAGGTGTAACGAGCGGGGGCTCGCCGAGGTCTTTTCTTACCCTCGGGACTTCTTCGAGCACTTCGGTCAGCTTGTCTGCCGCGCCCTGCTCGGAGAGCTGGCTCACCATGTTGGAGAGCATGCCGCCGGGAACCTGGTAGAGAAGCGTACGGATGTTGACGCCGAGCACCTTGGTGGACATAAGGCCGTTCTCGAGGCACTGGTCGCGATAAGGTGTGAAGTAGTCCGCGATCTCCTTGAGCGCTGACTGGGAGAGCCCTGTGTCGCGGTCCGTTCCCTGCAGAGCGCCGACCATGACCTCCGTCGCGGGCTGGGACGTTCCCAGTGCGAAGGGGCTGATCGCGCAGTCAATAATATCCACGCCCGCCTCGGCTGCCTTGAGGTACGCCATGGATCCGCAGCCGGAGGTGTAATGAGTGTGAAGATCGATAGGAAGAGATGTCGAAGCCTTCAGTGTGCGGACAAGTTTCTCTGCCGCATAGGGAAGAAGAAGGCCGGACATGTCCTTGATGCAGATGGAATCCGCGCCGAGATCCTCGATGCGCTTAGCGATATCTGCCCAGTATTCATCCGTGTAAGCCTCGCCCAGTGTATAGGCCAGCGCGATCTGCGCATGTCCGCCCTCGCGCTTGGTGGCACGCACTGCGGTCTCCAGATTGCGAAGATCATTGAGGCAGTCAAAGATGCGGATGATATCAATGCCGTTCGCGATGGACTTTTCTACAAAGTATTCAACGACGTCATCCGGATAGTTTGCGTATCCCAGAAGGTTCTGCCCGCGGAGCAGCATCTGGAGTTTGGTCTTTTTAAATCCGTCGCGGAGCTTGCGAAGGCGATCCCACGGATCTTCCTTGAGGAAGCGAAGGCATGCGTCAAATGTTGCGCCGCCCCAGCATTCAACAGCATAATAGCCGATCTCGTCCATCTTTCCGACGATGGGAAGCATCTCCGATGTGGGCATTCTGGTCGCGATCAGAGACTGATGAGCGTCGCGCAGGACGGTCTCTGTGATCTTAAGCGGCTTTTTGATTGTGTTTTCAGACATTTTGATCTCCTATTTTTCGTAATAACCGTAATAAGCGGCGCTGCCGCAGGCAGCGCCGCATGCCGCAGCTAATAACAACGATTACACAATTCCGAACACAGCCATGAACACACCGGCCACGACTGCCGTACCGATAACGCCGGCAACGTTGGGACCCATAGCGTGCATGAGCAGGAAGTTGGACGGATCGAACTCCGCGCCGACCTTCTGCGAGACACGCGCCGCCATAGGAACGGCCGACACGCCCGCGGAGCCGATCAGCGGATTGATCTTGCCGCCGGTCGCGGCGCACATGATCAGGCCGAACAGACAGCCTGCCGCCGTACCGAACGAGAATGCGATCAGTCCGAGTGCCACGATCTTAAGTGTCGCGGCATTTAAGAATGCCTCTGCGCTCGTCGTCGCGCCGACGGAAGTGCCCAGAAGGATAACGACGATGTACATCAGCGCATTGGATGCCGTTTCCGTCAGCTGGCGGACAACGCCGCACTCACGGAAAAGGTTGCCCAGCATCAGCATTCCGACCAGCGGAGCTGTCGTGGGAAGGATCATGCAGACGACGATCGTTGTGATGATCGGGAAGAGGATCTTCTCGAGCTTGGAAACGGGACGAAGCTGCTGCATCCTGATCGTACGCTTCTCACCCCTGACCATAGCCTTCATGATAGGCGGCTGGATGATCGGGACAAGAGACATATAAGAATACGCCGCAACGGCGATGGGGCCCAGGAGTTCCGTCTGGCCGAGCTTAGAGCACAGGAAGATGGAAGTCGGACCGTCCGCGCCGCCGATGATGGAAATGGCGGCTGCAGCCTTGCCGTTGAATCCGAGCGCGATCGCGCCGAAGTAAGCTGCAAAAATACCGAACTGGGCAGCTGCGCCGAGCAGGAAGCTCATGGGGTTCGCGATCAGGGGACCGAAGTCCGTCATCGCGCCTACGCCCATGAAGATCAGCGACGGCAGGATCGCCCATTCGTCCAGTGTGAAGAAATAGTACAGAAGTCCGCCCGGTGATCCGTCCGCAGGTCTTGCCATGATATCGGGATAGATATTGACAAGCAGCATGCCGAACGCGATCGGAACCAGAAGCAGGGGCTCAAAATCGTGCGCGATCGCCAGATAGAGGAAGATAAGCGCGACGACGATCATGAGGTAATTCCCCCAGGTCAGGTTCAGAAAGGCAGTCTGGTGCACCAGGTTGGATAATGTATTGGTAATATAATCCATTCGATGCCTCCGTTTGGTCTGCGGAACATCATGCACAAAAGCACTTGATTCGCAGGTAAATAGTCAGAGATCGTCTATGATCATTTTCCTTCAGCAGAAAAGGATCAGTCGACTGTTGCCAGAAGATCACCTGCCTCTACGGGATCGCCGACATGGCAGTCGATGGAAGCAACTGTGCCGCTGACAGGGGAGACCATGGGGATTTCCATCTTCATAGCTTCGAGAATGATGATCGCATCGCCCTTGTTGACCTTATCGCCAACGTTCTTCTCGATCTTGAAGACCTTGCCTGCTGCACCTGCCTCGATCTTGTTCGCGCCGCCTGCTGCGGGAGCTGCTGCAGGAGCGGGAGCCGGTTCTGCTGCGGGAGCGGGTGCCGGAGCTGCTGCCGGAGCGGGAGCCGGTGCTGCTGCGGGAGCTGCGATCGGAGCGTATGCTACGGGAGCAGCGCCTGCTGCGCCTTCTTCAACAGTAACTGCATATGCAACACCATTAACAGTAATCGTATAGTTCTTCATGATTTTCCCTTTCTTGATATATATGGTTTTATTTGATCTACAGGTTACAGATTATAGATTACAAGAAGTAATCTTTATTATCAAGTATCTGTCAAAATACTGCTCCGGGCACCTGATCAGGCGACATGCTTCCTGGACTTGCGGATCCTGCGCGCCGCAAAGTTCTTGGCGCTGGGTACGCCGCTGAAAGTCTTCTCTTCGCTTGCAGCGATCGCAGCCGCGATCACAGCCATCACTTCAGGCGAGACGTCGCTGTCCTCATAAGCGGCAACTGCCGCCGACAAAACGGCCATCAGCTCCGGATCATCCCCTGCCGCCACAGCTTCTGCAGGTTCCGGTGCTGCCTCTGCCTTTTCAGGTTCGGGAGCGGGTGCCGGTGCCGGAGTGCTTTTCTTCGGCGCTTCTTTCGGCTTGCTGAATGCACCGCTCAGGATTTTGCCCATGAGGGAAATGATCAGCGAGAGAAAGATCAGCACCACGAAGGTCGTGCCCATTCCCAACAAAGTGTTGAGAGCGGCCTCTTTAATCAATTCCATAGAGTCTCCTCCTTACAACTTGCTGGCGTGCTTCCTCGCGGGCGTCTGCTCACGCTTCGTATAAAGGATCTCCAAAGCGCCGATCAGATATCTGCGGATATCCTTGGGCTCTACGATCTGATCCACAAGGTTGCGTCCCGCCGCGGTGTCAATGCTGTTCTGCATATCCTCGTAGAACTTCTTGACTTCCTCGTACTCTTCCGGAGGCGCGTCTTTGCTGATGACTTTCGCTGCGACTGCAGCATCCATGATTCCGACCGATGCCGTCGGGAAGGCGATCGTGAAGTCAGCGCCGGCTCCCTTGGGATTCATGATCGCAAAAGCACTGCCGTACGCCTGTTTCGTGATCACATTGATCTTGGGAACAGTCGCGCTCACAAGGGCCAATGTAAACCTGGATGCTGTCTTGCCCATGCGGTTCTCGTTCTCGATCGTGGAAGCATAACCGGTCGCGTTTGTAAACGTAATGATCGGAATGCCAAACGCATCGCAGAAGCAGGTAAGGCTCGCCGCTTTCGCGCAGCCTTCCGTGGTCAGGAGCGGATCGCGGTTTCCGATGACGCCGACCGTCGTGCCGCCAAAGCGTGCAAATCCGACTGCCATGTCAGGCGCATAGTCCGCCTTAAGTTCAAAGAACTTGCCGTTATCAGCCGCCTCCTTCAGGATCTCGTCAATGTCCGTAGGCGCATTGGTGAGACCGGAGCAGTCGCGGTTCATCTCATCCTCGTTCTCCTCGAATGCCTCATCCTCGTAGTTGGACGGAATCAGACCGACCAGCTCGCGGATCTTGGAGATGACCTCAGCCTCGCTGCCGACATAATCCACGACGCCGGCTTTCGCGCGGCACTTGGCAGCAGCCGTATCATTTTCTTCTTCATGATTGCCTGCCAGCGTATTGGGCGCATTGACAAACATCCGTGCATTTTCTTCCATCATCGTGAAGTCCGACATGGAAGCTTCCAGGGCGAGTCCGCCGCCGCAGTTTCCGAAGACCGCCGTGATCTGCGGAACAACGCCGGATGCCTTCGCGTGACTCGCGTAGATCTGGGCAAACGCGTTGAGGGCGTCCACGCCTTCCTGAAGACGTAAGCCGGCGCTGTCAATAAGCCCGATCACCGGTGCGCCGATGCGGACCGCAAGATCATAGATCCCCGCGATCTTGAGCGCATGCACTTCGCCGATGCTTCCGCCGAGGATGGTGGAATCCTGGCTGAACACGCAGACGGGCTTGTCATTGATCACGCCGTAGCCGGTGATAACACCGTCGCTCAGCGTCCCGACAGGCTCCGGGTTGAGCTCAGTTGCCCTTGCGCGGGCATTGGCTCCGATCTCCACGAAGCTGCTCTCGTCGAGCAGAGAATGGACTCTCTGTCTCGCTGCAGATATACTGCTCATATACTTCACCTCACATTCCGGAACGCCGCTTGCACATTCCTCTTTCGATAATCAGCTTTCCCCCTCCTTCGCGCCCTGTTTCCCGGCGCGAAGAATTCTTATAAGATGATACTCTCAGAATCATGGAGACCGGCGGCGTTCCTGTGCCGGTCTCTGACAACATGTACCATTTGCCTGTCTATATTTTAACCAACGTGCTAGACTCATTCAACCGAAAAAAAATCAATATTGGATCCGTTCGGTCGTCTGTGTACCGGCGCCGTCGTCATATAACCGTAAACGGCAGCCTGATTCGATACCGGAATCAGGCTGCCGCGCTACCCCGGAATCTTCTCAACACCAGAAGCTCAAGAAATCCTCCCAGAGTTTATGTATGAGGTTTTATCCTACTGCGAGGACGTCTGCGAACGCCTGAAGGGCAGTACGCGCCTGACCGAAGTCGCGCATCTGCTGGTCAATACCGAGCTTGATGTGCGGGATGCCCTGCGCATCGAGTTCTTTCTTAAGGTAAGGATATTCCATTTCCTCAGGATCGCAGAACTGCTGCATGAAGAGGACAAGTCCGTCCGCGCCGCTGTCCTTGACAAGCTGTGCGACGAATTCCGCACGGCGGTTCTTGGAGGACTGCGGATCATACAGAAGCACATCGTGGTCGCGGTTCGCGAACTGTTTCGCCAGCGCCATCATCGGATCTGCGTCGTCCGGGATATCTGTCTTGAACGTGCGGCTCTCATGCGCAACGTCGTCTGCCACGATCGCGATCTTATAGTCATCGAAGATCTGCAGCAGGATCGGGTTATCAAAGATGATGCCGGAAACAACGACCTTGGTTCCGGGCCAGTCGCAGGCGGGAAGAGCCTCAATCTTGTCGTTGAGCTCTTTCAGCATTGCGCAGTACTCATCCTTGAGCATGAACCAGCCAGCCTTCAGAACTGCGGAGCGGCGGACAGCCGTGACTACATCCGGATGCTCGCCGGCAAGCTTCACGAAGCGGCGCTGCTGCACGTGGCATGCATTGTAGACCTTGATGGCCGCGCGGATATCGTCGTCCGTGATCGGCTTGCCCGCGATCTCTTCCAGTTTCTTGCGGATGTTCGTATACTGGCTGACCGTAAAGGTAAGACCGTTCAGATCGAAACGATTCTGCGGATGTGCCAGGAAGATGACCGGCATCTTGTCGCTCATGGAGACACGGATATTCTGGCTCATAGGGCGAAGGGTATCACAGATGGTAGGTGTGATCACGCCGTCCAGGCCATCCATTGTGCCGTCCAGCAGCATCTCGACTGCAAGCTGCGCGATCGTGCAGTAGAAGGTCGCGCAGTACTCTTTCGCTCTGCTGATGGTCTTCTTGTTGGAGCCCCACATGCCGAAGGGGACCATTCCCGCCGCGTAAACGAGTTCTTCCGGTGCATAGTAGGGAAGGACGCCGATAGCCTTTTTCCCCTGTGCCTTGTAGGCGCTAAGCTGAGCAGCGGGAGACTTTGAAATCTGATCAAATTTCTCGAATAAAGTATTCATATTGTCTTCTCCCTCCTTCCTTATTCTTTTGCAAGCCTGTTTGCTTCCATGGCCTCGACAAGGCCCTGTACGCGCGTCTCATACTGTGCTTCGTTGAAGTTTCTGGGATCGGCCTGGTCGCCGTCGAAGCCTGCGCAGGGGATTCCCAGATCAGCGGTGAAGCGTCTCTGCATTTCTGCCATATATCCGCTCCAAGGCTTGCAGCTGCGGTTGTAGTGGACCAGCACGCCGTCGACCTTGTTGTCGCGGCAGATGCCTTCACGCCAGTCGACGCCCTGCTCGATACATACGGAGTTGGGTGCCTTGCAGTATGCGCGGACCATCTCGTCCATTCCGTTGTAAACGAAACCGAAAGCGGGCGCGTAAACGACAGCAGTGACATTGACGCCGTTCTTCTTCAGAGGACGGAACAGAGCGGGGAGTTTCGGCCAGCAGGGGATACCCTCGAACATGACACGATACTGTTCCGGGAACGGAAGCGTGCTCTTTCCGGTCTTGACGTTCTCTTCCAGCTCGGTAGCAAGAAGCTCAAATGCTTCTGCCGCCGCAAGACGGCCGCGTGCGGTAACGACGTCAGCCATGTGGTTGAAGAGATCGAAGCCGCTCATCGGGGCGGGCTTGTACTGCAGGTAATCGCAGACCTTCAGCCATGCCTTTGCAGTGCGGTTCGCGTTCGCGCAGGCGTCCTCGAATTTCTTCTCGTCGAACTTCTTGCCGCTGATCTTCTCGAGCTGCTCGATCGCCTTGTCGAACTGGCCGCGGATGTAAGCGACATAAGTATCATCGACTTCTACAGTATTGTTGTAAGGAATGTCGATCATGACAAGCGGGATATCGTGCATACGCGCGATGTTCTCATACCACTTGGTCATGCAGTTGCAGATATTGTTGCAGCACAGAACGAAGTCAGGCATAGGCATCTGCATCTGGCGATAGGGCTTGATCGCCGCAAGCCTCTTCTCTTTCTCTTCACCCTCAGGCATTGCCCAGATCTCATTGATGTCAACGAGCTCCGTATAGGGCTTCTCTGTCTCGGGGTTGATCACGTACTCGAGCGTCTCGGGATCAAGCTTCTTCGCAGCGCGCTTGCCGGCCGCGTAAGCCAGACTGATCCTCGCGTATCCGCAGATATCGTTATCAAAAGCCAGATCTTCCGCCGCCTGGCACATGATCTCGCCGTCGCGGTTCGCCGCGATACCTGCCGCCTGGTTCTCGGGATAGCAGACATTCAGATCAAATGCCGCCGCAAGCTCGCAGGGGAACTTGGAAGAAGACCAGCCTACAGGCTTGCCCTGTTTCTTCGCTTCTCTTGCCTCCGCGTAAACATCTTCGACGACCTGCCGGAGCGCTTTTACGCCGGGGCTGACTTCCTTTGCCATAATATACTCCTTTCTGAGGCACATCGGCGCCTCGCTGTTATTACTTCGCTGCTTTTGCTGCCCGTTTCTTGGCGATCTGCGCCGCGAACAGGGCCGCGCCGAGCGCGCCGTTGTACTGGGTGAGCGGGGACGTATGGATCTCAACACCGAGTTCGTCCTGCAGTGCGTCCACGATCCCGCGGTTCTGTGCGACACCGCCTGTCATGACGACATCGTCCTGTACGCCTATGCGGCGCGCAAGGCCTGTCACGCGGTGCGCCACCGAGCGGTGGATCCCGGCAATGATATCCTTTTTATCCGTCGCGTTCGCGAGCTGGCTGATGACTTCGCTTTCCGCGAAGACCGTGCAGGTGGAGCTGATCTCTACGCGCCTTGTAGACTGCGCGCCGAGTTCCCCGAGCTGTGCGACCTTGACTTCCAGCACGCGTGCCATGACATCCAGAAAGCGTCCCGTACCGGCGGCACACTTGTCATTCATCTGGAAATTGGTCATCGCGCCGTTGTCGATATGCATTACCTTGACGTCCTGCCCGCCAATGTCGATGACGGTGTGGACCTTCGGGAACAGGTAATACGCGCCGCGCGCGTGGCATGACAGCTCGCTCATCTGCTTGTCCGCAAGTCCCATCAGGGAATTCCGGCCGTAACCGGTCGCCAGCGTGTAATCAAGATCCTGTTCGGACATTCCGGCCTTCTCGAGAACGATCTCGATCGCCCTCTTAGGCCCGCTCGTTCCGGCGCCGACATCGATCAGGGACTTCGCGACGATCTCCTCGCCGTTCTTCATAATGATGCATTTCGAAGCTGTGGAACCGACATCGATCCCAAGCGTATAAATATCACCCATCGGACAGGCTCTCCTTTATAGAATAAGTAAGGATGACCCGTGTGCCGCGCTGCCGCAGCACACGGTGCTCATCTGTATTTTGCCTTATGCAGCTTCGGATCGGTCTGATCCGTTCATGCCGCCCGATCACTTGTGAAGGTGATCGTAATCGCGGATGATACGAGGCAGGATCATCTGGTGAGGCGGGCAGATCCCCTTCGGGTTCTGGTAAGCCGCATCCGTGAACGCCTGCACGTAATTGCGGAGCTTAGGCATATCGACGACTTCGTCGACCATACCCATCTTTGCGCAGTACGCGGGGCTGGACTTCTCGTTGTACTCCTGGATGAGCTTGTTCATCTTGTCGATGGTGCCCTGCAGATCCTTGCCGCTATCCTGATCCTTGACCAGACGGCGGCTGTACATAGCGCCTGCTGCGGTCTTGCCGTACATAACGTTGATCTCCGTCGCAGCGGTTCCAAGCGAGAAGACGTTGTTGTCATTGCCCTGCGGGCCGCCCAGCACGTAGTGCGCTGCCGCGGTGCCCTTGCGGAGCGTGATCTCCAGCATCTTCAGGCCGCTGTTCTGGATGGAGTAGATAAGGCTCTGGCCAAGGCCGAGGAGCTCAGCTTTCTCCGCTTCGTTGTCAACGTCGATACCTGTCGTATCCTGTACCCAGAGCATCGGGATCTTATCTCTGGAGCAGAGGGTCACGAACTCGTTCATCTTGATCAGGCCCTGGCGATAGAGCTTGCCGCCCATGCCCATAGCGCCTTTTCCGCGGTACTCGGGATAGTCCGTGAAGCCCTGCATGAAGAGCGGGCCCTGGCGGTTG
>ODAI013272896.1_pt1 | contig 10436 bp, 12 predicted proteins | sample 1539321 | NCBI WGS metagenome assembly ODAI01 (sample SAMN02144231, study PRJEB22623) | gut metagenome | biome: sheep rumen | host: Ovis aries | place: New Zealand | reverse complement strand
TCAGGTTTCGCTGGGTTTAATCATTCTTCCCCCATCCTTTCCTTCATCCCCGCTGCCACTTCCGCCGAATAAAACTGGAGGAAATAGAAAGACGGGGCAGTATGACTAAAAAAAGCAGATAATTTTACTTTTTCTCTGTTTTTTTTCAAGGAAAAGTACGTTTATCTGCAATTTTTGTATTTTTGCGCCTGTAAAAAGGATAAGAATAATGGAACAGCAAAAGATAATCGGACGAGAGAAAGAGATGGCGGAGTTGCAAAGATGTTTGGAATCCGACCGCTCGGAATTGGTCATCGTTTATGGCAGAAGGCGCGTCGGCAAGACTTTTCTTGTGGATGAGTTCTTTGGCGAGAAGTTTGATTTCACCTATGTCGGCGGACACAATCTTTCGGGACGCAAACAACTGCGCAATTTCACCAAAGCTTTGGCCGAAGCCAAAAACGAGCGTGTCAGGAGCGATGAGGTCAAGGACTGGTTTGATGCTTTTGACATGCTTGAGGAGCATCTTGCCAGTTTGCCTTCTGACAGGAAAAAGGTGGTGTTCATCGACGAGATGCCGTGGATTGACACTCCAAAGTCGAGTTTTGTGGAGGCTTTTGAGAATTTCTGGAACGGTTGGGCAGCCCGCCGCCGCGACATTTTGTTTATTGCCAGCGGTTCGGCCACATCATGGATGGTTGACAAACTTGTTGAGAACCAAGGTGGGCTTCATGCCCGAATCACGAGCCATGTTTACCTGAAGCCTTTCACACTATACGAAACAGAGCAGTATCTAAAAAGTGTGAATTGCCCGTGGGACAGATTCCAGACATTGCTGTGCTACATGTTTTTTGGAGGCATTCCTTTCTACTTAAGTCTGATGGATCCCAATCAGAGCCTCGCGCAGAATGTGGACCGGCTTTGCTTTGCCCGCAATGGTGAACTTCGTCTTGAGTTTGACGAATTGTATAACGCGCTGTTCGTCCATGCCGACAACTATGTTGCCATTGCGAGACTTTTGTCCGAACACCGCAATGGCATGACTTTTAGTGATTTGGCAAAAAAGTCTGGAATAGACGGCAATCGGCTGACAAAGACTCTCGAAAATTTGGAACGTTGCGACTTTGTGATGCGTTTCCGTTACTACGGGAAGAAAAGCCAAGACCGCATCTATAGGCTTACGGATTTTTATACTTTGTTCTATTACAAATATATAGAGCCGAATAAGGACTCGTATGATGAGCAGTGGTGGAGCCACCACTTTGATTCACGAAGTGTGGAGGTTTGGCAAGGGCTTACTTTTGAACTTTTGTGTCTTATGCATACGCGTCAGATAAAGGAAGCACTGGGTATAGGTGGGGTGGCAACAGAGGTGTCGGCTTGGTTTGACAAGGCTGAAAAGAAAGATGGTGAACATGGCTCGCAGATAGACTTGATTATCGAAAGAGCCGACCGAATCATACATCTTTGTGAAATGAAATTCAGCAAGGAGCCTTTCCGCATCAATTCCGACTATGAGTTGAAACTGAGAGACCGTATGGGGCTGTTCCGCGTGAAAACCAGAAGCACCAAAACTTTGGTAAACACCTTTGTAACCACTTTTGGCGTTGCCGACGGAAAATACTCAAGCCTTGTTCATAGTGAGGTGACTATGGATCAATTGTTTTTGGAGTAACTTATAGAAGTAAGGTGCTCCTTCATCCCCGCTGCCACTTCCGCCGAATAATACTGGAAGAAATTGAAATGCATGGCGTTGGGGGGGGGATAGGGTTTTGCCTCACCTCTTATCCCTCACCAACCTCACACTGCGGCCACCGTTTTTTCCGGTGGTGACGGAATGATAGAAAAAGCTGTTGCTGAAATAGATGCCCAAGGCCTCTATGGAATTGAGGCAGGAAGATGTCCAATAGTGACCGTATTTGCCCACAAGCCCCACGTAACCGAAGTCGCGGATGCCTGCCGCCGGCAGAAATACCGCTCCTTGGGCCTCTGCCTTCTCTGTCCAGAAAGGCTCGGTGAGGTTGTTGGGGGTGTAGTCGACATCATCGTCATTATACTTCCGTAGTGGACAATAGATGCTGTCCCAGTCGTCAGGCAGTAATAACAAGCCCCATACACCCTCAACATTTGCTTTTGCAAAACGGATGCCTGTGGCAGTATGCCGCTTCTCAAGAATGTAATCCCATTCCTCGATGGTCAAAGTGCGCCATACGTTTTCCTCATTTCCACCATTGCTGATGGCATTGTAACCCCAGTCAGCCTGACCGTCGCCATCAAATAGGTTCAGCGTGTCAACACCATAGGCGTTATATTGCCAAGCGTCGTCTTCAAAAACATCGCGGCTACACCACGGCTGGTAACAAATCGCTCCATGCTCACGCCCGCTGGCACCCCAAGCGAACAAATCCAACCAATTGCAGCACTTTTCAGCAGAACTAATATTGGCATTGTCACCGCCGATAAAATCAAACTGGTTTTCAGCAAAACGCCAAGTGTTGATCGTGGGCTTGTATTGCAGGTTACCTTTCGAGAAATACACCTGGTCGCCCGCCTCGTTGATGGTAAACAAGCCATTAATGGCGCCTTCGGGCGCAGGGGGACGCGGCGGCAAGGGTTCTTCCCTGAAACCCACTATCCAAACGACGGCTCCAATCAACAACGCGGCAGCCAAACCCAGCCCGATTCTCGAAGTGGTTTTGGCAACCTCTTTCTGCTTCATGGCCTTGCGTAAAGCTTCAACGCTTTGGTATCGCTCTTTCGGGTCATCCTTGAGGCAGCCTTGCACTATTGAATCCGTGGCCAAGCCAAAACGCTCCAAGATTTTGCCCAAGGCGTAGATGTCGGTGGCTTGGCTGAACAACTCGGTCTTTGCGGCCTGCTGTTCGGGTGCACAATACTCGCGAGTAAAGCCTAAATCGTGCAGATAGCTCTCATTCCAGCCAAAACCAAGGTCAATAAGCTTTACATGATGTCCTTTGTTGGTAATGAGGATGTTGCTGGGCTTGAGGTCGAGGTGCAGCATCTTCTTTTGGTGGAGATAGGAAATGGCCGAAAAAAGCTCGTCGCAGAACTGTTTTCTGTGTTCTTTCTCCTTGAAATAGTCGGGATGCTGGGCCACAAAAGCCTCCAAGCTGTTGCCGTCAATGTAGTCCATACGGATAAAAGGACCATTTTCGTCCTCGTCGTAGGCGAAGTAACGCACAATGTTGGGATGCTCCAATTCGATGCCGAGTTCAAATTCTTTTCGGAACAAACTCATGTAAGCCTCCGAAGAGCGCATGTCTTTCTTGGGTCGCTTGACGCAATACACACGGTTGTCTTTGACAAGGCGGTAGCAGTCGCAGGTGCCGCCGCTGTCGAAAAGCACCTCTTCCTGTTCGTGTTGCGCGGGACTGATAAAATCGGAATTGCTCATTATGCCGCCTCCTTGATGAAAAGTTCGGTCAATCCGTTCTGCCGGCCTGCCACATAGCCCAACTCGTTGCCGGCGGCATCGCGCACAATCTCGCCGTTGCGAATGACCTGAAACACCTGCAAGGGATACTCCAAACGGAAGTTGAAGATGGTCACTTCGTCGTTCACTTGCAGTTTGCCGTTCAGGCTTTCGGTCACGCGAAATCTGTTTTCGCCGATACACAGCAAAGCGATATGGCGGTTGGGCAGCCAAGATGCCTCCACCGTTGTGCCTTCGCGAATCTCGTCGGCGAAGAAAGCCTTCTCCATCCAGTCGCTCTCCACGGGCTGCATACCCGTCAGCGCCTCCCATGAAGGCGAACCGAGATAATGCGCCAAAGCGTCAAGCGTGGCTTTGCGTGGCGCGATGGGCGACTTGGCATAGCCCATCAGCCGTTTCAAGGTGTTCACACCCAAACGGTCGCCGGCCGCAAACGATGCAGAAAGCACCTCGAAGTCTTTGGCGTTGCTGAAGTCCAGCCCCGACTTCTTCTTGATCATTTCTATGATGGGAAGGGATAACATGGTTTCGCTTATTTTGGGCAAAGGTAAGCATTTATTTGTTCGTGAAGACAAATAAAAACGAAAATGGATGAAATGGATGAACTTGGGCTGGTTTTGCCGCAGTATCTTTGCTCCGTCATGAACGATAATGAAAGCCATATCCACATCGGGCATCTCATCCAAGCGCAACTGAAGGCCGACGAGCGCAGTATAGGCTGGTTGGCGCGTGAGATTGGCTGCACCCGCAACCATGTCTATAAGATTTTCAACAAACCCTCACTTGACGGCGATTTGCTGCTTCGCATTTCACTCTCCATGCATTTCAATTTCTTCCAATACTATTCGCACGCTTTCCTTGAAAATATGAAGGCACGTATTGGAGAAGAGACAGAAAAATAAAAGCACTTATTTACAAAACGGTTCCATCACCCGCGCAAAAATCCCGTTCATATACGCCAATGCCATGCCATAATTACTAATCGGGATACCTTGGTCGACAAAGAGGTTGGTGCGATTGAGCAGTTGTTTGCGCGTGCTCATGCAGCCGCCGCATTGGATGGCCATGGCATATTTTTCGGGTTGGGCGATGGGGGAGAGGCCTGCCACATACTCAAATTTGATGTCTTTTCCCGTGAATTTCAGGATCATACGCGGCAGTTTCACGCGGCCAATGTCCTCGCAGGTGCTGTGGTGGGTACACGATTCGAGCAACAACACCGTGTCGCCGTCTTTGAGTTGCGAAAGAAGAGGTGTACCTTTAATATAATTGTCGAAATCGCCGCGCAAACGCGCCATGACGATGCTGAAACTGGTCAGCGGGACGTCTTGTGGGACGATTTTGCTTACAAAGCCAAACACTTGGCTGTCAGTGACAATCAAAGCGGGCTTGGGCATGGTTTCGAGGTATTGTTGTAAATGCGTTTCTTTGAGCACCACGCAGATACATTCGTTGTCCAACACGTCGCGGATGGCCATCACTTGGGGCAAAATCAATCGGCCTTCGGGTGCTTCGGCATCCACAGGACAGACCAAAACCACCACCTCGTTAGGCTGGATGATGCCACCCAACAGCGACACCTTTTGATAGGCACTCTCAGGAATGGCTTTTTTCAAGGCTTCGACCAACGGAGCGATGTCGTCATTTCTTGAAACGCTGAAATCCAACACGGTAGCACCCGTATTCTGCTCCATCACCGCCTTCAAAACGGCCAAGAGCGGTTCTTGGTCGGCCTTGTTGTGGACGATGAAAAACGGCACCGACAACTCTTTCATTCGGGCAATCAGCTGTTTTTCGGGTTCGGCGAAATTATTCCCCGTAATGACGATGATGGCACAGTCGATTTCCTCCAACACCTTCATTGTCTTGTTGATACGTTGCTGTCCGAGTTCGCCCACGTCGTCAATGCCCGCCGTGTCGATGAGCACACATGGCCCGATGCCAAAGATTTCGATGCTCTTCTTGACAGGGTCGGTGGTGGTGCCGGCCGTGTCGCTCACGATGGCGATGTCTTGTCCCGTGAGGAGATTGACAAGGCTGCTCTTGCCGCAGTTCCTGCGACCAAAGATGCCGATATGGGGTTTGAGGTCTTTTGCCATTATTTCCAGTTTTTATAAGGGTTTTCCAGCAGTTGCGCGTTGTAGTATCTCGAATCGTCGGTCACTTCGTCACCAACCCATTCGGGTATGTCGAAAGGCTCGTTTTCGTCAGCCAGTTCGATTTCGGCCACAACGAGGCCTTCGTTGTCGCCATGAAACTCGTCCACCTCCCAGATATGCCTGCCATCGGTGTTTTTCACCATGTGGCGCGTCTTCTCGATGCAGCCCGAATCAGTTTGTTCGAGCAATGCAAGTGCTTCTTCCATAGTGATTTCCTTTTCCCATTCGAAACGTGAAATACCTATGCGCCTGCCCTTGATGGTAAGGAAACCTTTGTCGCCTTTGATGCGCACGCGCACGGTTATCCCATTGTCACGGCAAAGATAACCCTGCTTGATTTCCGTGGTTTGGAATATCTCTTTTGCGAAATCGCCTTTGACCAAAAACTTTCTTTCAATCTCCTGAAACATGACCCTTGGTTTTTTGCGCAAAAGTAAGAAAAACCATTGAGATAAAAAGAAAACCAAGAAAAAACGATTTTTGGTGTTTTTATTTAATCGTTTGTTTATCAGATAAAAAACCGACAGCAAACGACAACTAACGACTACAAACGTTTAATCAACGGCTTAGTCTTGACAAGTGTTGTTACTTTGCACCGTCAAACCGAAAGGAGCGACACGACAAATCAAACTTACACATTAATCAATTAAACACACACAATCATGAGTACAATGAGAAATTCGGTCACATTGGTGGGCCGCCCGGGTGCAGAACCTGAAGTGAGAAACTTTGGCAACAACAACAAGAAGGCAAGCTTCCGCCTTGCCGTGAACGAGAGCCGCCGCAACGCCAACAAGGAATGGGTGAACGACACGCAGTGGTTCAACATCGTGGCTTGGGGCAAGACCGCCGAGCGCATCGAGAACAACGTCAAAAAAGGTATGCAAATCGGCATCGCCGGCAGCCTGCGCAACAACGAGTGGACCGACGACAAGGGCCAGCGCCACTCCACCACCGAGATTTGGGTGAACGACTTGCTGCTGTTGGAGAAGACGAAAGAGTGACAAGACCTAACAATTCCGTTCCAATGGCAACGCCCATTGGAACGGAATTGTTGTTATTATACTTCTGTAAATCAGTTTTATAGAAAATAATATCACTATTTTTGCGAATATTTGGAATAATAATACTACTTTTGCAAACGAGATGAAGGTACTATTTGACAAGGAGTATTTACAAGAACTATATACCAAAGGCAAGTCGCCCGACAAGAAGCATCGTTTCCAGCCCGATGTGGTGAGGAGGTATATCAAGGTGATAGACATTATGGTGGAAGCAGAGAATGTCAGTGTGCTTGCGCTAATCGGTGGGCTCCACTATGAGCACTTGACTGGACACAAGGCTGGGATTTCCTCGGTAAGAGTGAACAAGAAATACCGTGTTGAGTTTACGGAACAGGTGGAAGGGAACGAAACGATAGCCACCATCTGCAATATTATTGAGTTGTCAAACCATTATGATTGAAGAAACCATGATACACGTTGAAGGAATGAAAGATGAAATGATTGCCAACAATCTTACTCCATACAGATTCACGCATCCCGGGGAGATTATCAAAGACGAGTTGGAAGACCGTGGCATTTCGCAGCGCGAGTTCGCAAAAAATGTGGGTATGTCTTATTCCGTGCTCAACGAGCTGCTCAATGCCCATCGTCCGATTACTACCAATACGGCATTGCTTTTTGAAGCCGCTCTTGGCCTGCCCGCCGAGTTGCTGATGCGCATCCAAACCAAATACAACCTTCAAACCGCCCGAAAAGACAAGGATGTTATCCGTTGGATGGCGAAGATTCGGAAGGCGGCTGCCGTGCTGTAATGGTTTGCAAATCCAATAGGATGATTTTCTCCGTTTTCCTTTAGCCCGAAACCATAAACACCCGCCCGTCTTTCCATTTGGAATGGCGCAGCATCTCGTTGGTGAAGTGGGTGCGGCTGCCGGTTTGGTCGAGGAGTTCCTTAGCCTTGTCGAACTGGCGCAGCTCGCGGTAAATCTCGGGCACCTCAAGGTCGAGTTGCTCGTCGGGGTGTTTCTCAAGCAAACTTAAAAGTCGGTTCAGGTTGGCGGTGAAGTCCTTGTAGTTCTTGATAAACAGTTTCTCGCCTTCGATAATCATGCGGCGGTTGCTGTTCCATACGCCGAAGCTCATGAAGCCGTTGAGGAAATATTTCAGGCGCACGTGTTGGTGGTTGCGGTGCAGGTCGTTGTAGGCCCACCAAAGGAAACGCCGCAGGTAAATCTCTTTCTTGGGGTCGAAGTGGCTCTTCTTCAGGAAGGTCTTGTAGTGGTTGATGAGGGCCAGTTTCCCTTTGTTGTCGGAATAACGGACGCCGAAGAAGCGCCATGTGTTCCAGGAATAGACTTCCACGTTGGGTTTCTCGTAGGTGATGAGCGGATCCACAGGGTTTTCAATCCAGAAATTGTGGCCGCACGAAGGACAAAGAATCAACTTTTGCGGAGTTGGTATATAGTTGTCATTCAACACTTTGCCGTCGGAATACAAGATGGCCTCATTCACCAGCTCGGTTTTCAGGTTGCGACCTTCGAGCCAGGCTTGGCAATGCGGGCATTGGAAATAATACGAGTCGTATTTCAGCATATCACATCTTGTTTTCGGGCGGTAAAAGTAGTATTATTTTCCCTTTCTACCATGATTGGCGGGAATTATTAATTCATTTCCGCCCGTAATCGGCTGGAATTTCGCCCCAAATCTCCGTTTTCCACTTCAAAATCGGCACTTCGATGGCGTTTTCGGCCAGCCATTTCTCGGCGCGGGCAACGAGTTCGAAGAGCTGCGCGTTCTTGGCGTTGGGCGCGAGTTTGGTCTTGCATTTCTTCTGCCTGACCCAAATCTGCGCGTTCACCGAGTCGCTGTAGATCGGGTATTTCCAGCCGTGTTTCTTCTGCAAAGCGAGTGCGTGGACGAGAGCCAAAAACTCTCCGATGTTGTTGGTGGCGTTGGGGAAGACGGGACTTTTGAACAAGTTGCTTTTCAAGGGCGGCTGTGTGCCGAAGTCGACGAACACGCCTTGGTATTCCATCTTGCCTGGGTTGCCCGCGCAGGCCGCGTCCACCGCAATGCACGGGCTGACGGGCCGCTCCTTGGCCGCCGCAAGGTCGATGACGGGCGCGATGTCCTTGCCCCAATACGCATCGGGACCTTCCTTGAAAGCCTTCTCGGCACTCAAACGGTCGGGGAAGCCCTTGTATTTCGCACCCTTGCAGCCCATGATTTCGCGCTTGCAAACCTCCCAATCGCTGTAAATGCCTGGGTTGCGACCGCTCCAAACAACATAAAACCTGTTCTTGGCCATAAACTTACAATTTTACGATTTTTCCGTCTTTCAAGATGGGTACGGTTTCAGTGCAATGGGTTTCCAAACAGAACTTGATGTCGTCATAAAAGCCCAGCATAAACAGGCGTTTGAGATGATAACACTCTGAAAGTACGCCAAATAGGTTGCTTTTGCTTTCGCTGTAAAAACGATTCAACAACAGGCCGAAATCGTCCGTTTCCACTTCTGTTTTTTGTTTCAGCAGTTCAATGATCATGCCTGCGCAAAGGCCGTCGTCCAACGAAAAACGGCCCTCGGTGCCAGCGCAGACGATGATGATGTTGGTAGAAACACCACATTGTGACGTCTCTATAAGATGGCGCACCACCGCCTCCGCGTTGCGGAAACATGCCAGAACCACCTCGTCGGCACCTTTTACGTTATTGATGGCGTTGGTGCCGTTGGTGGTGGTCAGGATGAGGGTCTTGCCGTCCACGGTCTTTTTCTTGTATTCCAAGGGCGAATTCGACAGGTCGAACCCCTCGATTTTCAGGGCGTGGCGCTCGCCGCCGCGCAAGGTCATCGTGGGCTCAAGTTGGGCATAAAGGCTTTGTGCCTCTTCGATGGTCTTGACGGGCACGACTTCGCGTGCGCCATTTTCCAAGGCTGTGGTAATCACCGAAGTAGCCCGCAAGACATCGATCACGACGGCAACTTTTCCGCCGAAATCGATGTCTTGGGCTTGCTGTGCAGTGGGTATGACGCTGATGATCATATTCCTAGTGAAATGTTCAGTCCCTGTGCGGTGCGCACCAAGTCGCTGTCCAAGGTGACGAAGTTGGGTTGGGCCACGGCTTCTTTGAGCGGGACGGCCACCACGTTGGGATGCTGGTAGGCGACCATCTGGCCGAACTGTCCGTTGAGGATCATCTCGAAGGCCTTCACGCCAAACTCGGCACTGAGCACACGGTCGTAGGCAATCGGGACGCCGCCGCGTTGCAGGTGGCCAAGCGTCGTTTCGCGCATACCGTGACTGAAGCCGACGGCTTTCAGTTGCTCAATCAGCTGGCGACCGATGCCGCCCAATTTCTTGTTTTCGTAGCCGACTTCGCCGCTGATTTCGTAGACCTGCGTACCGTCCTTGGGCCGTGCGCCTTCCGAAGCCACCACCACGGCAAAGCCACGGTCGTGGTTGAAGCGTTGCTCCAAACGTTCCTTGACGATGTTGATGTCGTAGGGGAACTCAGGCAGGAGGCACACCTCGGCACCGCCAGCGATGGCCGAGTGCAAGGCAATCCAGCCTGCATCGCGTCCCATCACTTCGAGGACGAAGACGCGGTTGTGCGAAGCCGCCGTAGTGACCAATTTGTCGACAGCCTCCGTTGCGATTTGCACGGCGGTTTGGAAGCCGAAGGTGCATTCCGTCATCGAGAGGTCGTTGTCGATGGTCTTGGGCACACCGATGATGTTCAATCCCTTCTCGTAGAGCTTCTGCGAGATGCGCTGCGAGCCGTCGCCGCCGATGCTGATCACCGCGTCGATGCCCATGTATTGCAGTTTGCGGAGCATTT
>ODAI012479838.1_pt1 | contig 10437 bp, 5 predicted proteins | sample 1539321 | NCBI WGS metagenome assembly ODAI01 (sample SAMN02144231, study PRJEB22623) | gut metagenome | biome: sheep rumen | host: Ovis aries | place: New Zealand | reverse complement strand
TATCGCTGTCTTCAGCTCCAACTTTGCCCTCTACGGGGATATGTCCCGAAGGGTCCAGGAGGTCCTCAGGACCTACTCCCCCGCTGTCGAGCCCTACTCCATCGACGAGTGTTTCCTGGACCTCTCCGGCATGGAGAGGATGGACTTCGATTCCCTCGCCAAGACAATCTCACGTGACTGCTGGAAACAGACCTCCATCCCGGTCTCTGTCGGCATCGCCCCGACGAAGACCCTCGCGAAGATTGCTTCGAAGCTCTGCAAGAAATACCCGAAACTCAGGGGAGGCTGTTACATGTACCGTCCGGAAGACATAGAGAAAGTTCTCCGGAAGTTCCCTGCTGAAGATGTATGGGGCATCGGCCGGCGTTCCATGAAAAAGCTCGATCTGATGGGTGTGAAGTCGGCGTGGGACTATACGCAGCTTCCCGAAACCACCGTGAGGACCATTTTCCATCTTCCCGGCTTCCGTACCTGGAAGGAGCTCCGCGGCATCCCCTGCGTGGAGTTCGAGGACATGGTCGAGCCCAAGCAGAGCATCTGCGTCTCCCGCAGTTTCTCGCACGACGTGACCTCCCGCCAGGAGTTCACGGAACAGATAACGACCTTTGCCGGGAAAGCTGTCGAGAAGCTCCGGAAACAGAATTCTTTCGTGGGAGAGATGATCGTCTTTGCCATCACCAACCGTTTCAAGGAATATCTTCCGCAGACGAGCGGAGGGCACTATGTCGTCTTCCCGGAGGCGACGCAGGATTACCGGAAAGTCGTCGTGGCCGCGGCCGAAGCTGCAAGGAAACTCTTCAAGGAAGGATATGCCTACAAGAAGGGAGGCGTTGTCTTCACCCGTATCGAGCAGCAGGAGGCCCATGTGCGTTCTCTTTTTGCCGACCATGAATCCGACGAGAGGGACGAACGCCTGTCCGGGGCCATCGATGCCATCAACCGGACACTCGGGCCGGGAACGGTCCTTTTCGGAGTCCAGGGCGACGGACGGTTCCACATGACCCAGGAGCACAAGTCGCCTCACTACACGACCCTCTGGAGTGATATTCCTAAAGCCTCGGTCAAGTAAACTCGGAAAGATTTTGTAAATTTGTAATCAAGTCCTTACAGCCATGGCAAAACGTCCTTTCGGAACATGCTTTTTTGAAAGCTATGCGCAGATCTCCCTCGCGGCTCTTCTCGGTCACGAGTATGACTGTCTTGTGAACATTGACCGCCCGGACCTTCAGTCCAATGACGGCCATTCCCTCGGCATTGAGGTCACACGGGCCATGGAGGAGAGCAAAAAGGCGGAAGACGCCCTCCTGAAGGATATCGCAGGCATCACCCCGGCCCCGGAAGACGATGAGTTTGATCTAATCAGGGAGAACGGCTATGCCTACGGATTGGGGAAAGGCCGCTATATCGGTACGAAGGAACTCTCTTACTGGTCAATGGCCCTGCCACTGAGACGTATCATCGAGAGCAAGGTATCCAAGGTCGGCAACGGATTCTACGGCAGGGTTGACAAGATGGGACTTTTTGTCTTCAACAGAGATAACCTCCGGGAGGCAGACGCCGTGAAGGTGATGAACTACACCATGTCGCTGCAGAAGTATCTGGACATCCGTTATGACCTTCTTTACCTTGCTGACATCAATGACCTTTTCGTCTGCAACCTTGAAGACGGGCTGAAGGAGAGTTCGCGGATCGCAGGATATCCCATCTCGCAGGACAACCGGAAGGTCTTCTACTCGGAAGCCATCCGAAGGCAGAACGGGATAAGCAATTTGCAGGCTCAATAGTGAAATAAGGGCTATCCGAAATTTTAGGTTGGAAATTACTTAATTAATACTATCTCTGAAAGGAGAGGGTTGGTTGGATTTGACCTACTCTCTCCTTCTTGGTGAAATAACGTCAATTGCAATCTGCGGTTGGAACGTAATTGCAGTCAGACACCTTGACTCAAAAAAGAAGGGGATGGTCATTTCCAACCAAACCCCTCCTTTCAGAGACTGTCTCTACTGAGATAAATTCAACCTAAAATTTCGGATAGCCAAAAAAATAAAAGAACCGTCAGCCACACTTTCCTTAGCGGGCTTAAACACAAAACGGTTCTTTTCTTCGGACAGAGACATCGATACAACCAGGATTCCAGCATAAGTGGAATGGTGTAGGGATGTCGGGCTTGACCTTGTTCCGCTAATCCTCTTCGGTACGGGATCAGAGGCCTTTTTCTGCTGGTTAATTCTTTCTCAGAGATAAGGAAATAGGCCCTTGAGAGGCGGCGCACTTTAGTTCCTGTGAAAAGGCCAGGATCTTCGATAGTGACAAACTGCTGCCCCTCGTTTTGCTCACTCTGCCGGAGCAGAGTCCTCATTGGACATCGTTTGAGCCGTTATAAGAAAACGGCAATGAGAGAACTCTTTCATACGGATATGATTTAGTTAGTTTGTTTTGCCTATTTCTTTCTGAAACAAAGATAGTTTATGCTTGCGCCATAGTATGGCTCAAGCATAAATTATTTTTGTAATTTTTTCACTAACTAAGTCCCGAATTATAAAGGAAATTAAATTAGGTAGAGACGCGCAAAATCGTTATATTTGCTATTCGGATAATCATGCAAAGAAAACATTGTATTGACAAGGATTTACAAAGTCATGTCTCATCTTTGCAGATTATTTGATAAAAGCAGATAAAACACTAAAATATGGCATATAACAAATCTGAATTAATTCAGAAGATCTACTCCATTAGTTCTCTATCCAACGAGGAGAAATCCGCTTTGATTGAGCTCTTGCGTACCCACAAGAAATATGGTCTTGTGTGGGAAGATAAGCCTGAAGAAATAGAAGAGCGCCTCCGATCTGAACTACCCGTTTTAAAGGAGGTGAAGGAAAAAGAGTTAATATGCGATAATATTAGCGCCCCCAATCACATCCTTATTGAAGGAGATAATCTTGAGACACTAATAGCCCTTTCATACACGCATACGGGAAAGGTAGACGTTATTTATATAGATCCCCCATATAATACAGGGAACAAAGATTTCATTTACAATGACCGCTTCATTGATAGTGAAGATGATTATCGCCATAGCAAATGGCTTTCATTCATGAACAAACGCCTGAAGCTGGCTCATCGCTTACTTAAGGATGATGGTTTTATTTGCATATCAATTGATGATAACGAATATAGCAATCTGAAATCCCTTTGTGACGAGATTTTTCGAGAACAGAATTATCTAACGACCTTTCACGTTCAGGTTAGGTACGCCGAAAAGAGTATTAACGAAGAAAAGCCATTTAAACCACTCATGGAGTATGTGCTTTTCTATGCAAAGAATGCCGCATCTTTTTCTCCTCGAAGGGAAACGATGGATTATGGCCTTGAAAAGTTTTGTTACCGGATTAAAGAGAAAACTCAGGGCGAATCTTTCCGCATAGGTAATCAAGAAGTGGTCGTATTTAAAAATGGAGAATGGGATATCGAAAAAATAGATGGAGGAGCTCTTGACGGCCTTAAAGAAACGTGGATTACAGGGAGTATTTATACCACAATGAGTTACGGGAAAGTCTTCCAGACTGTAGTAGAACCTCGTGTTAGCATTGACGGTTTAGGTTGCTTATACAAAGTATTGGGCCGCGGAGATGATGGCCTCGGATATAGGTATTATACTGGGCCTGTAAAGAAGAATGCCTCAAAAGGTAAAATGTTTAGCGGTATGCCGCTTGACAAAAAAGAGCATTTTTTGAACGGTGATATTCCCAAACGCCAATTACCGATTCTTACAATGTATGATTTTGCTCCAGACTTTGGGAATATTAGGAGTGAGGGTGGTGTGCCGTTCGGAAGTGGTAAAAAACCAGTTAAAATGCTTAAGCAGTTTATTAATTACCATTTATCGAAAGATGCAATTGTCCTGGACTTTTTCGCCGGATCCGGGAGCACGGGGCATGCCGTAATGGAGCTCAATAAAGAGGACGGGGGCAGTCGTGCTTTTATCCTTGCCACTAACAATGAAGGAGGAATCTGTGAGGATGTCACTTTTAAGAGATTGAGCAATGTTATAAATGGATACGCCAATCACGAAGGGTTGAATAATAATAATTTACGCTACTATCGAACCGACTTTATTAGTCGCGAGCGTTCACCAAAAAACATGCGTGCTCTTATGTCAGCCTCAACCGAACTGCTCTGCATAAAAAATGATCTCTACAAAGAATCAGATTCATTCGCTGGTCGCAAACTTAACAAAGCTGTTGCTCGATACTTTAATGACGGTAAAAAACAAATGCTCATTGTTTTTAATGAGGAAGCAATTCCAACTCTTGCAGATCTAATTGCCTCGATGGATTATTCTGGGAAAATGCTCGTATATGTATTCTCTCCTGGTAATTATCCGTTTGATGATGAATTCGTCAATGTTCTGGACAAGGTAGAATTATGTGCTCTCCCTGCAGCTATTTATAACGCCTATTTGAAGGTCTTGCCGAAAAAACGAAGAGTCCTTCTCCCGGAAGCCCATGAAGATAATACCGAAGTCGGAGAAGATGATGTGTTGAACCTTAATTTTGAGGAGGCGTAGTCATGAAGGAACTCACATATCAAGTCCGTGCTGTTAATGATTTAGTTGATAAAGTCATCCGCCTGTTAAACACATCCGGAAATAGAAAGAAGCTGGTTTTCGAGGCCCCAACCGGGGCCGGAAAGACTGTCATGGCATCCGAGATGCTCTCGCGTATAGCAGAGGAATTGCCGCAGAAAATGGACAGCGCCATCAATGAGGTTGCTTTTATCTGGATTGCCCCCAATAAGCTTCATCAACAGAGTTACTTCAAAATGAAGAACTACTTCACCGAGTCCCGGATTCTGCAGCCCGTAATATATGATGAGCTTGATCACTCGGTAGAAGGGTACATACATCCCGGTCAGATTCTATTTGTCAATTGGGAGAGCATTAATAAGGCCAACGCCTTGATGATCCGAGAGACAGAGCATTCAGCTTCCTTATATGATATCACCAGAAGGACTCAAGATGACCATCATATTCCGATTGTGGTCGTCATCGATGAGGAACACATGTTTAGTGGACATAATGCACGTAAATCTGAGGCTGTCCTCAAGAATATAAATCCCAAGTTGGAAATCCGCGTCTCTGCCACTCCGATTACAAATGGCGATGAGAAGGTGAAGGTGTATCGGGAAGATGTTATTAAGGAGGAGATGATCAAGGAGCAGATTGTCCTTAATCCCAATATCGATGTAACGAGGACAGGCGGGCTTACGACAAATCAATGGCTCGTAAAGGTGGCTCTTGAAAAACGCAAAGAGATTGCTGCTGCATATGAGAAGCTTGGAGTTAAGATCAATCCACTGCTCCTCATACAGCTTCCCAACGATAGCACTGAAGTCACAACAGAAGACGATGAGACGATCCGCGATGAGGTCGTTTCCTATCTTGATGCGACTTATAGCATTAATGCAAAAAATGCAAAGTTAGCTGTATGGCTCTCCGGAGAGAAGACAAATCTTGACGGAATTGAACAGTTCGACAACCTCACTGAGGTCTTGCTTTTTAAACAGGCTATTGCCCTCGGATGGGATTGTCCACGTGCTGCGGTACTTCTAATCTTCCGCAAGATTGAGAGTTTTACCTTCACCACCCAGACGGTCGGTCGTATCATGCGAATGCCGCAGCAGAAGTTCTATACCGAGCCGATTTTGAATAAGGGCTATGTCTATACCGATTTGAGCAAGGACAAAATCCAGATCGTTGCAGATGATATGAATTACATCTCAACGCTTACTGCAAAACGCAGGGAGAATCTTGAGAATGTGTCCCTGCAATCAGTTTACACCGAGCGAAAAGGTTCTGACCGTATGCGTCTTGGTGTAGGATTCAAAGCCGTCTTGAAGGATACAATGGCAAAGAAGTGGACTCTCATTTATGAGCCCACCCTCTTCTCTATTTTCGAGGTTACGGAGGTCTCGGAAACAGCCAAACAAGGCACACTCGACACCCAGATCATCGAGAACAGGGCAAAAGCCGAGCAGTACATCCGACTTGACGTGAAAAATATCACGATTGAGATCCCCAAGGATATAACTATTACCAACGATCTTGGTATTATCGATGTCGAGAATCGGGCAAAATTTGCACGGACACAAACCGAACTCAACCGCGTTCTTGATGGCTTCTGCCTTCGCCAGCTTTCTCAGTGGGAAAAATACACCAGTGTTGGTGTTCTTCGCAATGCCCTTCTGGAGGCACTTGAGGAGCTGTTCGCAATCAACGAGTTTGAAGGTGTTAAAGTCATTCTCTATTATCTCAATCAGCCAAAATTTTCCGATGTAATTCAGCAGGCGCTGGCCGAGTATAAGAAAACGCTGAGTCTGCGTAAAGCAGCACAGCGAGACATTATTCCTTACATGTGGGTAGTTCCAGAAGATCGCGTCTACAACGAGAAAGAAAATGTTGTCGTCCCTTCGGTAATCAATCATGCCCTTATGCCGTTCATTCAGGAAAGGGATCCCTCAACTCCGGAGCAAAAATTTGAGCTGTTCCTTGAGGAGAATAAGGCATACATTGATTGGTGGTACAAGAATGGCGATAGTGGGAAAATGAACTATGCCGTACCGTACATTAACATTGAAGGCGAGCGTGCGCTCTTCTATGTGGACTTTATTATCCGCATGAAGAACGGACAGGTATTCCTCTTTGATACCAAATCTGCCGGGAGTGACAAAAATGGCCCGGCCAAGCATAATGCATTATTCGATTATATGGAGTCTCCAACCAATGCAGGCAAGAACCTCAAAGGTGGTATCATCATTGAGGACAATGTCGGTGTCTGGAGGTATTCTCCTATAAAGATAAACGATACCACTGACCTCACCGGGTGGAGTGCGTTTTTCCCTAACGAAATCAAATAGCAACTATGGCAAAAGGTCTCGACAGTAAATTCATTCATTATGGTATCAGGGAAAACGACCTGAAGACCATCGCGACCATCTGTGAATCCCACAACCTCGACAAGGATTGGGTCATGGAGGAACTTCTCCGCAAATATCATGAAGCTAAGGTGGACACCATTGAGATGAGCGATGCGGAAACGGAGAGCATCATCAATGCGGCCATTGCCAAGATTAAATCCGAGTAGCCTTATGATTATCAAGAGAATTAGAATCAACAATTACAAGACCTATTTGGATTTAGATCTTGATTTGGCTCCAGCAGATGATCGTCCGGTTATCTTGATTGGCGGCATGAATGGCGGTGGTAAGACCACACTTTTCGAGGCCATATGCGGAGCACTATATGGACTCCGGATCAGAGACAAGGAGCACTTCAAAGAACTCTTGAATAATGGCGCCATTGGCACAACTGAACCGAAGATCATGCTTGAGCTCACATTTACGGGCATGGTACTAAATGTCGAGCAGACCTATGTGCTCCGGAGGACTTATATTCTGAATCCTTCAGAGCGCCCCGTTGAGAGTGTATCGCTCAATCTCAATGGCTCTCAGTTTGTGTATGGGACGGCTACGCCTCTTGCTCAAAAAGCACAGGCCGAGCAGCAGGTCAATAAGATTATTAAAGCCAATCTGCCACAGGAACTAAGCAAGTACTTTTTGTTTGATGCGATGCAGGCCAGCGATCTTCTCAAAGAGAATGTATTTGCCCAAACCATCCGGGAGAATGTCCAAAATGTGATGGGCTTCAATAAATATGTTCAACTTGAAAGAGTGTCGGAAAAACTCCAACAGGAATGGGCTGCAAGACGTTTGAAAGTACAGCAGCAGGTCGAAGAGTATAATGATTTATGCTCGCGCAAAAATGACTTGGAAAAGCAGAAAGAAGACAATCTTGCACTTATTGACCGCTATTATAAACACATGGTCAATATCAAGGATGAATACGATATTGCCAAATCTGGACAGCAGGCACAGGCCGAAAACAAGGTCAAAATCAATGATCTCCGGTCAAGAATAGATGAGACAAAGAAAGCCGCAGCGAACTATAATGACCAGATGCGCTCCGTCATTGACTCACTTGAGGTGCAGGTTATTGTTCCAAAGATTGCCGATATGATTCATCTGGAGATCTCTGAGATTATCCGCGCAAAGGATGAATCAAAGCAGCTTTCCCACAAAGTCCTCTCTTCTCAACAATTAATGGATGTCACCGAGCGAGTTCTGGCATATATGAAGTCTAAACTTCTTTGCCCAGACAATGTGACCGCAAAAGATATCGTTGCCCACCTCGAAGCGCAGCAAGAACCGCTGAAACATGATAACCGTTTCGACTTCCTCGATGACGCTGAGTTTGATGCACTCAAAGGACTCCTTACTGCAAACACTTTCAATGGGTTCCTTCCACTGAATGAGTCAAAACGTGATATTGACAAGCGTATTGCGGTGCTTAAGGATGACGAGATGCAGTTAAAGACCCTCGTAGAGATGCAGGCAGGAGGGAATGAGTCTATTATCCGCGATTACGAGCACGATAATGATGAAATCCATAAGCTAAAGGATGAGAACGAGGATATCGCCAATGAAATTGAGCGTCTTGAAAAGCGAATACACTCTTTCGATATCCAATTGCAGCAGGAACCGGATCTCAAATATGATACCCTTGCCGAGCTGAAGCCGTTCTTCGAGGAGGTCGAGTCTGCCCTTCTTTCAAAGAAAAAGGCCCAGATTGAAGAAGAAATGAAAACGCAGCTCAATAAACTCCTTATTTCATACAAGGATTGTATTGCACGCGTTGAGCTTTCTGATAAGTTGGCCGGATTCTCCATCAAACTGTACCATAAGGCCGGGAATGAGATATCTCTCAATCAGCTGAATGCGGCCTCAAAGCAAATTTTCATTCAGGTTCTCCTCAAAGTGCTCCGTAATCTTGGCGACTACAATCCGCCAGTCATGATTGATACGGTTATGGGGGTTCTGGACGAGGAAAGCCGTGATGCTCTTATGGAGGAATACTTCCCGCAGCTGGCCGACCAGACCATTCTTCTTTGTACCACTTCGGAAATCCGACTGGATTCCGATTACAAAAAACTTGAACCGTTTGTGGCCAAGTCCTATACCCTGGTACGCGATGTAGAGAAACAGCTAACCACTGTCGATAACGGATACTTTGGACTCCAATTAGCAGATTAATGATATGGAAATTATTCTTGACAACCTGAGACAGCCAGAGGGCATTATTGAGGATATTGCCCCGCTTGAAGCGTTATTAGAGGAGCGTTTCAATCTTGCCAAGCAGGTAGACAACAATACGGCTCCGTCCTTCCCTCACATCAAGGTGATGAGGATCTGCCTTCTTGTTGGCTTGAGTCTTAAAGGGGAACGTAATCTTGCTGATTCTGAGAACATTCTTCTGAATAGGAATAACCAGCATTATGTTCCTTCGTTCTTGACAAAGGACAACCTCAAACCTCTTGTGGCCGCCCTCTTGAAACTTCGCTACAAGGATCTGGATGTAGACTGGAGAGATTTCGTCACCGTATCGCGTATCGTAGCATTTGAAATGCGGCATGGATTAAAGTATCTAATGGAGGACAACAATCTCAACGCGTTCCTGTACTATGCCTCTGGTAAGAAGGGTGCCACCAGCGGTATTCCTGCTCTTGATCTTGTTATTGGCCATTACCCCGATGAATTGGAGGCTAAGCTCAATATCAATGGGAAAGGTATCCAGAACTCTCAGATTTTGGTGGCGGGAACAACCGGATCCGGAAAGACGAATCTTCTTGCTGTCTTAATCGAGCAGTTCCGCTCCCTCTCCACCGACACACCTTATCCGGTGAACTTCTTACTCTTTGACTATAAAGGAGAATTCTCTGACCCTCAGAACAGTCATTGGCTCGATATCTTTGAAGTCAACCGTAGTTGTATCTGGGATCCTGTACAGAGGCCGATTCCGTTCACACCGTTTAAAGATTTCTCTGGTCACCCCATCAACGAAATAAACCTTTATTCCACAGAGATGGCTGAGGCCCTCTGCGCCGTTGATAGAGCGACCGTGAGTGCAAATATGAGCAACAGACTGAGCGAGGCGATTGTCGAAGCATATAAGAAAACGAAAGGTGCTCCCATCACCTTCAGGGCAATGCTTACCGAGTACCAAACAAAGCTCCCAAACGACAAGGACGATAGCATCACTTCCGTTTTAAAGCAACTTGTCCGCAATAACATCTTTGACACAGAAGACCGGGTCAACCTGATTGACGAATCTCATATCATCAAGATGGATGCATTCCCCAAAGATGGCCCCCTTGCAAAAGCTATTGTGTATTTCGTGATTTCTAAGCTCAATAATATTTACGAAATACTGCCCCAGCAGGCAAGAGATGATGAACGTGTTCAGATCCGGCATTTTACGATAATCGATGAGGCTCATTACATGCTCGATTTCGATAACCATCCGCTTCGTAACTTAATTGCTGT
>ODAI011281063.1_pt1 | contig 10437 bp, 9 predicted proteins | sample 1539321 | NCBI WGS metagenome assembly ODAI01 (sample SAMN02144231, study PRJEB22623) | gut metagenome | biome: sheep rumen | host: Ovis aries | place: New Zealand | reverse complement strand
CATCGCCTGTCATTCCCCCGGTGGCTATTTTTATTTTGTTCCCCCTTGTTGCGCCCGCCTTTTCCGCGCTTTCAAGCGCGATATTTAGTATACTTTGCGTAACCGACAGCTCATGCATTTATCTTATCCTCGATTTTCTTGCTAAGCCAATTTAAAAATTCTTCCAAACCGTCGCCGTTTTTGTTAGACACCTTAAAAATACTAACATCGGGGTTAATATCCCTCGCGTCCTTTTCGACGCGCGCTGTATCAAAATCAAAATACTCTATCATATCATATTTATTTAAAACAAGCGCATCCGCAGTCTGGAACATAAGCGGATACTTATGCACCTTGTCATCGCCCTCCGGCACAGACAGCAGCGCGACGCGGAAATCCTCGCCTATATTGAACTCAGCCGGACATACGAGGTTGCCGATATTCTCCACAAACAGCACATCCACGCTATCCAAATCAAAATTGGGGAGAATATGTTCGATACTCATCGCCTCAATATGGCACGCGCCGTCAGTATTAAGCTGTACAACGGGCACACCGAGAGCTTCCATCTTTTCCGCGTCAATCTGACCGGCAATATCACCCTCAATAACACCAATCCGAAACTTATCCGACAGCTTATTTATAATAGAAGTAATCACGCTCGTTTTGCCGGCGCCGGGACTGCCCATAACGTTTACAAGGCAGACTTTTTTATCAGAAAGCGTCTGCTTAACCTTATCCGAAACATCCTCGTTCCATTCCAAAATCTGATGAACAACCTTAATTTCCATAGCTATAACCTCTCTAAATCTATTACAAACTAATTTTACCACATTTTTTATTTAAATTCAAGTACGGCAATCTGGAAGAAATAAACACAAAAGGCCATCAAGTTGAAACAAAATAACAATTACCGCCGCGCCCGATATGATATACTTATGCGGTACGTTATATGCATTCATTGAGTAAAAATACAAACGCCAAAAATCCAAAGTCCACAAATTGAACTAAAATGTCGGTAATTTAATGGTAATAAATTTTTGAATGTGATAAAATATAGATAATAATGCGTAAAATTATGCAAGGGGAGAAAAAGATGAAAAGATTTATAATTTCACTACTGGCGCTGACGTTGCTTGCCGGGACGGTTGTTTTGCCGGTTTCCGCTGCAGATAAGCAGACAGAAACAATAAGCTACACATACGATGCGGGCAGATGGGACACCCACACGCGCGAAATGGAAAAGCTCGGGCGCGGCCTTGTCGCGGTTAAAACCGACGGCGGCGTTTTTTTAAGCTGGCGTCTTTTGGACAGCGAGGATAGCATCTTCGGCAGCGCAAAAAACAACGTATCATTTTATGTTTACAGAGGGAACACCAAAATAGCGGAGGTGGCAGGCTCTACAAATTATCTTGACACCACTGCAGGCACAAGCTATTCCGTCGCGCCCGTGGTGAACGGCGTTGAAGGTGAAAAATGCGCGGCAGTGAGCGTGCAGAACGGTAATTATTTTGATATACAATTGCAAAAGCCCGCAGACGCAACACTCGCGGACGGCAGCACCGCTCCATACACCGCAAACGACGCTTCCTGCGGCGATATTGACGGCGACGGCGAATATGAGATTGTTTTAAAATGGGACGCAAACGGCAAGGATAATTCTCAAAGCGGATATACAGGTAATGTGCTGCTTGATGCTTACAAGCTTGACGGAACAAAATTATGGAGGATTGATTTGGGACAAAACGTAAGAGCCGGCGCGCACTATACGCAGTTCCTTGTATATGATTTCGATCTTGACGGCGAGGCGGAAATGATGTGCCAGACCGCGCCCAGCAGCAAGGACAGCGCCGGCAATTATGTCACAAGGGCAAGCCACGTTGACGACATAAAAAGCATTTCCGATGCTGATAATCAAAATTCATATATAAACGATGGCGGCTATAATCTGACGAGCGATGAATTCTTGACCGTGTTTGAGTCGGACGGTACGGCGGCTGATACAATTTACTACCCAAACCAGCGTATAAACGCGTCCGTTTGGGGCGACGACTACGGCAACCGCTGCGACCGTTTCACTGCGACTGTCGCATATATGGACGGTAAAAAGCCTTACGGCGTATATATGAGAGGATATTATTTCGGTCAGTCGGGCTATGGTCAGCGTCAGGCTGCCTGCGCAGTTTCTTATGACGGCAGCGTGCTTTCATGTACGCACAGCTTTGATACATATAACCCGAGCAGTTACAGATACAAAACAAGCTCCGCAAGCTATGCAAACGGAGTATATAAGGGCGTTGACGGCTACAAGGCAGAATACGCGAAATTTGTAGGTAACGGAAACCATAACTGCGCCGTTGCAGACATGGACGGTGATGGCAAGGACGAAGTGACAACAGGCTCACTTTGCTATGAATTTAAAGAGGACGGTACTCTCGCGCCAAAGTGGTGTACCTTCCTGGAGCATGGTGACGCTTTGCATATAGGCGATTACGACCCGACACATGAGGGCTTCGAGTTCTTTACCGTTCACGAGGACGGCGGCCCCAACACGGAGAGCGGTACAGAGGTTCAGATAAACTTCGGCATGTCTGTAATCGATCCCGGCGTCACGGCAACAGATCCTACTGATGAGGCATATAAGAATCTCGTTATGTTCCATCAGGACAACAGCGGAGATACAGGCCGCGGAATGATGGCCGATGTAGGCTCAGGCGGATACTATCAGATAACAGGCGCGGGAACATATCAAAACAACGGCGGAAAGAACTTTACTGCTGCAAATAACGGCATGGGTAATAACTTTCGTATTTTCTGGGACGGCGACTTATATGATGAGCTGCTTAACGGTACAACTATAACAAGCTATAACGGCAGACGTATGACCAATATATTCAGCGCTTCGGGATGTACTCAAATAAACGGTACGAAGGCTAACCCCGCACTTCAGGCCGATCTTTTCGGCGACTGGCGCGAGGAGGTTGCGTATCCAACCAGTGACAACAACTATTTAAGAGTATATTCTACTACCACAGAAACAAATTATAAGATTAAAACCCTTATGCAGGATCCCGTTTACAGAATGGGTGTGAGCGCGGAGCAGACGGCTTACAATCAGCCGCCGCATGTCGGAATTTACATGGGCAAGGAAATGTTTGATCTACCCACTGTTAAAATAGAGATTATCGCGCCCCCTGACAAGACTACTCACACGCTCGGCGATGAGCTTGATATAACAGGACTCAGAGTAAAAGCAACCCTCAGTGATAACACGGAAAAAGAGGTTAGCTCATTCATAGTTACGGGTTACGATCCAAATACAGCCGGAACACAGCATTTAACAGTTTCATATATGGGGCAGACAGCACAGTTCGACGTTACAGTTAAGGCTGTAACAGGGATTTCCGTCACACCTCCGTCAAAAACCGAATATACACAGGGCGAGGCACTTAATACCGACGGAATGGTTATTACAGCCACCTATGATGATGGTACAACGACATCTGTCAGCGAAAACTACACCGTCACCGGCTATAATTCTATGGCTACCGGCGATCAGGATATTACAGTCACTTATGCAGGAAAAACTGATACCTTCACGGTTACGGTCGTTGCCGCGGAGGGGCTGCTGTCTGATATGGACGGAACTTACGAAACCTCATCCACGTCCTCATCTAATGATAGAATTCTTATAGGCAGCTATGCCGGCGACTTTTCAATTCAGCATACTGTGACTATCAATGCCCTGCCTGCAAATGGCAACATAAATGACAGGAACTCGACAGCAGGATTCTTTATGCGTTTCGATCCTCCAAACGGCGTAGGAGGCGGATGGACCTTTGTTAATTCAAATGGTAATATCGGAATTTATTGGAAGAGCACAAGCGCAGTCAATGTCGCAAATAATATACAGATTGGCGAAATGTATACCTTTAAATATGACTTTACCGAGGTTGGCACAGGTAACGGCGCCGCAGTCACTCTGACCATTACCGACTCAAGAGGAAATTTGATTAGCACAAATGAAGGGCTTAACCTCAGAAATCTGAGTAATGATAATCAGAGAATATCTCCTTGGAATATTGTTACCATCTACAATCAAGCAAACGCTAATTCAACCTCAAGCGTAACAATCACAGATGCTAAATTGGTAGTGCCCGAGCAGCCACCCGTATCGAACGAAAGCAAAATTGTCGCAGTCAGCGGAGGAAATATATTTATTGATTGTGATAGCACCAACGGCTTGCGCGCCTTTGCTGCAAAATATAATAACGGCAGCTTGGAAAGACTTGCCGAGCTTGCTCCTCTATCCGAAGGTGAGGATGTCTATACTCCGGGCTTCGCACCCGATAAGGTGTTTCTTTGGACAGACGGCATGCAGCCGATTGATTATTGGGAAAAGGCAAATTAAGACATAAAAAAATCACCCTCAGTTGAGGGTGGTTTTTTTTGACTGTTCTTATTTATTACGGCTGTTTGCCGATATATGCTAAGATTCCGCCGTCTACATAAAGAATATGGCCGTTTACAGCGTTTGATGCGTCTGAAGCGAGGAATACAGCGGGACCTGTAAGCTCCTCTGCCTGTAACCATCTGCCTGCCGGTGTTCTGCCGCAGATGAACTGGTCAAACGGATGTCTTGAGCCGTCAGCCTGCTTTTCACGAAGCGGAGCTGTCTGCGGTGTAGCGATGTAGCCGGGGCCTATGCCGTTACACTGAATATTATCAGCGCCGTACTCAGCGCAGATGTTTCTTGTGAGCATCTTAAGTCCGCCCTTAGCAGCAGCGTAAGCTGATACTGTCTCGCGACCAAGCTCTGACATCATTGAGCAGATGTTTATAATCTTACCGTGACCCTTCTTGATCATTGAGGGGATAACAGCCTTTGCAACGATAAACGGAGCATTAAGGTCAACATCGATAACCTGTCTGAACTCATCTGCTGTCATGTCGCACATGGGTATTCTCTTGATGATACCGGCATTGTTTACAAGAATATCGATAACGCCAACCTCGGCTTCAATCTTCTTAACCATATCCTGTACCATTTCCTCGTTTGTTACGTCACAAACGTAACCCTTAGCGTCGATGCCGTCTGCCATGTATGAAGCGAGACCCTTGTCAACGAACTCCTGCTTAATGTCGCAGAAAACAATCTTTGCGCCCGACTTAGCGTATGCCGAAGCAATAGCGTAGCCGATACCGTAGCTTGCGCCTGTTACAAGCGCAACCTTGCCTTCAAGGCTGAAGTTTAAAAAATCACTCATTTCGAGTCCTCCTTAGAATATTTATTTTAATAAAAATTATTAACTTATATCGTACGGGACGGCGCCCTCGACGTCCCTATGATAATGCTTGCATTATCATTACTGCAGGGGGTCAGGGCGGTAGATAAGGTGTGAGAAATTGCCCTCAATGTCCTTGTACCAATACGTTTTAAGCCCTTTTGCATTCTCGCTGATGTCGTGAACCTCCTCAACACGGCTGTCTGCCTTGAGCTTTGCAACAATTTCATCAAAAGCCTTCGGTGAAACAGCAAATGCAAGATGACGGATACCGGCGCTCTTTTCAACGTCGGCCGGTTTGTCGTCCGTAGCCGTTACGAACTCAATCATACTGCCGTCACTAAACTGCAAAAAGTACGTGCCCTTGCCGTTGTCGTACACAACGCGTCCGCCGTACATTTCCATATACCAGTCCTTAAGACCGGCGGTATCCTTGGAAACAACAGCAACGTGTTCAATACCGTATACCATATATATCACTCCTTTGTTTTATCGTACATATAATTGTACCATATATTGGAACGTTTTTCAATAGATTTTTTGCGAAATTCACAAAACTTCTTTATCCCCAATCATCATCGAATTGCGGTGAACGTTCATAAACCCTGCCTTAAAATCAGGTAAATACTTCACCATTGCGTCAATAACCGTTTGCGGCTTCAGATTATACACACTGCCAACCGCAACGCACATTTTAAGTATAAGTATTCCGTCCTGTTCGCTTAGCTTCTCAATCCAATAAACATACGGTCTTATATCAGAATCCTTAACGCCGCTTTTTGTCTTTTTCGGCACAATAAGCTCCTTGTTTTCGAGAAATGTGTCAATATCCGCGATGCCCTCAAATTCAAGCTCCACAGTGTAAACCGCGCGGTCGAGCTTGGTAAGGTCAATTTCCTTGCCCTCAACTCTTTTAGCTGCAAGAATCTTATATCCGGGCGGCAGAGCCCTGTTTATCGTGTCAACAATTTCCTGTTCACTTAAATCACAGTCAAAGCCAACCTTCATATATTCGCAGTCTGAGGTGACGCCGACCGACAGCGGCTGCGCCACAGTCATAAGCGGATGGGGGTTAAAGCCTTGGCTGAACAGAAAATTCATACCGGTGCGGCGTATTGTACGGTGAAAGAGCCGCATAAAATCAAGGTGCGAGATGTACTTCACACGTTCATCGCGCGCATATTTTAAAATGTAATTTCCTCCGTTAGTGCTGCTCATAACACACCCCCGACTTAAAGGAAGCCGCGCCGCAGCCTGCGCACTTTTCGCGGCAATGGGCGGTTGTTTCGGCTCTCTTGGCTTTTTCGTTTTCGTTCATCAAAAATCTCTTTGTTACACCGACATCAATATGCTCCCAGGGGAGTACCTCGTCATAGCTTCTTTCTCGTGCGGTATAGAAATCGGGATCGATACCCATCTCCTCAAACGTCTGCATCCACGTATCAAACCTGAAATGCTCGCTCCACGCGTCAAATTTACATCCGTTTTCCACAGCCTTAATTATAACCTCGCACAAGCGTCTGTCACCGCGCGCAAACACGCCCTCAAGGTAGCTTGTCTTATTGTCGTGCCAGTTGTAGCGTATGCGTTTTGACTTAATGGACTTTTTCAGTTCGTCCTGCTTCTCTATAAGCATATCCCTCGTATCCTGAGCCGCCCACTGAAACGCTGTAAACGGCTTTGGAACAAAGCTTGACGTGCTGACGGTTATATTTATGTTCTTCGCGCGCTCCTCCTTGGGAATGGCAAAATAAACGCCCAGAGCTCTGCCCGCAAGATCGGCTATGCCGCGCACATCGTCCATCGTTTCGGTGGGAAGTCCTATCATAAAGTACAGCTTTACATTTGTCCAGCCGCCGCGGAACAGTAAATCCGCCGACTTCATAACATTTTCCTCGGTAATATTCTTGTTTATAACATCTCTGAGCCTTTGCGTGCCGGCCTCCGGCGCAAAGGTTATTCCGGTCTTTCTGACCTTTTGAACCTTTTCCATAAGCTCTAAGGAAAAATTATCAATTCGCAGAGAGGGAAGGGAAAGACCTATTTTTTTCTCGGTTGTAATATCAAGAAGGCCGTCCGTAAGCTCCTTCAGACCGCTGAAATCGCTCGTTGAAAGCGAGGACAGTGATATTTCATCATAGCCGCTGCAGGTGAGCAGGTTTTCCGCTATGCCCAAAAGCCTGTCAGGCTTTCGCTCGCGCAGGGGACGGTATATGTACCCGGCCTGACAGAACCGGCAGCCTCTTAGGCACCCGCGCATTACCTCCAGCATAACGCGGTCGTGCACAACCTCGCCGAACGGTACAATAATCGTTTCGGGCGTATACGCTGACGCAAAGTCCTTCATTATACGCTTTCTCACTGTCGGCTTTGCGTGCGGATTGTTAGGCGTAACGCTCTTGACGGTACCATCCTCGTTATATTCCACATCATAAAAAGACGGCACATACACTCCCTCAATCTTAGCAATCGCTTCAAGGTAATCGCGCTTGTTCTTCTTGCCGCTCTTTTTCCATTTCACATATTCATCCGTAACCTCGTGAATAATCTCCTCGCCTTCACCCATCATAAAAAAGTCGAAAATCTCCGCTACAGGTTCCGCATTATACGCACAGGGACCGCCGCCGCAGATAATGGGGTAGCTTTCGTCACGGTCTTTTGCCCTTACCGGTATATCTGCAAGGTTTAACATATTCACAATAGTGGAGTAGCATAATTCATACTGCAGCGTAAAGCCGAGTATGTCAAAATGCGTCACCTCGTCGCCCGATTCAAGCGCGAAAAGACGCATATTATGCTTTTTCATTTCCTCTTCCATATCAGACCACGGCGCAAAAACGCGCTCGCAATACGTGTCGGCGCGTTCGTTCAGTGTGTGGTACAGAATTTTAAGTCCGAGATGCGACATTGCAATCTCATAAATATCCGCAAAGCAAAAGCCGAAACGGACATCTACACCTGACGGGTCTTTTAAAACACTGTTTAATTCACCGCCCGTATAGCGTGTCGGCTTCATTACTGCGGACAAAATCTTATCTTTAGCCCTTATCATTGCCCTCTCCGATTACATCAACGGCCTGTTTCTCAGCCTTTTTTGCCGCCTTTTTTGCTGCTCTTTTTTCGCCAAAACCCGATAAAAAGCCGTTCGCCTTATCGATAATTCCCGGCACCATATCAATAACCTTATCGACCGGTGTTACAGGCGCATCCATAGATATAAGGCGCACGTTGTCGTTGTTAACTACGAGAAACGCCTCCGCCCTGACCGAAGCGCCGCCGCCGATACCGCCGCCGAAACGCGTACCTTCGGTGTTCTTTTTTTCAAACTCATTACCGCCGCCGCCGAAGCCAAATGTAATTTTTGAAACCGGAATAATTATCGTACCGTCACCAACGGTTATCACATCGCCTATTACCGTGTTAGCGTCAATCAGGCCCTTGAACTTCTCGGAAGCAAACGTAAATAAATCACTGACTTTGTTCTCATCCATTTTTCTTAATCCTCCTGTTTATTTTTAATATTTTAATTAAAATTAAAGCCGCCATAAATCCGAGCTTTAAAATATACGCTATTCTTGTGCGGACAATCACGCTTGCGTCCGCGTCAATAACAAAACTGTCAAAATCGGTATCAAGCTGAACATTCCATTTATCAAGTTTTGTGTGATGGTCAATAAAACCTAAAAGCTCGTAAATAAAAGCGTTTGCCGCGCCATAGGCTATGCCGGTATACATCGGGTCGCCGGTGCCGATTTTGGCCGAGATAAGGAACTGTCTGACACGAAGCGTTTTGGCGAAGAAATGGCGTATAAGCCCTAAAATATCGTCAAGCGTTTCCTCAAGCACTGCTTTTGCAAACTCAATCGTTTTTGAAAGCGGCTGTTTTTCCTTTTCTTTCTTTTCTTTTGGCTTTTTTTCTTTTTTATCCTCCTCCGGCTTTTCTTCTTTCTTCTTAGCCGGCAGAATTTTTAGCTTGATGGGGAAGTAACTAACCGTAAGTTTTATATCGGTGTTTTTTTCGATATACGAAATGGCAAAGCTTATATCAATCGGAATAAATATAATAAGCGCAATAACGGCAACGATTATCAGTATTATATATAGCGCCGTCATCGTAATCCCCCCGTTTTATTTTGTTTCTTCAGTATTTGCGTAGGCTTCCTCTGTGATATTACCGCTGTCTTTTCCGCTTTGCTCCTCGTCGATTTCAAGCTGTACGCCTTGCGTGCTGTCAAGATTTAATCTGCTCAAGTCAATCGGCGGTAAATCATGCGGGTCTTTAAGCCCGAAGCAGCGTAGAAATGTGTCTGTTGTGACGTACAATATCGGTCTGCCGGGCGCGTCGAGCCTGCCTTTTTCCTCAATAAGACCGCGTTCAAAAAGTCTGTTCACGCATCCGTCACTGTTCACGCCGCGGATATGCTCAATCTGTCCGCGTGTGATAGGCTGCTTGTAGGCGATAATAGCCAACGCCTCCATAGCCGCGTTACTGAGCGGCTGCTGACGCTGCTCTCCTAATATTTCCTGTATGTACGTGTAATATTCAGGCCGCGAGCAAATCTGATACCCCTCTAAAATATCAATTATGTAAAAACCCCTGTGGTCGCGCCCGTACTCCTCTTTTAGCTCTGCGACAGCGTTTTCGACATCCTCTGTGCTGCATTCCAGCACCGCCGCAAGTTTTCCCGCCTTAACCGGTTCGCCGGCGGCAAAAAGAATTCCCTCTATCGCGTATTTTATATTAGTCATCTGTTCTTCTCCGTAGTTAATATAAAGTCTTTTTTCTCGCTGTCGTAGTCCGCAAACAGCTTGCCGCCCTTGACCATTTCCAGAACAGCCAAAAATGTTGCAATCATTTCCGGCTTAGAGTCGCCCTCCTGAAACAGCGTTTCAAACTTAATTCGCTTTGACTTTCTAAGCCGTTTGCAAATTTTTTCAACCATATCATCAACCGAAACCTTTTCGCGTCCGACAATCTGTGAAAACGCGCGTTTTTCGGGCTTAGCTTTCCTTAAATGGCGGCGCAGGATACTGTCGAAAGCCGTTAAAAGCTCGTCCACCTCGTGATGCTTGTCGTATTCGGGGATGGGGAAGTTAATCTTTTCAGCCTCCCTGAACACCATATACTTGGTCGAAAACTCGCTTTTCCTAAGCTCCTGCGACGCCTCCTTGT
>ODAI010208278.1_pt1 | contig 10437 bp, 7 predicted proteins | sample 1539321 | NCBI WGS metagenome assembly ODAI01 (sample SAMN02144231, study PRJEB22623) | gut metagenome | biome: sheep rumen | host: Ovis aries | place: New Zealand | reverse complement strand
GGCCTTCCTGAGTACGGGAACGGCCCGCATCGCGATCCCGTCAGGCGTCGAGAGCATAGGGGCGAGAGCGTTCGCGAACAGTTCTGCGTTGCGGTATGTTGCGATCCCTGACAGCGTGGTGACGATCGCGGACAGCGCGTTTGCAGATGATCCGAACCTGTGCATTATCTGTTCGGAGAACAGCGCGGCGAAGGCATATGCAGTGAGCCACGGAATAGAGTATACAACAGAAGGCTTAGCTAATTATTAAAGCACGTCAAGCTGATAATCGAAGCACGCCATAAAAAGATTGTTGTTACAGAGAAAAGTCACGAGTCATGGGAAGCTCCATGGCTCGTGGCTTTTTTGGGGGATAGAATCATAAATCCAGTTGAGATTGTCGGATAAATCATCAGGGAGTATGATATACTGGATTTGTCAGTTAACAACACACTTAAACCGGAAAATGGATATAAAAACTGACATGTTGATGAGAACTTACAAACATTTTTCAAGAGATGGAAGGGAAAGAAACATGAACAACACGGGACGGAAAAATCTGGCTCTTTTGATCCTGATCGCTTTAATAGCAAGCATACTCCCAAGCAATCCGGTATCAGCTAGCAGTACGAATGAATTGCCATGGCCGTTGGATACCCAATATGGTATTACTACAGGTTATTATTATCCCGATGGAAGTTCTCATGAGGGAGTTGATATGGCTGCGCCGTCCGGCACACCGATCTATGCAAACTTTAGTGGAACTGCCGAATATTATCAAGTATATACGACCATTAGCGGAACCAATTACTTGACCAGCTATGGCAACTGTGTTTACTTAACATCAACAGACAGAAAGTACTATGCTATATTTGGGCATATGAATGCGTTTAACGGGTTCAGTCTTACAATACCCAGTTCAAGAACCAGACAACAAAGTGGGAACACCGGAATGATTGCGATCGGTTCTAAACATGTATCAGCGGGAGAGGTTCTGGGATACGTCGGTACAACGGGTAATTCTACCGGAAATCACTTGCATTACGGACTAAAGATTAATGGCTCATTTGTTGATCCTACAGTTCGTTTGAATCGAAATGTAAGTGCAAAGGATTCTTATATCACACACGTAGATCTCTCGATTCTCGCATCTGACGAAGACGGCTACATGGTACAGTGCGTTGTGGAGAACAGCGATTTGACGGGTGAGTTGAAGCTTGCGTCATGGGCAGAGACCAGAGGAACGGAGAACGTAAAGTGGACATCGATGGTAGAAGTTGAGAAAAATGTGTTCAGACTGTACGTGCCTTTCTCGGACCATGATAATATCAGGGACAAGTACTACAACGACGTGTATATACACTATGGCCAGGCGAACATGATGAGTATTGGAAGGATAGTTTTTGACCATAGGATTGCTTATGCGGAAGAATTTAAGGTACTCGGTTCAGACGCAAACGGATACATGGTGCAGTGCATTGTGAATGACAGCGACATAACGGGCGAGCTGGTACTGGCAACGTGGGCAGAAAGCAGGGGAACCGAGAAGGCAGTCTGGACCAAGATGGTGGAAGTTGAGAAGAACGTATTCAGACTGTATGTCCCGTTCTCAGACCACGAAAATGTCAGGGACAAGTATTACAATGATGTATATATGAAGCGGGGAGAGGCAAATGAGCAGTGCCTTGAAAGGCTGCTGACCTTTGACCACAGACTGCCCGAGGCGGAAAGCTTTGAGATCTTCGACTCAGACGAAGACGGATACATGGTACAGTGCATTGTCAATAACAGCGACCTGACGGGCGAGCTGACGCTGGCGACATGGGCAGAAAGCAGAGGTACAGGACAGGCAGTCTGGACCAAAATGGTGGAAGTCGAGAAGAATGTGTTCAAACTGTATGTCCCGTTCTCAGACCACGGGAATGTCAGGGACATGTACTATAATGATGTATATATGAAGCTCGGAACGGATGAAGAACAGTGCCTTGGCAGGCTGTTGCCTTTTGACCACAGGCTGATCGTTCCGTACGGAGACCCGGATTTCATACTGCCGGCAGACATCGAGACAATAAAAGAATCAGCATTTGAGAATTCTGCGATGACCATTGCGTATATTCCTGACGGCTGCAAAACGATCTCCGCATACGCATTCAAGAACTGCAAAAAACTGACGCAGATCAGGATCCCGGTCGGATGCACCATTGCTGACACAGCGTTCTATGGCTGCAATGAGATCTATATATTCGGAAAAGCCGGCAGTTCGGCGGAAACATTCTGCAGCAATCATGATAATTGCGTGTTTATTGAAGAATGACGTATTCATTGAGGAGGAGTAATTAACCTCAACATCGTGATAATAAAAAGTATGCTCTGTACAGTAACGTTCAGAATTATTGCGAAGAAGACAGCTTATTTTTTGCAGAGGAAGAATCATGACACTAAAATGGAAAGACAGCTTAAGACCAAATGATTGTTCAAAATGGGCACTGAGAGGAGCACTGTCAATTGTGCTGGCAGCATTTCTGGCATTCACAGCCTGCATTCCCACTCTTGCTGCGGAACAGCCGGATGACAGCATCGAGGAAGAAGTTCCGGTGGAAGGAACAGCGAATGAGATGAGCCTGGCTTCGACGAAAGTAACAGTGAGCGAGGCGATGAGCTGGTGCGAATCCAAACTGGGTAAGAAAGTCGGAACAGGGCAGTGCGTCGCGCTGATCCAGGCATACTATACATATCTCGGCGTAAGTACGGTGTCGGGGAATGCCTGCGATTATGCGACCAATTCATTGCCGAGCGGCTGGTCGAGAAAGAAGGGAGGAACGCCGGCAAAGGGAGACATTCTGGTATACACAGGGGCAAAATACGGACACGTGGCTATTTATGCCGGCGGGAAAACGTCTTACCACCAGAACATGAGCGGGAAGTATGTCGAGAAGAAGACGAACTGGAATTATGATAAGAGCTGGTACAGCAACGCGGAAGGAGGGACGAAGTCGTATTGGGGGTATATCCGTCCCAACTGGCCTACGGCACCCGGAAAACCTGCAATCACCTCGGTAAATGCGAACAGCTCGTCAGCGATCACGATCAAGTGGGGGGTGGTGAGCGGAGCCACGAGCTACGAGATCCGCCGCAAGAAAGCGGGAGACGGGGAAGGCTGGGAGTATTACAAAAAGGTCGGCACCTCAACGAGCACATCCTATAAGGACACGGGCCTCGAAGCGGGCACGCGATACGTATACGGTATCGTAGCCATCAACTCGGCGGGAAACAGCGGGAACCCGGGCGCGGATAACCGTAAAGGGACATATACGCTGACGGAAAAACCCAAGGTCACATCGGTGACGCCGCTGAGCTCCTCCCAGCTCAAAGTGAAGTGGGATGCGGTGGCAGGCGCGACCGGTTATGAAGTATACAGAAGAAAAACAGGTGAATGGGTAAGCTGGGAAGAAACCTATGAAAAGATAGGGAGTGCCACCGGGACGGAATACACGGACAGCGGCCTGGCGGCGAACACGACGTATCATTACGGGATCGTAGCGATCAATGGGGCAGGCGAAGGAAGCGGGAACCCGGGCGCGGATAACCGGAACAACGGAACGACGCTGGTGACAGGAAGCGAAATGTCGAGCGGGTATGACAGGGTGCTCCCTGACGGCGATTACATGATCGTCAGCGCTGCAGACCCGAGATATTTCCTGGACATAGCGGGAGGGGACGCGGCCGCAGCGAACGGGGCGAACGTGCAGATCTACGGCCCTTCCACCGGAAACCCGGCGGCGCCTGACGTATGGACGATCACGTACAGTGACGGGTTCTATACGATCCGCCAGAAGGATTCGACGGCTGCCCTGGACGTGACCGGCGGGAACAGGGATATCGGCGCGAATGTAGGGGTCTGGCAGAAGAACAATAACAGTTCCCAGAAGTGGGCGGTATCCGTGATCAACTGGTCGGAAAAGGGCTACCGGATCCAGTCGAAGTGCAGCGGGATGTCGCTGGACATCGCGGGAGGGACAATAGCTTCCGGAACGAATATCCGTCAGTACACGGGCAACACGTCGAACGCGCAGAGATGGCTCTTCATCCCCTATGAGCCGGGAAGGCCCGTTGCGGACGGCAGGTATATGCTGATCAGCGGGATGGATGCCCACGTCGAGATGGACGTCCCGGGAAACACGGGAGACATCGCGGACGGTACGAGCCTGCAGATATGGGACGACGGGACGGACAACCGGTACAACTCGTTCGACGTGAGATACGCGGGCGACGGATACTACAACCTGGTGCACGCGGCATCCGGGAAGTACATGGGGGTGAAAGGGGCCGCAACAGAGAACTACGCTGACATCCAGCTTTCCGCCCCTGACGGCTCGAACAGCCAGAAGTGGTGCATGATAGCGCAGAACGGCGGGTATATGCTGGTGAACAGGCACAGCGGGCTCACAGTGGATGTAGAGAGCGGGAAGACAGAGAACGCCACGAACGTGCGCCAGCATTTCTACAACGGGTCGAACGCGCAGACCTGGAAGTTCGTGAAGGCGGAACACACGGTCAGCTACGATGCCAACGGAGGAACAGGCGAGCCATCAGCCCAGACGAAGTACTACGCGAACGCGCTCACGCTGTCCGCGACGGTGCCAGAGGCCGGAATCAGGACGTTCAAGGGCTGGGCGACGCGGAAGGATGCGGCAGAAGCCCAGTACCAGCCCGGGGCGAGCTACACGGCGGATGCCGATGTTGTCCTTTACGCGGTATGGGAAGAACTGGAAGCGGACTTCGTGCTGCCTGAAGCGCTGAGAGAGATCGAAGAAGAGGCGTTCGAAGGCGGGGCATTCCATTGCGTCCGGATCGGAGAGAATGTGGAATCCATAGGAAGCAGGGCGTTTGCGGACTGCGGAAGTCTTGAATATGTGATCATCCCGGAGAGGACGACTTATATAGCCCCGGATGCGTTCGAGGGGACGAGCGGCCTGACGATCATCGGGGAAAGCGGAAGCTACGCGGATCAGTATGCGCAGGCATATGGATTCAGTTTTAAGGAGAATGCTGAATAAGGAGGTTAGGTGACTGTTGCCTTGTGACCGCGTAAGTGGCACGAAACTCGTGCCTCTAAGCGAATGCGTAGGCAGTGAGTATATCACAATAGTCCTGGAGATGCATAATGGAGTCAGAGAAATCTGTACGCAGATCAGCGCACAGGGCACATTTTGGGGTGGTTATTATCAGCAATGGTATCTGATTCCCTATGAACAGGGTTATATTCTAAAAAGTAAACATTACCCTGACGAAGACTGGGTAATGGATCTGCACGGAGCTTTCTCTGATGATGATACAGTGATTCAAATAAACAAACGGAACAATTCTCCGGCACAGATTTGGTCAATATATAAGGGCGACGATGTTCAGTTAAAGGGACCGATCCTTACAATTACTCCCGGCACTTCAGCGACCCCTACAAAGTTTACATGGACCCGGTCTTATGGCGCAACAACGTATAATCTGAGAGTGTTTAAGGATGAAATATGGGAAGGTGAAGATCATTCCTTGTATGAGGTTTCTTCAGGATGTGAGATGATATTGCCGGAAGGAAACCATGATTATTGAAGGCCGATTAAATTGTGGCGTCAAATAGACGAAATAGACGAAAACGGTCTCCGGTGGGTGTGACCACCGTCCGGCATGCCCAAGAGTTCAGAATGTATATTTTACCAGGTGCTTAACGTTGCTGATTCCTCCGCCCTCAGTCACTGCTGTTGACGACTCTTTTTCTTCACTGACCGTTCTGGTATAGGTAAAGACTTTCCGGTAATCGGTATATGATTGCTTGTATACCTCAAACCGCCACCACCAATGGCTGACAGCTCCGCAGGGGGCTTGAGTGTTATAGAAATAATAGCTATGACCGTTGTAAACCGAAACCCCAACCGGGCTATTACACTTTAACCACCCGGACGGATCTACTGTGAACAAAGTCATTCTAACATCCGCATTTTCAAGATTTTTCGATCTTCAGCGTAGAGGATGTATATTCTGATCATATTCATATATCAGAATATAACTGGGATGTTTCACTGGGATACGATGAAAAAGACATATACCATGTTAACATCGGAGGGCGGCTGGATATGCGTTTGGAGAGGCTGTTGCCGGGACAATGACAGCATTATTGGACGAAAAAACTGTAAGAGCCTTGCATTTGGCAGCATAGTCAAACTGCCAAAGGCAAGGCTCTTTGTAAAACGCGGACGAAACAATGACTGACAATAGTGCGCTTAATTATCGGCAAAGAATTTCAGCGTATGCTGTGCTGCGTATGTTTCCGCATAACTTCCCTTAGGCGCGATGATCCACAGATCACCGCAGTCCTTGAACGCGGTGGCGTCTATAGATGTAACGCTTGCCGGAATGAAGACTCTTCTAAGCTCCTCGCATCCTGCAAAGGATCGAGGGCCGATCGTGGTAAGGCCTTCAGGACAATAGACTGTTTCGGCTGCGGTGTTCAGAAATGTTTCTTCATCGATGGCGGTCAGGTCTTCGGGGAGGCGAAGCGCTGTCTGTTCCGATTCCTCTTGTGCCGTATAAGTGATCGTGACGCTGCGAGTGCAGCCATATATGACCTTAATGGTCTGTTTGCCGGCTTCGGTACTGCTCTGGGACAGCGTATAATCAAATACTTCTACAGTTTCACCGTCTTCGAATGTTGCCAGTACGGTCAGATCATCGCGTTCGACCGGCCAGCCCTCATAAAATGTGTCCTTGTTGACACTGATGGTAAGATCATCGACAGGGAATGCTACGGCATATCCCTTGATATCGTCGCTGGATGACTCTCCGGATGCGGTGCAGGTGCCGCAGTGATCGATCCACTTGCCGTTGGGCAGCATGGCAATGAAATTTTCCTTTCCCTGGCCGCCGCTCGGCTCGCCGCTGGCCCAGTTAGTATAAGGCATCCCGTTGGCGTAGGTCCAATACCAATTACCTTCCCGAGGTTCTGAATAGCCGCCCAGCCAGCAGGGTTTACCAAAGGCGGATACGGCATCGGCGACAACATCCTGATCGTCTTGGGTCCATACATAAGCAAAATAGCCAAGGTTGGCATTTTGAAGCATACTACACACGGTCATCCAGTCTTGATTTGTTTCGTAAATATTGACCTTCTTTGCGTTACCAAAGCTGCTCGCGACCGGCCGCGCACTGAACGCAGGCGGTGTTTGTGAGGTTACGGTGAAGTAAACCCTGTTGCTGTATGTCCATGACCCGTCGCTCGCGTTGACGGAAGCAAGTATTGCGCTGTATTTACCGGAGCTCAGATTGGCTAAATACGAAGTATTCCTGATCCCGCCTCTGAGCATGAACAATTGAGTGTTGGTGTCATAATCCCAATAAATGCGCAGAGTGTAATACTCGGTATTCGCCGTTGCGTTCCAACTAAAGACCGTTTCGTGCAGTTCTCCCGTTGCGGACACACTAAGAGTCGGTTTACCTGGCGTGGTTGAATCGGTAACAGTGAAACTGACGACATCGCTGAACGTCCATACACCGGCGGTGTTATTGACGGAGGCGAGCTTGGCCGTGTACTTGCCTGCAGCCAGCTTCGTTGAATAGGAGGTCGCGGTGATGCCGCCCTCGAGCAGGATCTGATTACCGCTGGAGTTATAAACACGCAGAGTGTAGTATTCCGTGTTTGACGTTCTGGCCCAAGAAAAAACAGTCGCGGTGCTGGATGAGCCGACCGACAAGTTCAGCGTAGGTTTTCCGGGGGGCGCTACATAATCGTCGACGTCTCCTATATTGATGTTTGCCACGGTCGAAGCGCTCCAGACAGAGGCGGAGTTCCAGTTAGGGGTATAGAATCCCTTGAATTTGCGCACGCTGCTGTTGCTAGATCGGTTGGCTGTCGTTTAATATGTCTGGGTATCAACGGTGTTACCGCTTTTCCTTCCGACCGTTGTAAAGTCATAGCCTCCGGATTTATTTTTGGAATCGCCGACAGATATAACAATTTCCACATGTGAAGTGCCGTCCCACGTGTTTTCCGATTTCATGAACAGGCACAGGTCTCCGACCTGTGGCTTATAGTCGGACAGATAAGTTGAAAAATCGTTAGACCAAATGCGGTGGAAGGTACCGGGCGTGCCGCATCCCTCGGGATCTGCCCAAGTCGCTCCCACTCCGGAGATTTTGCCGCCGGCATAATTGGAACGCCGCATTACCGAGGTAGACAGGCCTGCCGCCTCGGCGCACCAGGAAACAAACGCCGCGCACCAGTCATATCCGGCCACGCCTCTGTGATTGCTGAATTCCGTATAGATGCCCTTGTCGCCATTGCCGTCCAGCGCGGTCTTGGAGGTGCTGCCTTTGTATCCCTTTTGGCTCTTTGCGATCTCTACAAAGCGCCTTTGGGGTGAAAGCCCTGCGGAATTTTTCATGGCGGTCAAAAGCGAAGTATAATAGCTTCCCGAAGAGTAGGAAGATGTCACCTTCATGTTTGTGACAGGCAGGGTAATGGTCTCAGTGACCGTTGTGGCAGCCAGCGCTGTCTCTGCCATTCCGTTAAGGAACAGAAGCATTATTAGCAGTGAAACGATCCTCTTCATCATTCGATTTCTCCTCTATATTACAAGTATTTCCTGATGTGTCTGGCAGTAAACAAAGATATGGTTCGTCACCTGTGTATGAGACCGGTTCTTCCATAATGCCCATATGTGTTGATCAGTGCTCATAATTTATATGGTATCATTTTTTATTTGGGGAGTCTATGGAGATTGTCATTTTCGGGCCAGGATCTGTTGGTTGTACATCATGGATTTTTCTGACCGGAAGTGTTTGAAATTGCTACTATCCGGGCAGAAAATGAAATAAATGCGGTAGAGTATAAATGGATGCAAGCTGAAGTGGTTTTATTAAGGGGAAGAATGTAGCATTCAATTGTCGTGCCGTGGCCATGCCCATACGTGGGATGAGACCTGCGGGAGAGAAGTGGGGATTCACGCCGATCTTCTGCGCTGTTTTCGTTGTATGCCTTCTAAATGTTTCAGATATTGGAACAGAATTTGGCACGACTGTTTTTGGCGTTCATTATTATTCTGATACTTATCGAAACTCTGTTTCCCGGGAACCCATCGTTTTCATTCTATGTGTTTTTTATGGGATCTACTACCAGTATGCGGTTGCTGCAAATGCAGGCTTCACCGTGCTTGTCGTAACAGACAAGAAGAGAAATCGATTTCAACTAATGAAGCCGGACATCGTACTAAAAAGTGATTATTCCCAGATAATAGAATACCTCCGTTGCCATTCCAGTGGCCGGACGGTGGGTGTGACCACAGTCTGGTATTGGGCGTAAAACAACTCAATTCTCTCTTGATTTGACCGGATCATATTTCCCGGGGATTAAAGAATGTTAAACTGTTATATGAATAGGTTATCTGTTCCGTTTAGTGCTGGTTATGGAGATATGGGGGAACAATGGAATGAGATCAAAGCAGACGAATAGGTACATAAGAATAATCTCTATCTTTCTAACGTTGTTTTTATGCGTAAACTATCTATCGGTAACTGTACTGGCAGAGGTCGATCCCGGAAGTGAGACCGGAGCAGAGTATGAAAATACCGACACAGTTGAAGATCATGAAGAAGAGCATGAAGATGCAGATCCGATGCCGGACGCAGAACCTGCCGTAAACGATGTGTTGGAAGAGAGTATCCGGTCGGTAGTGGAAGAGGTTGAAGCTGCTATGGAGGGAGTCTCTAAAAAGGCAGTAAATGCATTATACAAAAAGCGACTCTATAAACAAAACGATTCCAATACGTGGACAAGTGAATACAAGAATTCCGGTTGTATCCTCTTTTCATTTGCGAATGCAATTTACTGCCTGAATGGCAAGAAAGTGGATGTCGAAGAACTCGGAACGTGGGCAAAAAGTGTTGGTGCGTGGAAGCCGGGAAACGGCGGGGGGGATAGGGGTGTTTTTTACGGTAAAGTTGAATCCAAATTTGGCTCAAAATATGGATTCAAAATTACTAATAAGGGAACATATAGCAGTGTAAGTAATAGTACCCTCAAAAAGCATTTGCAGAACGGGGGAGTAGCTGTTGGACATGTAACGAACCATTTTATCGCTTTAGTGGATTATGATTCATCCAACGATAAATTTTTTGTCGTCGACAGCTATGTTACTTCAGATAGAGGGCTTCCCTCTGCAGATTGGGTCACTTCTAATTACTTAAAGACACACAGCGGTGCGACAGTTGACTGGTTTGCTTTGATTTCGTCTGCCGCAGCACCCGGAAAACCTGCAATCACCTCGGTAAATGCGAACAGCTCGTCAGCGATCACGATCAAGGGGGGAGGGGGGAGCGGAGCCACGAGCTACGAGATCCGCCGCAAGAAAGCGGGAGACGGGGAAGGCTGGGAGTATTACAAAAAGGTCGGCACCTCAACGAGCACATCCT
>ODAI011538995.1_pt1 | contig 10438 bp, 10 predicted proteins | sample 1539321 | NCBI WGS metagenome assembly ODAI01 (sample SAMN02144231, study PRJEB22623) | gut metagenome | biome: sheep rumen | host: Ovis aries | place: New Zealand | reverse complement strand
GCTCTCGCTGCTCTCCGTCCGGGCTCCTGTATCCCAGGGTGCAGTCATTGTCAGCAACATCCTCGGCACCGGCGCAGATATCATTGCAACAAGAAACGTTTGATTTTACACTTGTATCCAACGTGAGCATTTGATATAATCAGAATACTGAGATTGAAAGGAGTACCTTTAAATGCTTGAAAAACTGCTTGGTATCGGGGCAGCTGTAGCTGAAAGCGCCGCCACCGGTGCCGCCGCTGCCGGAACTGATGCTGCTGCTCAGGAAGCAGCCGTCAACCCGATCGTTTCCCTTCTGTTCACCTTTGCGCCCCTGATCCTGATTTTCGTCATCTTCTGGTTCATGATGATCCGCCCCCAGCGCAAGAAGGATAAGCAGGTCAAGGAAATGCTGAATAACCTGAAAGCCGGTGACCGGATTTGCACCATCGGCGGTATTTACGGCACCATCACCGGTATCCAGGATGATACAATCCGTCTTTCTGTCGGAAAGAACAACATGGAAATGGTCGTCGCCCGCTGGGCAATCCGCAGCGTCGAAGAAGTCAAGATCGAAAACGATGCCCAGGATTTGAACTGACAGGCCGGTCCCAATGAAAAAGCAGCCATTCGGCTGCTTTTTCTGTTTACTTCAATTCATCGACAATCCGGACCGGTTCCCTTCCGAACGTTTTGATCAGTTCATTGAGAAAAGCGTCTTCCGTATTGCCGGGAGCTTCCTGCGGCGCTGCATACGGATCCGCAGTAAATGTATAATCAACGCCGGTAATCTCTTTCAGGATCCCCTGGATCCTGGTTTTTTTATCCTCCTTGCTGAGCGGGCCGATAAAGAACTCCGATCCTTCCTTTTTTGCCGGCCGCCAGTGAACCTGGCTGTTTCCGTCGCAGGCAGCATTTCCCTGGGTCAGCATGCTCCAGATACCCGGGGCTTCCTTTGACATCCTGTTCATCGCTTCTTTCCAGACGGAATCGAAGTTACCCGACGGGGCCGCTGCTTTTTTCTTCTCAGGCGGAGCCTGCTTTTCCCCGTTGCTGCTGTTCGCCGGGGGATCAGTTTTTTCAGTTGCTGCGCCTTTCGCAGCTGCATGCACGCGGACGCTGCCCTGTTCAAAAGCGTCAATCCGCTTTTCCAGTTCCTCGATCCTGTCGGCCAGTGCCCTCGAATCGGTTTCCTGTGTCCGGATACAGCATTTCAGGCTGGTGTTCTCAAGCGCAAGGCGCGGCGAGGAAGCCAGGCGCATTTCGTTTTCAGCTTTCATATACAGGTCCATCATGTTCATCAGCCGGGTAACTGTAAACGCTTCCGCCTGTGTCCTGTACTCCTGTGTGTCTTCTGCTGTCAGGTCCAGGATATCTGCCATATCTTCGGGGCAGCATTTTGCAAGCAGGAGGCTGCGCAGATGGTAGCTGACGTCGCGGATGAATACGGACGGATCACGGCCTTCCCGCATGATCTGGTCGATCATCCTGAACAGTCCGCTTGCGTTTTCGTCAGCCAGCTGCTGCACGAAGCTGAACATAAAGGAACGGTCGCAGGTGCCCAGGATACTGCGCACAGTATTCTCATCAATGCTTGTGCCGTACCCAAGGCACATGTCAAGAATGCTCAGCGCGTCGCGCATTCCGCCTTCTGCCGCGCGTGCAATGACCGTCAGGGCACCGTTGCTGATCTCTGCGCCGGCAGCATCCGAGGCTTCGCGCAGCCTGTGCTGGATATCGGCAACAGACAGCCTTCCGAAATCAAACCGCTGGCATCGGCTGAGGATGGTTTCAGGCAGTTTTTGCGGTTCCGTCGTCGCAAGGATGAATACAATGTGGGACGGCGGTTCTTCCAGCGTCTTCAGCAGTGCGTTGAATGCTGAGGTGGAAAGCATATGCACTTCGTCGATGATGTATACGCGGTATTTCCCGTACTGCGGCGGATATTTTACGCTGTCACGGAGATCGCGCATTTCGTCGACACCGTTGTTGCTGGCGGCGTCGATTTCAATTACGTCCAGGCTTTCTTCCCTGTCCATCCGCAGGCAATTGGGGCATTCCCCGCAGGGGTCTCCGTTGTTCGGATGCTCGCAGTTTATCGCCCGGGCCAGGATTTTCGCGGTTGAGGTTTTGCCTGTTCCCCTGGATCCGCAAAAAAGGTATGCATGGGCAATCCTGTCGTTAATCACCTGGTTGCGAAGCGTATCGATCACCGCGCGCTGCCCGACGACATGGGAAAAGTCCTTGGGCCGCCATTGCCTGTAAAGTGCGAAATATGGCATATTATTCCTCGCTTTCGCCGGTGACTGTCGTCATATAAGGAATCAGCTGCTCCATCTTCTTCATACCGATTCCTTTTACTGCAGTTATATCCTCAGGATAATGGAATTTTCCGTTTTCTTCCCTTTCCGCATAAACCATGGAAGCCAAAACGGGGCCGATGCCCGGAAGCAATGCCAGTTCATCGGTGTTTCCGCTGTTGAGCACGTCTGCACCGCTGATGACCGGGATCTCCTTTGTCTTGTCCGCCGGATGTGATTCAGCTGAAAAAGCGGCGGTTTCTTTCGAAGGCAGCGGGAAAAGGGCAGCAGCTGCCGTCAGTACAGCCGCTGCCATCAGCGTGCATCCGGCGATCCTGCGGCCTTTTTCAGACATTCCTGCGAACCTTCTGTCCCTGCCGCGTATCCTCAACGATGTAGCCTGCTTCCTGGAGTGCGGTCCGGAGCTCGTCGCTCTTTTTCCAGTCTTTGTTCCTGCGGGCTTCCTCACGTTCACGGATCATGGCTTCGATCTCTTCCGGGAATGCGTCGTCTTCCTTCTGCAGCAAACCCAGCACACTGCAGACGGCGGTCAGGCTGTTCAAAGCTGCCTGGGCCGCTTCCCTGGACGAGTCATCCCGGACCGTGGTATTGGCGTCGCGCACCAGTTCGAAAATCGCGCCCAGGGCATCCGCAGTGTTCAGGTCGTCATCCATCGCGTTGTCAAAACGCTTCTCGTATTCGGCCAGCCGCTCTGTAAATGCTTTTTCTTCATCGTTCAGGGGGCGGTCCGCGCCGTTTTCAACGCAGAAACGCAGGTGGTTCCTTGCAGTATACAGGCGGTTCAGGCTGGCATTGGCCGCTTCGATCAGCTCACGGCTGAAATTGATCGGGCTGCGGTAATGGGAACTGAGCATAAAAAGCCTGACAGCTTCAAGGTCGTATTCTTTGGAAATATCACGTACGGTAAAGAAGTTATTCAGGCTTTTGCTCATCTTCTGGTTGTCCACGTTGATGAAACCGTTGTGCATCCAGTAATGGACGTACGGCTTTCCTGTGGCGCCTTCGCTTTGCGCGATTTCATTTTCATGGTGGGGGAACAGAAGGTCCTTCCCGCCGCAGTGGATGTCAAAAGTTTCGCCGAGGTATTTCATGCTCATCGCGGAGCATTCAATGTGCCATCCGGGACGTCCCTTGCCCCAGGGGCTGTCCCAGGCCGGTTCGCCGGGTTTCTGTGCCTTCCACAGCGCAAAGTCTTCCGGTGATTCCTTGTCTGTTTCTACGTTCAGCCGTTCGCTCGCGCCGGATTCGCGGTCTTCCGAACGCTGCCCGGAAAGCTTGCCGTATCCCGGGAACCTGGAAACCCTGTAATACACGTCTCCTGACGGCGAAGCGTATGCATGCCCGTTTTCAATCAGCCGGGAAATCAGGCTGATAATCTCCTGGATATGCTCTGTCGCTTTCGGATGAACGGTTGCCGGCCGGATACCCAGCGCTTTTGCATCCTTATAGTATTCAGCGATAAATCGGTCAGCGAGCTCCTTGACCGTAATGCCTTCTTCGTTTGCCCGGCGGATCATTTTGTCGTCGATATCCGTAAAGTTCTGGACAAAAGTGACGTCGTAGCCTTCACGTTCCAGCTGGCGCCGGAGTACGTCAAACGTGATAAAGGGGCGCGCGTTTCCGATATGGAAATAGTTATATACGGTTGGTCCGCATGCATAGATGCCGGCTTTTCCTTCATGGATCGGCTTGAATTCTTCTTTTTTCCGTGTAAGGCTGTTATAAATATACATGGTTTATCTCTTCTTTCGTCTTTTATTCACGATAATCCGAAAAATGGCGAGGAGCCATACGGCGGCAGCGGCGGCAGCCGCATACCGCGTCCACAGCGGGAAATTGTACGGAAGCCGGATCCTGCCGTCATCGATCGCCAGGATTTCTGATTCGTTTCTCGATTCAGTCAGCTTGTTTTCGGCAATCAGTACGGCGCCGGATTCATCATAAACGCTGCAGGTAATCTCAACCCTGGTCAGGTAGGCGTTGTCCGGGGTTTTCCAGTTTCCGACAAAGCTCAGGGTATCCCGGTTTTCCGGTGAAACAGTATATTCGGGCTTCTGTTTCCGGAGCGTAAGCTTTTTTCCGTCCACCGAGCTGAAAACGACTTCGCCCGGCTCCCCTGATTCAGGGAATGCTGAAAACGAAAGCTTCAGCAATAGCCTGTCAGGTGCACCTTCGCCGAGGTGCACGGTCCCTTCGAATGTCGCCACGTCCAGCGGGTTCCATGTCCATTCAAGCTGGTTGATCTCAATGGTTGCCGTATCCTGCCGGGATGCAGCGCAGGGACTCATGCAGCAAATCATGAAGAATACCAGGCAGCAGGAAATGCATCGCTTCATTCAGGTTCCTCCCGGCGGCGGTCATGTCGCCGAAGTTTGGCATATTGCCGGTTCGTTATTGATCCTTGTCGTTCTTCCCCATCATCTGTTCAGCGAAATCATTCAGCTGCTTGTCAAATTCGCCGGAGAATTTCCGCAGGCTGTCTCCAAGGTCGTCCAGGGACGTATTCACTTTGTCGACCATTTTATCGACAGGAGGCATTTTTTCGAACAAATCGTTGATGGCAGAACTGAGGGGATTGCTTTCAGGCTCGCTGCTTCCGGCCGCATCGGTTTCCGTATCCACGCGGAGAACCGGAACGTCGTTATCGTCTTCGGCAGTATATTCGGATGCAATGCCCTGTTCCTGGTTTTTTTGTTCTTCCGGCTCCCGGCCGGGATTCTCCGTCAAATCGCTGCCGGTTTCTTCCGCGTCGTTTTCACGCAGGGCAAGCAGTTCCTTTTCAGTTTCACAGGCCTTCTTCAGTTCCTCCGAAATACTGTCCGGGAATGAAACGCCTTCCTTCGCCATGGCATACACTTTTTCGCCGATGGCGGCGTACAGTTCCTTCATCTCGTTGGACAGGTTGAATTCCTCAACCTTTTGCTTCGTGCTGGACGCGATGTTGCCGGCAGTGTTTCCGATCGCTTCAATTCCTTTTAAAACCATGTTCTTCAGGTTCTGGCCAAATTCGGACATAACAGGATTCCTCCTTCGAAAAAGCCCTTCCCGTTCCGGAACGGGAAGGGTGGTACATACAGTTTGCTTTACAGGCTGCTGATAATCTTGTCAGCAATCTGCGGACCGGTTAAGCCGTATTCCAGCAGCAGGTCGGCAGGTTTGCCGCTCTGGCCGAATACGTCGTTGATACCGATCTTCCTGAATGCTTCAACGCCTTTCCCGACGATCAGCGGGGCAACGGTGTCACCCAGGCCGCCGATCACGGAATGTTCTTCTACTGTAAACACTTTTTTGCATTTCACTGCATATTCGCATGCAAGCTGTTCATCAAACGGTTTGAGCGTATGGAAAGAAACCAGTGCGGCATCGATGCCTTTTTCAGCCAGTACTTCAACCGCGTTCAGCGAATGCTCGAGCATGATCCCGCATGTGAAAATGACGCAGTCCTTGCCGTCTTTGATGACGGTGCCTTTCCCGAAGGTGAAAGGCCTCGGGTCATAAACGGGTGTCGCGAGGCGGGATGTGCGGATATACACGGGGCCGTCGATCTTTGCCGCAGCTTCCACGCAGGCGTAACACTCGTTCGCGTCGGAAGGAACAAAAACCGTCATGTTCGGCAGGACACGCATCAGTGCGAGGTCTTCGATCGCCTGGTGGCTTCCCCCGTCTTCGCCGAGGGTGATACCCGCATGGCTGAAGCCGAATTTTACATTGAATTTCGGGTAACAGACGCCGTTCCGGATCTGGTCGTAGCTTCTTCCGGCAAAAACAGCAAAGGTTGAACAGAAAGGAATCAGCCCCATGGTGCTCATGCCGGCAGCCATGTCGACCATGTTCGCTTCAGCGATGCCGCAGTCATAGAACCTTCCGGGATATGCTTTTTTAAACGCATTTGTCATGGTTGCCGAAGCGAGGTCCGCATCCAGGACGACTACTTTTTCGTTGGTTTCGCCGAGCTTGACGAGTGCTTCGCCGTAAGCGACGCGTATAGCTTTCTTTTCCATTTTTCAGCCCTCCAGTTCTTTTAAGGCTTCGGCAGCCTGTTCAGCATTCGGAGCTTTGCCGTGCCAGCCGACCTGGCCTTCCATGAAACTGACGCCCTTCCCCTTCAGTGTCTGGAGGAGGATATATCTCGGCTTGCCGGGGCAGGCGGGCGCATGGAGCGCGTCAAGGACCTGCTGCATGTCGTTGCCGTCCGCAACTTCGATGACGTCGTATCCGAAGGCGACGGCTTTCGCCTTGATATCGCCCAGGCTCATGACTTCGTCGTTGGATCCGTCAATCTGAAGGCCGTTATGGTCGAGGATAACGGTCAGGTTGTCCAGTTTATAATGGGCGGCTGCCATGCTCGCTTCCCAAACGAGTCCTTCCTGGCTTTCACCGTCACCGATCACGGTATACACATGGCAGGGATTGCCTGTATGCTTTGCGCCCAGCGCCATGCCGACCGCGATGGAAATCCCCTGGCCCAGCGAACCGGTGGATGCGTCGACGCCGGGGCACTTTTTGATGTCCGGATGGCCCTGCAGGATCCCGTGGAGCTGGCGGAATTTGTCAAACTCTTCAGGTCCGAAATAGCCGCGTTCACACAGCGTTCCGTAAAGTGCGGGAGCTGCATGTCCTTTGGAAAGGACAAACCGGTCCCGGTTCGGATCCTTTTCATTTTCGGGGCTGACGTTCATCACATCGAAATACAGGGCGACAAGCGCGTCCGTACAGGACAGCGATCCGCCCGGATGCCCCGCACCGGCTTTGGATGTCATCGTGATGATATCGCGCCTGACCGCCCTGGCTTTGGATTGTAAAGTCTGAAGATCCATTTTTATCCCTCCTGGCCATATATGTCCGTACTTTAATTATAAGGTTTCGCTTCTTTGTTGTCAATAATAAGGGATTTCGTGCGGACCATCCGTTCAAGCGCCTCTTCCAGCGCGATCTTTCCGTGCGCATAAGTCAGCCCGCCCTGCATATAGGCAGTATACGGCGGCCGGATGGGCCCGTCCGCGCTGAGCTCGATGCTCGCCCCGGCGACAAACGTTCCTGCTGCCATTACCACCGGATCGTCGTATCCCGGCATGGCCCAGGGCTCCGGTTCCGCCATGCTGTCCACCGGGCTTGCAGCCTGGAGCCCCTGGCAGAATGCCACGAGCCGTTCCGGCGATCCCATTTTGATTGCCTGGATAATATCTGCCCGCTTCTCAAGGGCCGGCGGAGTCGTTTCAAAGCCGGTCAGTTCAAACACCCTTGCTGTCAGGATGGCGGTTTTCAGCGCCTGTGCAACCGTGTGCGGGGCCATAAAGAGTCCCTGGTAATACATCCTGTAGGATCCTTCATAGGATCCGATTTCCCTGCCGAGCCCCGGTGCGGTTAACCTGCCTGCAATCCTTTCAATGTCATCCGTACAGCCGACCACATATCCGCCGGCAGGCGCAATGCCGCCCCCCGGATTCTTGATCAGGCTGCCGACGCATAAATCAGCTCCGTAATCCGATGGTTCATCCGGGCAGACAAATTCACCGTAGCAATTATCCACCATCAGCCGGACACCGGGATGCCGCGTATGGATCATATCGGCAAGCGCGCGGAATTCCGAAGGCATCAGGCTGGGCCTCCACGCATAGCCCCTGCTGCGCTGCGCAATCACCAGCGAAGTGTTTTCAGTGATCATGCTTTCAACTGTTTCGACGTCGATATGCCCGTTTTTCAGCTCTGCGCAGTCAAATCCGACACCCATCTCGCGGAGCGAACCCGGGATGCGTTTTTCGCTGAGTCCGAGCACGCTGAGAAGGGTGTCGTAGGGCATGCCGGTTGCGCTGAGGATCCGCTCGCCCGGTTTTGTCATGCCGAAAAGGGCAAGGCTCAGGGCTGCCGTGCCGCTGGCGATGTGCGGGCGCATGAAACCGGCTTCCGTATGGAATATCCTGGCGTAAATCCTTTCCAGTGTATCCCTGCCGATATCGTCGTATCCGTAGCCCGTTGTCGGTGAAAAATGGCGGTAACTGACGCCTTCTTCCCTGAAAACGGTAAGGATCTGTTTTGTCCGCACCTCTTCATTCGCGTCGATTTCCTCAAAACGTTCATGAAGCTGGCCCTCTGCTGCGGAAATAACCGCCCGGATACTGTTTTTACTCATTTTCCGTCATGTTTCCTTTCAGTATGTTTTCGATCGTTCCGTAGGCGTTATCACTGAACGGATCCGTAAAGCGGACCTGCTCCAGCCTTTTCATGAAAGTCATCTGCCGTTTTGCATAATGCCTCGTTCCTTTCCGGATCAGGTCAGCCGCTGTCCCGAGCGGATATTCACCGTGCAGGAAAGGAATCATTTCCTTGTATCCGATTGCCTGCATGCTCTGGGCGTTTTCCGGTACGCCTTCCGCAATCAGCCGCGACACCTCTCCGGCCAGCCCTTCATCGATCATCCTTTGTACGCGTTCATTGATCCTGGTGTAGAGAGTTTCCCGCTCCGGCGCAGTGCACACAATGCGCCATTCAAAAGGGCTTTTCGCGGAGGATTCTGGCTGCTTTGAAAAAGGCGTTCCCGTCGCTTCGGAAACTTCGATGGCCCGGATTCTCCTGCGGAGATCGTTCAGCGGCAGTTTTTCCGCAGTTTCAGGGTCGCATTTCCGAAGGCGTTCATCCAGGAGCCGCCGCCCTTCCGGCTGCTCGGCCAATTGACGAAGCTCAGTGCGCAGCGCCTCGTTCGCGGGAACGAAACCCATCCCCATCGGCTTTACAAGCCCTTCCAGGTATAATCCTGTTCCGCCGACAAAAAGCGCTTCCCTGCCTTCCGAAGCAATCTCGCGTACTTTCTTTTCCGCCTGTTCAATATATGCGGAAACGCTGAAGCTGTCTGTCGGTTCACATATATCGAGCATATAATGCCGTACCTTGCGCCTGTCTTCCGCGGATGGCTTCGCCGTGCCGATATCCATACGCCGGTAGACCTGCATGCTGTCCATGCAGATAATATCCCAGTTGTTGTTCATGGCCAGGCGCATCGCCAGGTCGCTCTTTCCGCTTGCAGTCGGTCCTGTCAGTACCCTGCAGATCATCTTGCTTTCCATCGTTTCAGTCCTGGATTCGCTTGAACTTTTTATCGATTTCCCTGTGGGAGATGGATACGACAAGCGGCCTTCCGTGGGGGCAGGTCGGGGTAACATGCCTGTCAAGCATTTCATCCAGCAGGGACTTCAATTGGTCTTCGGGCAGTGCCTCCCCGCCTTTTACGGCATGTTTGCATGCTGTCTGCAGAATGGCAGCCCGTTTGCTTTCAAAGGTGATACTCCGGTTCCTTTCCAGTTCAGCCAGGATTTCCTTGACGAATTCCCCGGTTTCAGCTTCTCCGAGCACCACCGGGACAGTCCGTATGGCAGCGTCGTGCTCACCGAACCGCTCAATCACCAGGCCGATGGACGCAAACAATTCACTGTTCTCGTCGATCAGCCTCATTTCGGCCGGCGATACGCTGATGATCATCGGAATCAGGAGTTCCTGCCCGGCATGCTGTCCGGACTGCTCCTGCATGAGCCTGTCGAAAAGCAGGCGTTCGTGCACGGCGTGCTGGTCCACCATCAGCAGCTGGTTCTCATATTCGACAAGGATGAATGTGTTGAACAGGGCTCCGAAAACCTTCATTGGGCGCGGCAGGGCCGGGAGAATCGTATTGACCTGCTCCGCTTTCTCCTCTGTTTTTTGCTGCTGCACCCTTTCCGGCTGTGCGTCGGCACTGCTGGTTTCGGCACGGTTCACGCGTGCAGGGGATGTTTCAGGGCGGAAAAAAGGTTTCATCTCGCTCGTTTCCCGCAGGACTGCAGGGACTTCGGCTGTTTTTGCGGTATGCACCGGTGAAACCGGCGGGATCCGATCGGTGATCACAACCTGCGCATCCTGTTTCTTCATTTCTGCGCGTACTGCGGCAGCAACGGCCGAAACAGGCGCCGGCGGATCCTTCTTCTCCGGAACAAGCTGCATTTCTATCGGCTTTTCAAACGCATCCGGTTCTTTCAGCGCTTCATAAACAATCGAGAAAACCGCGTCGTAAACGCTGCGTTCGTCGCGGAAACGGACTTCCAGCTTGTTTGGATGGACGTTTACGTCCACGGCATCATAGGCCGTGTCAAGGTGCAGCGCGCATACAGGAAACT
>ODAI013257996.1_pt1 | contig 10439 bp, 9 predicted proteins | sample 1539321 | NCBI WGS metagenome assembly ODAI01 (sample SAMN02144231, study PRJEB22623) | gut metagenome | biome: sheep rumen | host: Ovis aries | place: New Zealand | reverse complement strand
CTCTCGATCATTTTCCACATCGCTGCCGCCGAATTAAAGTTCTCAGGTGTCATCTCCGCGGCGTCAATCTCGATGTCAAAGTGCTCCTCGATCTCGGAGATCAGCGTGATGATCCCGAAGGAATCCAAAATGTGGTCGTCAATAAGTGCTGTCTCTTTCTCATAATCTACAGAGTCGTCGATGTCCTGCAGGATCTCAAGTAATTCTTCCATAATTCCTCCTTGTGTTTACTGATTTTGTGACATGAATATCATAACGTATTTACTGTAAAACTGCTATATACTCAGGAGATTTAAATCCCTCAGTATTTTGCCATATTAAATGTGTAGCACTGGATCTGCTCTCTGGCGGGGATAAAGCCGTCCTTCTCTGAGTACAGCACAACAGCCGGCAGCTCGTGGCTAAGGAACAGAGACATTCCCTCATAGAAGCTGTAGGCTCCGGTCTTAAAGAAGACGACGCGGTCGCCCAGGCCGATCGTTCCGGGGAAGTTTCTGCACAGCACGTCGTTCATCGTGCAGAGGGATCCGTAGATCGCCCAGTTCTTCTCTTCCCTCTCGCAGGGCTGATCCGCAGGGATCACGGCCATCTGAGGCCTGTACATACCCTTGATCTGTCCGTCGTAGTTTATCTGATGGATTCCTCCGTCCACCAGGCAGATCGGATTGCCGTTGTTTTCCTTGATATCCAGAGCAGTTGTCACATAGCATCCGCACTCAGCGGCGTATGCTCTTCCCATCTCGATCGTGACAATGCCCTTCCACTGCATATCCTGCACCATTTGGCGGAACAATTCCAGATTATCGGGATCACGCAGATCTTCTTCCTTCTTCTGGTCTTCGAAGTAGGAAACTGCAAAACCTGTCCCGTACTCGAGCTCCGGTACAGCAAAGTCTGCCTCAGTGCGGAGCCTCTCGAAGAAGGCGTCCAGCATTGCCAGCTCTTTTTCGTGCTTTTTGAGTTTCTTCTTCTGGGTTCCGGAGAAGAAATGGATTCCTGCAAATTCAATATGGGGAAAACGGGCGCGATCCTTGATCAGTCCGCAGATCGTGTCTTCATCCATACCGAACTGGCTTCCGTTAGTAAGTCTGGGATAAACCCTGAGGGTCTTGCCGTGCGCGTCGGCCCATTCAGAAAGCATTGCGAGCTGAAGGGAGGACTCCGCCGTGTATCTCGCCTCGTCCTGTCCGTATTCGAGGATCTCCATAAGGTCCTCGCGGATCTTGAGAACACCTGAGATATAGAGCTTGTGAGCCGGGATAGCAAGATCTCTGCAGATCCTGAACTCTCCCATGGAGCACACCTCGATGCGCTCCACCTGTCTTGACATCTCAAGAGTCAGGAAAGGGTTTGTCTTCATAGAATAAGTAAGTCCGATCTCGCCCTTAAACGCGTCGCGGAAGCGCTGCACGCGGTCCCTGATGCAGTCGAGGTCAAACAGATAAAGCGGAGTGCCGAACTTATCAGCCGCTTCCTTGATCCTGTTCAGTTCCATATTCGCTCCTCTCTTATTTCGCCGCAAGAAGGCCTCTGAAATAGGCTCTGTCGATCTTTCCGTTCTTATTATAAGGCATATCGTCTACGCGGTTGATCCTGCCGGGAACCATATATGCCGGCACCTTCTCCTTGAGGCGGATCCTGACTTCCTTGGGATCGATATTGCCCATGTACCAGCAGACGATCCTGTTCTTGGGCTCGTCGAAGAGGCACACAGCTCTGGCTACGCCGTCAAGAGCCATGAAGTTGGTCTCGATCTCTTCCAGCTCAATCCTGTGTCCCATGTGCTTGATCTGGAAATCTCCGCGTCCGGCAAAATAGAGCTCGCCGTCCGTTCCGTAAGCCGCGAGGTCACCGGTCTTGTAGACGCGCTGCTTCTCGCCGTTAAGATCATACATGATAAACTGCTTGGCGGTCTGCTCGGGATTGTTGTAGTAGCAGATAGCAAGAGACTCACCCGCGCAGCAGATCTCTCCGGATACGCCGGGCTCGGTCACTACCTTGCCTTCTTCGTCCATAAGGAAAACGGTTCTTCCGGGGAAAGCGCTGCCGATCGGCAGTTTGTCCGTCTTCTCGAAAGTCCTGTTGATCCTGTAATATGTGCAGTTGCAGGTGATCTCGGAAGGGCCGTAAAGGTTTACATATTCTGTCTGAGGAAGTGCCGCCTGCCAGATCTGCAGATGCTTGATCGGCATAACTTCGCCGCTGAACATGATGATCCTGACTTTCTCGGGAACTCTGTAGCGAAGTCCCTTGAGGCCGGATACGATACACAGCGCGGAAACTGCCCAGATCAGAACAGTCACATTCTTATCGCACAGATAATCAAGAAGCCTCGGAGGCGTGCTGAAGAATTCTCTGGGAATAAGCACGACTTCCGCTCCCGTGAACATCGCGGAATACAGGTCCTTGACCGATACGTCGAAATCGAAAGGCGCCTGGTTGCCGAGAATATCTTCACATGTGATTCCGAAGATCTGTGTGAAATGGCCGATGAAGTCGATTACCGACTTATGGCCGACGATGATTCCCTTGGGGTTTCCGGTGGAGCCGGAAGTGAAGACGCCGTAAAGCGGATCCTCTCCCTTGATCTCCGGGCGGATCTGCGCGAGTCTCTCCCTGCCCGCATCGTCAGCCTCATCCGCCTCTTTGTAGAGTTCCTCGAGATAGAGGACCTCTCCCGTGTAACCGGATGCAGTGAGCTGCTCTCTTCTGGCCTCATCAACGACCACGATCTTGGACTGCAGGACTTCGAGGATCTTGCGGATCCTCTCCGGGGGCTGCTCCGGGTTTACGCTCACATAAAAGCCGCCCGCGTAAGCAACGCCATACATGCAGGACAGAGTCGCTGTGCTCTTCTCCGCGAGGATCGCCACCGGTTCTTTCCGGCTGATCTTCGCGCTCAGGATTCCTCCGATCCCTCTGGCCTTAGCAGCAAGTTCATTATAAGTAAGGCACACCGCGCCGTCATCTACCGCGGGACGGCTGCCATATTCTTTTTCAGTCAATTCAAGTCTGTCAAGTATAGTCTCCAAAAGCTTTTTACTCCTTCCCATTTAACAATTGACTTAACCGTATCTAAAATACCATAATTCCAAAATCTCTTTTTTGCAATACTCTCTCATCAATTCTTCGCAAAAACTCGACAAAATCCTGCATCTACATTATACTGAAAATTCAGAAATCACCCTTTGCAGCCTTTATACAGAGGGTTTTCATTATAAAAACACGTTTACCGTCTTAAGGAAACGGTAAAAAAGGATAGATTATGCAGCAGGAAACTTCTATAAACCGGTCTGCTTCCATCAAATCCGTTATGAAGATCTTCGCTTTCGGAATTCTCCTGGCAGTTCTTCTCGCAGCGGCAGGGATCTTCTTAAATCCCGGAAAATGGTTTTTGAGCGGAAAGATAAAGGACCGCAACGCGCGCGACGCGGAGATCACAACGATCCAAAGGGATTGTATCGATATTTATAATATAGGAAACAGCCTTGCCATGGTCGGGATCTCTCCCATGGATCTGTGGAAGGAGCAAGGATATACTTCCTTTAACCTGTGCAAGGGAGCAGCGAAGACTTCGGAGACATATTATCTTCTAAAACACGGACTGCACTACCAGCATCCCCGTCTGGTCCTGATCGAATCCAATATGCTGTTCCGCTCGGATGACCCGCTCGAAGATATGGGTACTGCCGTATCGGAATTCTTTCAGTACTATTTCCCCTTCTGCCGCTATCACAACCTATGGCAGGCGGCCGGAATCGATCCGAGCATTCGTGAATACTATATGGGATACCTGATCAGCGAGCACATCATGCCCTACACCGGTGACCCCGATTACCTTAAGCCCACGGATGAGAAAAAAAAGATCCGGTATATGTCGACCTATTATATGGACAGGATCCTGCAGCTGTGTGAGAAAAACGATATTGAAGTGATCCTCTACAGTCTCTGCTCTCCCAAGTGCTACGATACGACCAGGCTCAACGCGGTCAGCGAATACGCTAATACGCGGGGACTGACTTATATCGACCTGAACCGGAACTGGAAGGAAATCGGGATCGACTGGAGCCATGACACCAGGGATGAGGGAGACCACCTCAATGAATACGGCGTCGCCAAAGTCACAGCTTATATGGGACATTATCTGGCCGACAATCTCGAACTCACCGACCACCGGGGTGATCCGGCTTACAGCAGCTGGGACACGCTTTACGAAGCCTACCTGCAGACCCTCGTCAAGATGGAAGGCGTAAGCTATTACATGCTTGAAGGCGACGAGATCTTTGACTAAACACCCGCTTCCGGATTATCTGAATGTATGAGACATAAAAACGGATGGTTCCTCAGAACCATCCGTTTTTTTCGCATGTCTTATAGATTCCGTCTTTGACGTTGGCCGGCGCGATCTCATCCGCCGCAGCTTTGAGAGCCGGATGTCCGTTGCCCATCGCCACCTTATAAAACTCAGGTGCAAACATGTCCAGGTCATTCGTATCATCTCCGAACACGACTACATCTTCCGCTTTTCCGCCGACGATCTCGAGCATCCTGAGGATTCCCTCTTTCTTGCAGTCCTGCTGCACCAGCAGATACTCAGGCTCGAACCAGAGATATCCCAGGGCGCCAGCAGCGGGAAGAATTTTAAGGAGCTCCTCATCCGCCATCTTGGGGATCGAGATGTACAGCTTGTAGATAATACCCTTATCCTTGGGGTTGTACTTTTCATCGATCACATACGTGGTAGGTTCCTTTCGGATCCCGGCCTGATCATAAAAAGCAAAGTCTCTGGTGCGCACCAGCTCCGAGTCCTCGTCAGCGACGAGCACGCCGTATCCCTTTTCGATCGCCTCCTCATACAGTTTCAGGGCGTCCGTAAAGACCAGCGGGCTGTTCTCCACCAGTTTTTTGTTCACGACGATGGCTTTGCCGCCATTGCACACCATATTGTCAAATCCGTTCTCGTCGAAGAACTTTCTCGCCTTATAGTGCGCTCTTCCGGTATTGATCGCGACAAAATGTCCGGCCTCTTCAAGCTTTTGAACCGCGCGCGCGGCCGACGGCACTATTTTGCCCGTGTATCTGTCTGTCAGAGTTCCGTCAATATCGAAGAAAAAGTACTTCCTTGTCATGGTCATCCTCTCAGTTCCCTGAACTGCTCCTGCAGGTTTCCGAAGAAGTCGGTATTGCTGAATGTGGCAAAATAGTCCATCTCCGTCTCCGCCCTGCGGATCTCCTTTACGTCTCCGTTCTCCTTTAGAAGAAGCTCTGCGCTGCGCAGCCTTCCGTTGTAGTTGTAACCCATGGCAAAACCGTGCGCGCCGGCGTCGTGAATAAAGAGATAATCGCCCATATCGATCTTGGGAAGCAGGCGGTCGACCGCGAACTTGTCGTTGTTCTCACAAAGAGAACCCGCCACGTCATACATGTGATCCCGCAGAGCGTCTTCCTTGCCAAGAACCGTGATGTGATGATAAGCGCCGTACATAGCAGGTCTCATGAGATTTGCGGCGCAGGCGTCCACGCCGATATATTCCTTGTAGATGTGCTTCTCATGGATCGCCTTGGTGATAAGCGCGCCGTAAGGAGCCAGCATAAAGCGTCCCATCTCGCAGTAGATCGCGACGTCGCCCATGCCTTTGTCCCGCAGGATCGCATCGTATACTTCCTTGACGCCTTCTCCGATCACGAAGATATCATTGGGCGTATCATAGGGTGAATACGCAACGCCGACACCGCCCGACAGGTTTACAAAAGCAATATGAACGTCAAATGTGCGGTGGATCTCCGCCACGAGTTCAAAGAGCTGCGCCGCGAGCATCGGATAATACTCATTGGTAACTGTATTGCTGGCAAGGAATGCATGAATGCCGAAGTGCTTGACGCCCTTCTCTTTCAGGATCCGCACGCCTTCAAAGAGCTGCTGCTTGGTAAATCCGTATTTGGAATCGCCGGGGTTGTCCATAATGCCGTTGGACATTCTGAATACGCCGCCGGGATTATAGCGAAGGCTCATGGTCTGGGGAAATTTGCCGCCGAGGATCTTCTCGAGGAAGGGAATATGTGTGATGTCATCGAGATTGATGACCGCGCCGAGCTTTGCCGCGTAAGCATATTCTTCCGCCGGAGTGTCGTTGGAGGAAAACATGATATGCTCTCCGTCTGCGCCCACGGCTTTGGCAAGCATCAGTTCCGCAAGGGAGGAGCAGTCATAGCCGAAATCATAATCCTTGAAGATCTCCATAATGTAAGGGTTGGGCGTCGCCTTTACGGCAAAATATTCACGGAACCCGGGATTCCAGGAAAATGCCTTTTTGACTGCTTCCGCGTTTTCGCGGATTCCCTTTTCGTCATACAGATAAAAGGGGGTAGGCCATGTTTTCGCTATCTCTTCTGCCTTCTCTCTGGTGATGTAGGGTGTTTTTTTCATGATTCCTCATTTCCGAAGACTTGCCGGTCTTCTGTTTATTGTCACGGTCAGAGCTGCCAGTCGATCGGCGTCTCCCCGTGCGCTTCTAAAAACTCATTGCACTGGCTGAAATGTCTGCAGCCAAAAAATCCTCTGTAGGCCGAAAGCGGACTGGGGTGGGGCGCTTTCAGCACCAGATGCATCGGATTTGTTACCATAACCGATTTACTCTGCGCGGGCGTCCCCCACAGCATATAGACGATCGGTTTGTCCTGCGCTTCCACTGCCCGGATGATCGCGTCAGTAAACTGCTCCCAGCCGTGTCCTCTGTGCGAGTTGGCCTGGTGGGCGCGCACGGTCAAAACAGTATTGAGCAATAGGACTCCCTGCTCCGCCCACTTGGTGAGGCAGCCGGTCTGCGGCATTTTGCACCCGACGTCGTCGTGCAGCTCCCTGAAAATATTGACCAGCGAAGGCGGGAGCTCTCTCTGGTCTTCCGGGACCGAAAAACACAGGCCGTGCGCCTGATGCACATTGTGGTAGGGGTCCTGTCCCAGGATCACTACTTTGACGCGGCTTAGCGGCGTCAGATGCAGAGCATTGAAGATCTGGTCCGCCGGCGGATATACCGTCGTGCTCCTGTACTCCTTCTGCACGAAATTATATAGATCCCTGTAATAAGGTTTGGTAAATTCCGCCCTCACAGCGGGCAGCCAGTCACCCGAAATCTGTGCCATCTTTCTCTCCTGATACGGTGCCTTGGTCCTATCAGACCGCAGCTGCCTTAAGAAGCTCCGTTACAAAGGTCCAGACATTTTCCACTGAGGAGATCTTCATTCTCTCACGGACTGTGTGCACATTTTCAAGATCCGGTCCGGCGGAGATGCAGTCGAGATCCTCCAGTTTTCCTGCCAGAATACCGCACTCGAGTCCCGCGTGGATGATCTCCACTTCGGGCTCTTCTCCCGTCATCTCCTTATAGGTCTTAACCGCGAGATCGCGCAGAGGAGAATTGTCTCTGTATTCCCAGGCGGGATAAGAGGAACGCACGACCGCTTTTCCTCCGAATCCGCCGGTTATGCACACGACGCGGTCACTCAGGTAAGAGGCCTGGGAGTTCACGCCGCTTCTGACCATAAATTCCGCTCTCAGCTCATCCTTATCTGTGCGGATGATCCCAAGGTTTAAGGAAGTCTGCGGCATATCCTTGATCACAGGGCTCATATGGGTAATTCCGTTGGGAAGTGACAGAAGATACTGCACCAGATTCTGCGTGCTGCTCTTGGAAGCGGCTTTTTCCCCGGTTATTTCCTCCCATTCGATATTCCATGTCATATCGGGATCGGTTACACTGTATTCCTGCGCCATCTCCTGCGCCGCGGCAAGATAGAGATTCTCTACCGCCTCCTGATCTGTATTGGAGGGGAACAGGATCCTTGCCTTGCAGCCTGTCGGCACCGCATTGTCCGCGTCGCCTCCGTTCATGCTGATGATACGGAAAGGATACTCTTCAAAGAGCATATACAGCATTCTCGCCATGAGCACGTTGCCGTTGGCGCTGCCGATATGGATCTCCGCGCCGGAATGGCCGCCGCGAAGCTTGCTCACCTTAACAGTGAGCACTTTTCCCACTCTGTTCTTAAACTTTAAGGGCATTTTGCAGACGATCTCTGCCCCGCCCGCGCATCCCGCGCAGAACACTCCCTCGCTCTCGGAGTCGAGATTCAAAAGCCGGCGGCTCTTAAGCCCGGAGAGGTCGATCGCGCTTGCGCCGATCAGGCCGACCTCCTCATCCGACGTGAAAATGCACTCCAGATAAGGGTGTTCGAGCGTGTCGTCCTCAAGCGCTGCGAGCATCATAGCAACTGCGATCCCGTTGTCCGCGCCCAGCGTAGTTCCGTCCGCGCGCATCCAGCCGTCCTCTTCGATGATCTGAACAGGCTCTGTCAGCATATCAATTTTCTTGTCAGGCTCACTGGCAAGGACCATGTCGATATGACCCTGAAGTGCGATCGGCTCCGCGTCTTCCCTGCCCTCGGAGGCCTTCTTGGAGATGATCACATTGTGTGCCTCATCCTGTACATAATCGAGACCTCTCTCTTTTGCAAAAGAGACCAGATAGTCGCTGATCTTCTCTGTATGGTGCGATCCGTGGGGAATGGATGAGATTTCCCTGAAATAGTGGAAAACCCGCCCCGCGTCAGCTTTCACTGCATTTCCTTTGCAGGTGATATCCTCCTGCTGCTCGGGAGCCGCGTTCCCGGCTTTATTATTGGCGCTCATTTCACCCGCCTGTGCCGCAGCGGTATTCAGCTTTGTCAGCTTTCTCGCAGGTTTTCTTCTCGCCGATTTGCGGCTGTTTTTAAACAATCCCATTTTTCCTCTCCTAACACATTTATAGTTTTTCTATTAAATTACCCGTCACATTCTGACCGGTATTCCTCTGCCTTTAAGGTATTCCTTTACTTCCCGGATCTCCAGTTCCTTATAGTGGAACAGAGAAGCCGCAAGGGCTGCCTCGGCGCCTCCTTCTGTAAGCGCGTCGTAGAAGTGCTCCAGCTTGCCCGCGCCTCCGGAAGCAATGACCGGGATCGACAGACAATCCGAGACCGTCCTCGTCAGTTCAAGATCATATCCGGCTTTCGTTCCGTCGCAGTCCATACTGGTCAGAAGGATCTCACCGGCCCCGAGCTCTTGCGCTCGGATCGCCCACTCCACTGCGTCAATGCCCGTATCGATCCTGCCTCCGCTGCGGTAAACCGTCCACCCTTCCGCATCCTTCCTGCGTCTTGCGTCGATCGCGACTACCACGCACTGGCTGCCGAAGCGCTCCGCGCCTTCGCTGATCAGTTCCGGGCGCAGGATCGCGGCGGAATTCACCGCTGTCTTATCAGCGCCTTCCCTTAAAATGGCCTTCATATCATCAACTGTACGGATGCCGCCCCCGACTGTGAAGGGAATGAATACCCTCTCAGCGACCCGGCGCACCATATCCGCAACTGTATTTCTCGCATCGCTCGTCGCCGTGATGTCGAGAAATACCAGTTCATCTGCTCCGAGCTTGGAATAAGCTTCCCCTGTCTCCACAGGGTCGCCCGCATCGCGCAGCTGGACAAAGTTGATCCCTTTAACAACGCGCCCGTCCTTTACGTCCAGGCAGGGAATGATTCTCTTTGTGAGCATTTAGCGCTCCTTTCTTTCAGAAGCCTGCGTACCGTCTATACATCAGATCGCCAGGAAATTCCCCAGGATCTTCATTCCGACCGCCTCGCTTTTCTCCGGGTGGAACTGCGTCGCAAACACATTCCCGCTCTCTACAGCCGCGTCGATCCAGACGCCGTACTGCGTCCTCGCTGTCACGATATTAGGATCCCCGGCCCTTAAGTAGTAGGAGTGGACAAAATATACATAAGCCCCCTCTTCGATCCCATTGAATAATCTGCCTTCATTGGGATAAGTCAGATCGTTCCAGCCGATCTGCGGTACTTTTCTTCCCTCTCCGTCCGGAATACGCAGGACTTTGCCGGGGAGGATCCCCAGCCCCTGCGCGCCGGGGCTCTCTTCACTGCTCTCAAACAGCAGCTGCAGGCCCAGGCAGATCCCGAGCAAAGGAATCTCTTTTTTGACGACTTCCCTTAGGACATTGTCCAATCCGTATTTCCTCAGGCGGATCATCGCGTCGCCGAAGGCCCCGACGCCGGGCAGGATCACATGATCCGCTGAAAGGATCACAGCGGGATCCCTGGTCAGAACAGCCTCTTGTCCGAGATATCGGACTGCGTTTTCCACACTCTTTATATTTCCGGCACCATAATCGATGATCGCAACCATATTGCCATTCCTCCCTACAGCGCAGATTCGCTGTCAGCCGCGCCGGCGCTCTCCAGTTCGAACCAGAAGGAGACGCCGTTGTCGTAATTGATCACGCCATATTCCTGATGCATCTGCTCCATTATGGCCTTAACAACAGAAAGGCCCACGCCCGAGCCGCCGTATTCCCTGGTCCTTGCTTTATCGACCTTGTAGAACTTCT
>ODAI012928070.1_pt1 | contig 10439 bp, 10 predicted proteins | sample 1539321 | NCBI WGS metagenome assembly ODAI01 (sample SAMN02144231, study PRJEB22623) | gut metagenome | biome: sheep rumen | host: Ovis aries | place: New Zealand | reverse complement strand
CACGCGTTGCAGGAGAGTTAGCACGAGGGCGTAACCGACACGTTCATAAAGCCTCTCCATAATTCCAGCGTCAACGTCTGCATCGAGGAGGGCGACGTCGTCATCTTCATCAACTTCCGCAACGACCGTGCAAAGGAACTCACCATCGTCCTCACCCAGGAGGACATGCCTGAGCAGGGCATGAAGACCATCCCCGGACTGCAGTACTACTGCATGACCCCCTACGACGCAAAGTTCACCGGCGTGCACATCCTCTTCCCGAAGGAGAACGTGGAGGACACGCTGGGCGAGTATCTGAGCCGTCAGGGCAAGAAGCAGCTGCACACCGCCGAGACCGAGAAGTACGCCCACGTGACGTTCTTCTTCAACGGCGGTCGCGAGGCTCCGTTCGAGAACGAGGACCGCATCCTCGTGGCCAGCCCGAAGGTAGCTACCTACGACCTGAAGCCCGAGATGAGCGCCTACGAGGTGAAGGACAAGCTGGTGGGAGCTATCAACACGCAAGAGTACGACTTCATCGTGGTGAACTTCGCCAATGGCGACATGGTGGGCCACACTGGTGTGTATAACGCCATCGCCAAGGCCGTATGGGCCGTTGACAATTGCGTGCGCGAGGTGATCGAGGCTGCCAAGGCCAACGACTATGAGGCCATCATCATTGCCGACCACGGTAATGCCGACAATGCCATCAACCCCGACGGCACGCCCAACACCGCTCATTCGCTGAATCCCGTTCCCTTTATCTACGTGACCAACAACAACTCGGCCACCGTAAAGGACGGTCGATTGGCCGACGTGGCTCCCTCCATCCTGCACATCATGGGCCTGGAACAGCCAAAGGACATGACAGGCGAGTGCCTCATCTGCGATTAAGCAGATGGGCACTGGCTGTTGAGATGAATCAGTTTTTTCTTTGAACACCCCAAAAATTGAAAATAAGAATGGATTATATCGATAACAACGATAGCAATTTCAAGACCTATCTCTATGCAGCTACTGCAGCTGTATCCATATCAGGCCTGTATGTAGCCTACCTCTACATTACTAAGGGCATGGACATAGGCTTCGATATCGAGTGGAAGTTCTGGAACTCAACAGTACTCTGGCCGATATTGAGCTTCATCGGTTTTTTTCTGCAGTTCATTGACTGGCAGCACACCTCATTCGACGAAGGTTGGGTGGTCAAAGATAGCTGGGGCAACGAGAAGTTCGTGAAAAACAATGACATCATGAGTGTGCTGTTTGGCAACTGTATATTCCCACTGCTTATGCACTTTCTCATCATCCCCGGATTCTACGGTGCCCTGCTCTACTATGTCATCATGATTCCTCTGGGACTGGTCAACGCCATCATTCCCTATCTGGCCATTGCGGTCAGCATCGCAAGTCCTTTCGTGTTCTATAAGATGTCGGAAAACTACGAGACGCGCAATAAGTCGCTGGCATGGCTGGCCGGATCGATGGCATTTAGCCTGCTGATACTATGGCTCATCTCGCTGCCTACGACAGAGAAATTTGCTTCCAGCAATAGCAGCTCTGATGTCAATATTGAACAACCCACCTATAGCTACATAGGTGTCACTACGGTGAAAGCAAAGACAGCCAACCTGCGCACTGGTCCTGGAACCAGCTACGATTACTTCAAGGATAGCAACGGGAAAAAGATACAGGTGAACAGAGGTGACAAACTGTATGTGTTCGAGGTTGACGGCGACTGGTTCAAGATCGAGATGTCGGGCAACGAATTTGCTTACATCAAGAAGTCGCTCTGTGAGGAACTCTCCTCGTCACAGTCACAAGAAGAAATAGAGGATCCTGGCATCGACAACGCTGAGACTGAAGCTGCCGAGAAGACTTTTGCCGAGCAGCAGGCCGCCACTGAAGCAGAGACGCAAGCCGCTAATGCTGAACAGCAGAATGGCTCAACAATGGAACAACAGCCCGAGTCATCGTTGCCAGCAAACGAAACCGCTATCGAATAAGCGCAATCATTACTATACTATTCCTCCATTTCTTCATCGAGCCGATTGCTCCACAGATATTTATTGGTCTCACGTGCTACCACACCGCTCAGCAGGAGCAGAGCCACAAGGTTGGGAATGGCCATGAGAGCATTCATGAAGTCGGCGATGTTCCAAATGATGTCAAGGCTGATAATGCTTCCAAAGAATAGGAAAACGATGTAGAGAATGCGATAGAACCGGTTAGACTTGCGCCGCTCAATATAGTTCACGGCACTCTCGCCATAGTAGCTCCATCCCAGGATGGTGCTGAAGGCGAACGTCAGGATGCCGAACGTGAGCAGTGGGGCACCGATATAGGGAATCTTTGAGAAGGCCACCTTCGTGAGGGCGGCACCATCGGCATAGGAAATGTCGGGATAGGCCAGGATGCTACTCACGAGCACCAGTCCTGTCAGCGCACAGATGACGACCGTATCCCAGAACGTTCCAGTGCTACTGACCAATGCCTGTCTGACAGGATTACGTGTCTGTGCTGCCGCAGCCACAATAGGTGCAGAACCCATGCCGCTCTCATTGGAAAAAAGTCCGCGGGCTATACCATAGCGGGCTGCCATCATCACCGTAGCTCCCACGAAACCTCCACCAGCTGCCGATGGGTTGAAGGCAGCATGTATGATTAGTTTTATTGCTGGCCATACGTAGGCTTCGTTCATAATGAGGATAACCACGCAGCCCAGCACATAGAGCACAGCCATGAACGGCACGAGCACGGTGCACACTCGTGCAATGGCTTTCACGCCGCCCAGAATGACAGCTGCCGTAAGCGTGCATACCATGATACCGATTATCCATGTGGGGATGCCAAAGGTCTCATTTGCCAACAGCGCGATGGAGTTGGCCTGTACCGTGCAGCCAATGCCAAATGATGCCAGAGCCGTGAATACGGCAAAGAGTGCAGCCATCCACTTCATGCCCAACCCTCGTTCCAACACATACATAGGACCACCGTAGGTTCGCCCGTCTTTATCCCTCACGCGATATTTTACAGCCAACAAGGCTTCGGCATATTTCGTTGACATGCCGAAGATACCCGTCAACCAGCACCATAGCACTGCCCCTGGCCCGCCCAGGGCTACTGCCGTAGCCACACCCACGATATTGCCAGTACCGATGGTTGCGGCCAATGCTGTAGCAAGTGCGCCAAACTGGCTCACATCGCCTTGAGCTTTGTCATCTTTCTGCACAGAAAGACGAATGCCCGTTAACAATTTACGTTGAGGAATACGGAGACGGAAGGTCAGGAAGATGTGGGTTCCCAGAAGCAGAATAATCATTGGCCAGTCCCAAAGAAACGAACTGAGTAGGGAAAATAAATCGTTGATGGTCTCCATGTTTGCTTAGTTTTATGGTGCAAAGATAGAAAGTTTTTGGGAATTATTTGTATCTTTGCAAGCAAAACCCGACATATCATGGCTATAAACGTACAGATAGAGCCCTCATGGAAAGAACAGCTGCAGGGGGAGTTCGACAAGCCTTACTTTCATCAACTCACCGACAACGTGCGACGTGAGTACAGCACCGGAGCCTGCTATCCCCCAGGTCAGCTCATCTTCAATGCTTTCAACCTGTGTCCTTTTGACAAGGTGAAAGTGGTCATCATCGGACAGGATCCCTATCACGAGCCCGGACAGGCTCACGGACTGAGTTTCTCAGTACTTGACGGTGTAACATTTCCTCCCTCCCTACAGAACATCTTTAAAGAGATACACGACGACCTCGGCACAGCCATCCCCCAGAGCGGTGACTTGAGCCGCTGGGCGCGACAGGGAGTGTTGCTGCTCAACGCGACCCTCACCGTGCGGGCTCATCAAGCCAACAGCCACGCCACACTGGGGTGGCAGTATTTCACCGATGCAGCCATCAAGGCGCTGGCCACTCATCGTGAGCACATCGTTTACATGCTGTGGGGCGGCTATGCTCGCTCCAAGAGCTACATGATTGACCGACAACGCAACCTCGTTCTGGAGTCGGTGCATCCCTCCCCCCTCTCGGCCAATCGCGGCGGTTGGTTTGGACAACATCAGTTCTCACGTGCGAACAATTATCTCATTAATCAGGGCCAACAGCCCATCAACTGGTAAACACCCACTTTTTAACTCTTCACTATTCACCACCCATGCTTCCCCCTATCTTACAAATCGGTGACATTCTCATCTCGTCTGACATTCTGACCGAGCGCTTCTGTTGTGACCTTGCTGCCTGCAAAGGCCAGTGCTGCATAGAAGGTGATGCCGGAGCCCCTGTCACACTGGATGAGATAGCCGAAATTGAGGATGCTCTCGACGAGGTATGGAGCGACATGAGCGCTTCAGCCCAAGCCGTTGTCGATCAACAAGGGGTGGCCTATACCGATGAAGAAGGTGATCTGGTGACCAGCATCGTAGGTGGGAAAAACTGCGTTTTCACTTATTATGACGATATAGAAGACTTCACCACGAAACAGCCCATTCACGACTGCTGTCTCTGTGCACTAGAGAAAGCTTTCAGAAATGGCCACTCTTCCTTCTGCAAGCCCATCAGCTGTGCCCTCTACCCCATTCGTGTGAAGACGTTCAGCGATGGAACCATAGCTTTGAACTACCACAAATGGAACGTTTGCAAGGATGCGGTGAAGAAAGGACTGGAGCTCGACCTCCCCGTCTATCGTTTCTTAGAAGGGCCGCTTGTCCGTCGTTTCGGACAAGAATGGTACAACGAACTTTGTACTGTTGCCAAAGAACTGAAAGCTCAAGGCTACATCTAACCTATCATCTTTCATCTATCATCTCTCACCTCTATTAATGTCCACCATCGCCCCTTTTGGCCATCCTTTCTACGTGATGGCGAAGCCTGTAGGCAGCAGTTGCAACCTGAGTTGCAGCTATTGCTATTATTTATCGAAGGAGAAGGGCCGCATGAGCGATGCGCTACTGGAAGAGTTCATCCGGCAAAACACAGAGGCCCAGACACAACCTGAGATTCTTTTCACCTGGCATGGCGGTGAGCCTCTGCTTCTACCTATTATATACTACGCGCGCGCATTAGAGCTGCAACAGAAATATGCCCACGGACGACACATCGACAACTGTCTGCAGACCAATGGCACACTGCTCAACGATGAGTGGTGCCAATTCTTTCGGGAGCACAACTTCCTGATTGGCATCAGTATTGACGGCCCCGAGCCAATGCATAACACCTTCCGACAGGACTTCGAGCACACACTACGCGGCATCCGGCTCCTGCAGAAGCATGGCGTGGAATGGAATGCGATGGCGACGGTAAACAGTCGGAATGCTGACAACCCCATCGAATTCTATCATTTTTTCAAGGATTTAGGATGTAAATACCTACAGTTCACCCCGATTGTGGAACGAACGAATCTACATCTGGCACCGGAATCAGTAGCTATGAATTCGGAGGAATGGGCCAAAAACGCTTCGATTACCACCGAATCGGTGGAACCGATGCAATGGGGACGATTCCTCACAGGTCTTTACGATGAATGGATAAAGGAAGATGTGGGTAGCATATTCGTACAGTTGTTCGATGCCACGCTGGCCAATTGGGTAGGCCAACCACCCAGCCTATGCTCCATGTCTTCCCTCTGCGGTCTGTCGCCAGCGTTGCAGCCCGATGGTTCGCTTTACAGTTGCGACCACTTCGTCTTCCCATCCTACAAGTTAGGCAACATTCACCATCAGACCATTGCCGAGATGATGTACGGTAGCCAACAGCAACGCTTCATGCGAACAAAAGTTGACAGCCTGAGTCAACGTTGTCGAGAATGTGACTATCTGTTTGCGTGCCACGGAGAATGTCCCCGCAATCGTTTCCTAAGCGGAAACGAGAATTATCTTTGCGAAGGCTATCGGATGTTCTTCCGTCATGTATCTCCCACCATGAACTTCATGGCTCAGGAACTGGCAGCCGGACGAGCCCCGTCCAACGTCATGGGAATGAGCAGATAAAACAATCCTAAAGAGGATAGTGCGACAAAAGATGTCACTTGATTGACAGGCACTTCGTCTGTTTGCCATTATAAGTATTCACGGTGAGGCAAATACTGTCAACAGGCAGTTTCTCCAGGGGCAGACTAAAGAATGTGTTCACGGAGTAGTGCTCGGGCATTCCACCTTGATCGTGAAACAGTCGCATATACATTACTGTTGTTTTATCTTTATTCAGATGTACCGAGTCAAGCACCAGTCCCAAGCGATGGATGGCGTTCTCATCGGTTGCCGATCCGGTTTTCAAGTAGATGCTGGCATTCATGTATTGCTTATTCCTACTCAACCAAAGGCTCTCAAGTGTCAGCGGATCGGTCTTCACCTCCACCTTCCGTTTCTTCAGCGTGTCGGCACTGACGATGCCTATCTCGTTGATTTGTGTAATGCTGACCACTTCGATAGAACTGCCGATTTTCTTATAGCAGAACACACTGCGATAGAACGTGTCTGCCTTGTCCACCCACGTCTTTGCCAAGGGTTCTGCCAAATACAACCGCTCTCCATTATCCAGGTCGGCATAGTCAATCTTTTTATCATTGTTGGCATGCACCATGGCGAAGTCTCCCTGCATAGAAGAATAATCGCCCTCACCTTTTTCGTAATAGTCGATTGTGCAGGCTGTGAATGCCGCCAGGCAACAAATTGCAGTGAGCAGTTTCCTTATCATCTTATTTCGTTTTCAGGTAGTTCCTTAACGGGTTCACATACATTGTGATCAGCATCTCGCGGAGGAAAGGTTCATCCTTGTCAGGTATATCCACCTTATCCATTTGCTGCTTCAGATACTGGTCGAAGCGTTCTTTGTCGGCTTGGGTGTAGTGAACGGCATGATCGTTGCTGCCGTTCAGCTCGTCGAGTGCAACGTAGTTGTTTGGGAAGATGCGATAACCCGCATGAATCTCCTTGTCAATGCGCTGGCTGAGGGCAGCATAGAACTCAGTTCGCGGCAGTCCGGCCAGTTCGTCAATCCATTCGTTCACCGGTCGTCCGCAGTGGTAGTGCACGTGTCCTTTATACCCGAAGATGCCCGTCTTCATATTGTCCAAATCGTCTTGTCGGGTCTTTTTGAACTGAGGATTGTCGCGTTTCATCTGGAACTCCTGAGCCTTCAGGAAATCGCAGGGGTCATATTCATAGCTGATGGTGAGCGGCACGATATTGAGTTCGCGCAGAGATTTGATGACATCCGAAACGTCGGTGCTATTGCCTTCAGTTGGGAGTCCCCCCATTGTCAGCATCTTCAGCACCGATTCCTGTGTGCGGTCATCCGAGTCCTTGGCGCGTCCTTCACGCTGGGCTATCCAAATGTTCTCCTGCTTCTGTGTGACGGCATAGTGAATATATCGGCTCATGAGTTGACTGGAGCGGAGCATCTCCTTGGGAGAGAGGCCGCGCCTGACGGTGAATGCCTTGTTCATGCGCACCAACCGTTTGATCCACGGATAGATGAGCAGGTTGTCACCGATGCCTATCTCTACAGTTGTTGGGTGTCCTGCCTCCACCAGTTTCACATCGAGCAGTGCCGAGTCGAGTACGATGTCGCGATGGTTGGATAAGAAGGTGTAACGCTGTTGTGTGTCGAGTGTCCCTGTTTTGCTTCTTAGCGTCTGGTCGTCGAACGTACATCCGTCAGTGTGTTTTCTGATGATGTATTTGACGATAGGGCGCATGAATCGCATCTGGAAGTCGAGTGGTGTCTTCACACCCATAAAGGCCAGATGAAACAGCCCGTTGCGGAGGCTTTTCGGCAGCCATGGGGCAAAGCCCTTCATGATTGCATTAAACTGCCGGTCAGCCAACAGTTCCCCAAAAGCCTGTTTCATTTCCTGCGCCTCGTATGGACGAATCTCGTCGAATTCGTTCATAGAGACACTCTTTCCATTAGCAGATGAATCACAACTATTCACTGTAAACTATACACTAAAATTGGTTCTCGATGATATCTGTCAACACGTCGCCCATGTTAAGGCCGGCTGCTTTCACCTGCTGAGGTATGAAGCTGGTGGCAGTCATGCCTGGAGTAGTATTGATTTCGAGCATGGTGATGTCGCCTTGTGGAGAGATGATATAGTCGATGCGGATGATGCCTCTGCAGTGCAGGATGTCGTAGATGGCAGAGGTCAGTTTCTGTGCGCGCTCCGACAGTTCCGGTGAGATGCGTGCGGGAGTGATTTCTTCCACCTGTCCGTTATACTTGGCATCGTAGTCGAAGAACTCATTCTTCGTCACCACCTCCGTGACAGGGAACACCACTTCCTTTTCCTTTGTCTTGTAGCATCCCACAGTGATCTCGGTGCCTTCCAAGAACGATTCCACCATCACCTCGTCGCTCTCCATCATAGCCACGCGCAAGGCTGCAGCCAGCTGGTCGGGCTTCTTCACTTTCGACACGCCAAACGATGAGCCGTCGTTGGCAGGCTTCACAAAGCAGGGCATGCCCACGGTATCGATGATTTTCTTCTTGTCGATCACACTTTCCTGTCCGCGACGTATCAGCACGCTCTCGGCCACTCTCACGCCGTAGCCGCGCAGATACTGGTTGAGCACGAACTTATTGAAGGTCATGGCCTCTACCAGCACGTCGCTCGTTGAGTAGGGTATTCCCACCAGGTCGAAGTAGCCCTGCATGATGCCATTCTCGCCCGGTGTGCCGTGAATGGTGATGTAGGCATAGTCGAAGAAGCAGGTCTTTCCGTCGGCCTTATACGAGAAGTCGTTCATATTGACGCGCGAGGTTGTCCCGTCAGGCAATTCCACCTGCCAGTTTGTACCTTTCACATCGACGATGTATGCGTTGTAGCGCTCTTTGTCGATGAACGAATAGATGCCTTGAGCAGAGCGCAACGATACGTCGTGCTCTGATGAGTCGCCACCACAAACGATGGCAATGTTTCTTTTCTGTTGTTTCATAACGATTATATGAATTTTTTTCTTGTTCTAAGACTAATGGGGCTCGCAATAGCTATGAGCCTTGGAGGCGCTTGCGCCACTTCTCTATGACGGCCAGCATGTCACTGGGTAGGTCGCTCGTAAAGTCCATCTGTTCACCCGTCACAGGATGCTTGAAGCCCAGTGTGCGGGCATGCAGCATCTGTCGCGGACACAGTTTGAAGCAGTTCTGGATATAGGCTTTATAGCTGGCTGTGCGCTCGCCTCGCAGAATTTCGCAGCCTCCGTAGCGCTCGTCGGCGAAGAGCGGATGGCCGATGTGTTTCATGTGGGCACGTATCTGATGAGTGCGCCCTGTCTCCAGTCGGCACTCCACGAGGGTGGTATATCCGTAGCGTTCGAGCACACGATAGTGGGTGATGGCTGGCTTGCCCGTGTCGGAGTCGGGCGGAAAGACATCCATGCGCAAACGGTCTCTCACGTCGCGCCCTATATTGCCTTCTATACGTCCCTCGTCCTCCACAAAGTTGCCCCATACCAATGCCACATAGCTGCGGTGCGTCTCATGATGGAAGAACTGTTTGCCCAGCGACGTCTTAGCTTCCGGAGTCTTTGCCACAACGAGCAGTCCGCTTGTGTCCTTGTCGATGCGATGGACGAGTCCCACCTGCGGGTCATTGGGATCGTACGACGGCAAATTGCGCAGATGCCAGGCGATGGCATGCACCAGTGTGCCGTGGAAGTTGCCGCAACCAGGATGTACCACCATGCCTGCCGGCTTATAGATGACCATCAGCGCATCGTCTTCATAGCGCACATCGAGTGGGATATCCTCGGGCTCAATGGTAGTGTCGAAGTGCGGACGGTCGAGCATCAGTGTGATCACGTCGCCCGGTCGCACCTTGTAGTTGCTCTTCACGGGCTTGGCGGGCAGTCCGCGCCGCTGTTCTTCGGCAGTGCACACGTGTATGAATCCTGCATCGGCAGCCGCCTGTATGCGGTTACGCGTCTGGTGCTGCATGTGCTCCGACAGATACTTATCTATGCGCAGTGGCACCTGACCGTGGTCCACCTCCAACCGGAAGTGCTCATAGAGCTGTCCGTCGGAAGCCGGTTCGTCTGCAGAGTCCTGCAGTTCCGGATCGTCCAGCATATCCATGTCGTCTCTCAGTTCATCGACCGTCATAACGCGCGTTCCCTTATCCTATGTTTTATATTATAAGTCATTCTACAGCCACTTCTTCGAAGTCATCGACTTCAGTGCCCAGCGAGTCAGGTACGTCAAGCATATCGTCGGTTTCATCATCACCCTCAAATCCGCGGCCTATCATCAGCGTGAGCGGTGTTTCAATCGACACCAGCTGGCCCGTCTGCAGAGGCTTGTCGCCGGCCAGGACCCCATACACCCAGTCGCGCTCGCCCTCTACTTTCTTGGGTTCCAACAGGACGAAGCCGATGGCTGTGAGTCGTGCCTGCGCCTCTCGGCAGCTGGTATTGTCGATGATATCGGGAATTCTCACTTTGGGTGACGAAGGCGAGT
>ODAI010754785.1_pt1 | contig 10439 bp, 1 predicted proteins | sample 1539321 | NCBI WGS metagenome assembly ODAI01 (sample SAMN02144231, study PRJEB22623) | gut metagenome | biome: sheep rumen | host: Ovis aries | place: New Zealand | reverse complement strand
TGATGTTCCTGAAACTCCTCAACAACCTGTAAAAGAAAATGTTGAACCAGTTGATGTAACTCCAGCTACCGGTAACCCATTAGTCATGGTATTACTTGCATTGTTCGTATTAGCTGCTGGAACTTTAAGAAGAAAAAAATAAACATTTAGGGAAATACTTTTTTCCCTATATTTTTTAATTTTAAAATAAAATATTTATACTATTTTTTACTTTAATATTAATTATCTGTTCGATAGTTTGAAGTATGTCTTTCTATTAAATAGTATTGTTTTCGGTAATAGTTACAATATAAACTTAAATCATATTAAAGTAACATATTGTATATTATGGAATGTTTATTTCTATAATATAATATATATTGAATTATTCACGAAAAACGAGTATCATGGATTAGAGTAAATAATACATCAACAATCTTTTTAATTGTTTCACGGTTAATTTGGTATATATTGGTTATTGTATTATAATCTTATTTTTGATGTTTATTTATTCTTTTTTAATGGTATTGAAAAACTGATTTTTTGTTTTACAATAGATTTTTCTAATGGAGATTTTTTCTACTTTTCTTACTTATCAAATAGATTAAAAAGCTTTATTTTCTACTAAGAATGGATAAATAATATAATGTTTATATATAAAGAAAAATTAAATAATAATTGTTATTTTAATACAGATTTAAGTAAAATTGTAACATATCGGAATATTCGTCTACTATTTTTTATAAAGATATGCGAAATGTATCAAGAACATATGTAACTTTAAATTTTAAATTTATTGTTATTGTAAGAAATGGGACAATATTATTATTTAACAACTATCTTTCATCATGAAATAAAGTATGGTTTTAATTAATTCAATATTTTATATATTGTCTAATTTATTGAAAAGTGATTGTGGAGGTATAAAATGAATAAAAAAATGAAAATTATCATATCATCTTTGATGATAATAATTTTTTTCTCAATAGGGTCGGTTTCTGCAGAAGAAATCGTTGGTGATAATTCGACAGATATTTTAGAAATATCTTCTGAAGTCGCTATCGTTGAAGATAATACCATTATTGATGATGGAGTAAGTCAGGAAATTGATTATTCAAATGATAGTGACAATGAAAAAAGCCAGATTTCAATTTCGGAAAATAAGGTTTATTTTGACAAGACCGTTGGAGAAAATGTTTTAGGATCAAGCTTAGATGAAGGAAATGTTCTTCAATCAGGAAATATAATTACTTTTGAGGGTAATCATTTTGCTGATCTTCGAAGTGCAATAAATAATGCTCAAGACGGAGATATTATTGATTTGGAAGGAAAAACTATAATTGCTGTTCCAATAGGTGGAAATTCAAGAGTAAGGGCAGGTCATTTAACTCTCAAAAATGGGGTTATTGATGCAGGAAACGTAGTTCCTATCACTTTGGATATGCGTAGTGAATTTTATAACTGTGTTTTAGAAAATATAACCTTTAAAAATTATAGGGAAGATTATGCATATGGTATGATTATTCAAAACTGTAACTTGACCCATGTCAAATTTGAAAATTTTTCATTTAATGTTGCAGGTTTTGTTATAAGAGGATGTAATTTGAATGATGTTAATTTTACAGAATGTCATTCTTTGATTGAAGAGGATGAAAATGATTATGAATATGGTGCTATGGTAGTAGCATATCATTCAACCTTAGATAATTGTAACTTTGTAAACTGTACAACTAACAGACACTCCGGTGCTATCTGTATTGGTGGGGAGTATGGAAATCGTGTGGATGTATTTAATTCTAATTTTATAAATTGTAGGGCAGGTATTGGTGGAGCAATCTATGTTCACGGTAATGATGCTATCACTGAAGATTACCACAGCAACATTATAAACTGTACTTTCATCAATAATACTGCAACTGAAAGAGGAGGAGCTATAGGTTCCAGCCAAAATTATTTGGTCGTTGAAAACTGTTTATTTGAAAACAACACTGCTAAACAAGGGGCAGCTTACATGCTCGCTGGTATTGACCATGGTTTAGATGGAATCCCTGAAGGTCATTATAATACAATACTGAATTGTACTTTCAGAAACAATACCGGTACTGAAGAAGGTGGAGCAGTACACATTACAGGAAATAACAACAAGGCAATAAACTGTACTTTTTGGGATAACTATGCAACTGAAGGAAATGGTTCAGCTATTTATGTCCACGGTGAAAATTCATCCGTTATAAATACTGGATTCTATAATCATGAATGTTCAAGAGGTACAGTTTATATTATAGGAAACAATACGATAATCGAAAATTCAACTTTTGAAAACAACACTGCATCAAACGGTGGTGCCGGTGTTTATGTGCAAGGAGATAATACTTTAATCAATAATTCTGTATTTAAAAACAATAGTGCTGTTTATCATGGTGGTGCTGTTCACTCTCAAGGGGATAATCTGACAATTACAAATTCTAACTTCACTTCAAATACAGCTATTGCTTCTACGGACGATCTTAATCAGGGTTTAGGTGGGGCTGTATATATTCAAGGAAACAATTCCAATATTTCCTATTCAAATTTCGAAAATAATATCGCACGTAACGGTTCTGCGATATATAACCGAGGACAAAATTTAACAATTGAAGATGACACTTTCATTGAAAATCAGGCATGGAGTTATCTTATTACTGGAATTACAAATGATAAGCGTTTCTATTATGATCCTGAAGCTAATGTAACTATTGAGGTTACCCATAAAGGAGGGGACAATATTATTAATGCAATCTATAATGACGGCAGTCCAAATAATATTTTCTTTAAGAATGTAACATATGAACTTTCTGTTAATAATAGAACTAATTCCGGTCCTAATATTGTTAATCCAAAGCCTAGTGTTGAGGAAAGTGAGGGAGGTACTCTTGTTTATCAGGATTCTCGTGAAGACAATCAAAACATTACTGTAATAGTCACTCACCTTGAAACCGGAAAAGTTGTAATTAACATCACTGGCAAAACAGGTATTTTAGGTAACTTGACAGTATCTGAAAAAGGTCTGCTTCCAGGAAACTATTCTGTAAACGTAACTCACGCTGAAGACGGTTTATATAAATTCATCACTAACATGACATACTTTGAAATATTGCCTCTTGCCGATTTAGCTATTGAAAAGATGGTTTCAAATAAGACTCCTAACTTGGGGGATGAAATTGTCTGGATTCTCAAAGTCACCAATAAGGGTACAAGCAATGTCACTGATGCTTATGCTGTCGATAAATTGCCAAATGGATTAATCTTCAATGGTGCTGATGGAAATTATGATGAAACTACGGGCATTTGGTATATTGGTGAGTTAAATGTTGGTGATACAAAAGTTTTACAAATCAGAACTATCGTGAACATTACAAACACTACTATATTGAATGTAGCTACCGTTAACAGCAGTGTTTATGATCCAAACGAAACCAACAACATTGCTAATAACACTACAAAATCCAATACTCTTTCAGATTTAAGTGTAATCAAATTAGTTTCCCAAAAAGTATCTGTAGTTGGCGATACCATAACATGGACAATTAAAGTTACCAACAACGGTCCGGATATTGCAGTCGATGCATATGCTATTGATGTTCTTCCATCAGGAATTTCATATGTAAGTGACGATTCAAATGGAAAATATGATTTAGCTACTGGAAGATGGGATATTGGTGATTTGGCAAAAGGAGCCACAGCAACTTTGAATATTTTAACAAAAATAATTGAAGACAATACCACAATCGTTAATAATGTATTTGCAAACTCAAGCACACCGGATTCCAACATGAGCAACAACAATGCTTCAAATGATACAAAAGTTCTTGAATCCAACTTCATTGTAAATAAAATCACAATCACTCCATTAGTTGCTCTTGGCGAACAGGTAAAATTCCAGATTGTTGTTAGAAACACTGGTTTAACTACTTTGAACAATGTTTTCATTGAAGAATTTTCATATGACGGCTTGGAATTTGCCTATGCCCAAAATCAATCTCGCTGGAATCATGCTATTGTAAATGGTAAAAATAGATGGACTTTAAAAGACCAATTGGATATAGATGGAGTCACTGTTTTAACTGTCGTATTTAATACAAACAAAACCGGTACCTTTACCAATGTTGTTGTTGCTGGCAGTGATGAAACAGAAAACAAAACTGCTAAAAATGACACAACTGTTGTAAAACCTGAAATTAGTGTTGAAAAAGTCACCATAACTCCTTTGGTTAGCTTAGGAGACCAAGTTATTTTTGAGATTATTGTCAAAAATACTGGTTTGGTAAATGTGACTAACGTGTTTGTTGATGAATTTGATTATGAAGGTTTGATTTTTGATCATGCTAATACTGAGTTTTTATGGATTGAATCCACTGTTAATAATAAGACTAGATGGACTTATGATTTCCCTGTTGCTCCTGGCGTGACTCACGGGTTCACTGTCGTATTCAATACCACTGAGGTTGGCAATTTCACTAATGTGGTTGTTGCAGGCGGGGACAATGCTGATAATAAAACTGCAAACAATACTACAAAAGTTGTTAAACCAGAACTTAGTGTAGAAAAAATTACCATAACTCCACAAGCTATTTTAGGTGATCAAGTTATTTTTGAGCTTATTGTGAGAAATACTGGTTTGGTTAATCTGACTAATGTATTTATTGAGGAATTTGAACATGAAGGTTTGATTTTTGATCATGCTAATACTCTTGGATTTTGGAATGAGTCTGAAGTTGACGGTAAACTCAGATGGACTTATGGTTTTTCATTCGCTCCGGGTGTGACTCATGGTTTTACTGTTTACTTCAACACCACTAAGACAGGTAATTTCACTAATGTGATTGTTGCAGGCAGTGAAAATGCGGATAATAAAACCACTAACAATACTACAAAAGTCGTTAAACCTGAATTCACTGTTGAAAAGATTTCATTAAATTCTCTTGTAGCTATTGGAGATCAAGTTACCTTTGAGATTGTTGTTACAAATACTGGTGTTGTGGATTTAACTAATGTCGTTGTCAAAGAGGAGATTCCTGATGAACTTGTATTTGATCATGCTTATGGTTTGGGTACTCATTGGAAATACCGGGGTAATTATTCTTGGGTATATGATGGTGTATTTGCCACTCAGCAAACTCATGGTTTCTTTGTAGTGTTTAATGCAACTAAGGTTGGTAATTTCACTAATGTGGTTGTTGTAACATCTAATAAAACAACTGAAAACAAAACGGCTAAAAACAATACTACTGTTGTAGCGCCGGATTTCACTGTTGAGAAAATATCTTTGGACCCTATTGTTCCTTTAAATAACTTAACTAGGTTCCAGATTATTGTAAAAAATGTCGGTAAGGTTGATTTAACTGGCCTATTCATTGAAGAGACAGATTATCAAAACTTGACTTATAAAACATTTGTCGATAATGGATTATGGTCATATAATTTCAATGACACTAATCCTGGATGGAAATTTGTTTCATCTTTAAAACCAAATCAGGTTGCGACATTAACTGTAGTATTCAATGCAACTGAAGTGGGCAATTGGACAAATACCGTTACTGCCGGTGCAGACAAAGTTGAAAATAAAACTGCAAACAACACTACTGAAGTTTATGTAAAACCTCCAGTTGATCCGGAAGAAAATGCAACTAATCCTAACTTGTCAGTTGAAAAAATCGCTTTAAAAAAATTGGTAACAGTTGGAGACCGTGTTACATTTGAAATAGTTGTTCGAAATATTGGTGATAAAAGGCTACATAATGTAACCATTCATGAAACATCCTATGACGGTTTAAAATTCATTAATTTCTATGATATTGAAGAAACATGGATTTATAATGGTGACATGACATTCACATATAACGCTACACTCTATAAAGGAGAGACTACTAGTTTCTATATAATTTTTGAAACCAATAAAACCGGTGAGTTGGTCAATGTCATTACTGCAACATCAAATGAAACAGAAAATAAAACGACTAATGACACTGTAGAAGTTGTAGAACCAAAATTGGAAGTGGGTAAATTAGCTATTAATGATGTAGTTACTCTTGGAAATCAAGTTACCTTTGAGATTCTTGTTAGAAATCCTGGAAAGGTTTCCTTGACTAATGTTGTCGTTGAAGAGAAATCCTTTGAAGGCTTAACTTATGCAGGATGGTATGATGACACAGGATTATGGACTAAAAACAGGGATTTAACCTGGTCTTTAAAAACCAGTTTAGAGCCTAATGAATATGTTGGATTCTTTGTAGTATTCAATACCACTAAAGCAGGTAATTTTACAAATGTGATTGTAGTCAATTCAAATGAGGTTCCTAACAAAACTGCAAACGATACAGTAACAGTTTTAAAACCTGATTACACTATTGAAAAGGTCACTGTTAATAAGGTTGTTACTTTAGGTGAAGGTGCATACTTTGATATTATTATAAGAAACACGGGTGAAACAACCCTACGTAATTTCACAGTTCATGAAACTTTCTTTGATGATGGGCTTGTTTACAATAACTGGTATGATGATACTGGTTTGTGGAGTAAGACGGGTAATCACAGTTGGACATTTAATTCTTATTTATCTCCGGGTGTTGTCACTGGTTTCTTTGTAACATTCAATACTACCAAGGTCGGTCACTTTACTAATGTCGTGACTTTAACAGGTGATGATATTCCTAACAAGACTTCAAACGATACTGTTGATGTAGTAAAACCAGACTACACTATTGAAAAGCTTACAGTTAATAGAATCATTCCTTTAGGTGATATTGCTTACTTTGAAATTATTATCAGAAATACTGGTGATGTAACATTACGTAATTTCACTGTTCATGAGAACTTTGATGATGGTCTTGTATTCGACAGAATTTATGATGATACTGGTTACTGGAATCAAACTGGTAAGCATAGTTGGACATTTACTTCATTTTTATCTCCTGGCGTTGTTACTGGTTTCTTTGTAGCATTCAATACTACTAAGGTCGGTCACTTTAATAATTTTGTGACATTAACCAGTGATGTTATTCCAAACAAGACTTCTAATGATAGTATTGATGTTGTAAAACCTGAATTTGATGTCAAAAAGATTACTGTCAATAATACAGTAGTCGCTGGCGAACAGGTAATATTTGAAATTGTCGTAAACAACTATGGAAACATTGAATTAAATGATCTTACAGTATATGAAAAAGAATTTGAAGGTTTAAGCTATGCTGGCTGGTATGACAATACTTATAAATGGATTAAGAATGATGGTTTGAGCTGGACATATAATTCAACTTTGGAGGCTAAAAAAACCGCAAATTTCTTCGTGATATTCAATACGACTAAAATAGGTAATTTCACTAATGTTGTTGTAGCTAACAGTAGCGGCTCAGAAAATAAATCAGCAAACAATACAACCAATGTGGTTGGTGCTGACTTATCTGTAGTTAAATTAGTTTCAAATAAAAATCCTAAATATGGTGAAGAAATTGTTTGGACAATAATCGTAACAAACAATGGCCCAGCAACTGCAAAAGATGTTTATGTTGAAGATAAATTACCTAATGGATTAATATTCAAAGAATCTGATGGAAATTATAATGCAACAAGTGGTATTTGGACTATCGGAGATTTAATCAATACTCAAACAGCTATTTTAAACATCATTACTTTGGTTAATATAAGCAATGTCACGGTTATAAATGTAGCAGTCGTTAACAGTACCACTCCTGATTCTAACGAATCAAATAATATTGCTAACAACACTACCAATGCTCACAATCCTCAAATGAATGTAACAAAAACCACTTTGACTCCTGTTGCTTATTTGGGTGAGCAGGTTGTCTTTGAGATTGTTGTTAGAAATACTGGTGATTGTGATTTGGATGATGTGTTTGTTAGGGAAAGTGTTATTGACGGTTTAGTTTATGATAGTTTCGATGGTGATGGCTGGAATTATGCGGATAATATTTTCACTTATGGTGGTGTTTTAGCTGCTGGTGATGTTTCAAGTTTTACTGTTGCGTTTAATACTACTAGGTCTGGTAATTTCACTAATGTGATTGTTTCAGGTTCTAATAAGACTGAAAATAAGACCACTAACAATACTACTACAGTTTACAGTCCTAATTTGACTGTTGAAAAGATTACTGTAACTCCTATTGCTCATTTGGGTGAACAAGTTGTCTTTGAAATTATCGTTAGAAACACTGGTGACTGTGCTTTGGATGACGTATTTGTTGAAGAAAAGTCTTTCGACGGTTTAGTTTACGACAGCTTTAATGGCGTTAATTGGAATAAGGAAGGTAATATTTTCAAATACAATGGTGTTTTAGCTATTGGCGGTGAAAATAGATTCACCGTAACATTCAACACTACCCGCTCTGGTAATTTCACGAATGTTGTTGTTGCAGGTTCAGATAAGACTGAGAATAAGACTGCTAACAATACTACTACGGTTGTTGAAGGCAAATTGGATGTTGAAAAGATTACTTTGACTCCTATTGTTTTGGTTGGTGATCAGGTTATTTTCGAGATTGTTGTTAGAAATGTCGGTGAGGCTATATTGACTAATGTGTTTGTTGAAGAGTCCTCTTATGATGGTTTGATATATGATTCATACTTAGATAATGTATTGTGGACTCATTCTGTTGTTGATGGTAAACACAGATGGACTTTAAACTCTGATTTGGCTGTTAATGAAATTGTAGGATTCTTTGTTGTGTTCAACACTACAGGTAAAGGTAACTTTACCAATGTCGTGGTTGCAGGTTCAGATGAAACTGAAAACAAAACCACTAACAATACAACTAAGGTTTCAGAGCCTAAATTGGATGTTCAAAAAATTGCTTTAACTCCTATAGTTTCTGTTGGGAACCAAACTTCATTTGAAATAGTTGTTAGAAACACTGGAGAAGTTGTTTTACACAATGTTGTTGTTGAAGAAACATCTTATGAAGGCTTAACCTATGACTCTTATGTTGAAAATAAGGATTGGACATATTCTGTCATAAATGGTAAAAACGTTTGGACTTTAAACAAAGTCTTGAATGTTCATGAAGCAGTAACATTAATTGTCAACTTCAACACTACTGAAGTAGGTAACTTTACCAATATCGTAACAGTAGGTTCTACTGAATCAGAAAATAAGACAGCAAACAACACAACTGTCGTTAATCCTGTTGCTGATTTATCAGTTGTAAAACTTGTAAGCGATTCAAATCCTAATTTCGGTGATGTGATTACATGGACTATAATCGTAACTAATAGTGGTCCATCTGACAGTGAAAATGTTATTGTTGTTGATAACTTACCGTCTGGTCTTGTTTACCAATCCAGTGAGGCTTCAATAGGCAGCTATGATGCGGCAACAGGAGTTTGGACTATTGGTAATTTAGCTTATAATAAGACAGCTACTTTGTCTATTAAAACTTTGGTAAATATCTCCAATCAGGAAATCTTAAATGTTGCTGTTGTTAACAGCAGTACTTATGATCCTAATTCGGATAACAACAATGCTAACAACACTACTAATGTAAGTCCTTCAGCGGATTTATCCATAGAAAAAGTTGTAATAGCTATTGATGGAGAATATGTAACTTGGAGTATTAAAGTTACTAATTTAGGTCCTGATACTGCAATTAACACAAGAGCTAGTGATGTTTTATCCAATGCATTAATTTTGGTTGCATATGATTTAACAACTGGTTCATTTGACCCTAATACTGGTGTTTGGACTATTGGTGACATGCAAAATGGTGATGTTGCAATTTTAATAATTCAAACATTGGTAAATGCTACAGGTACAATAGTCAATGAGGCAAGAGTAGTCAGTGATACATATGATCCTAACATGACCAACAACAATGACTCTGACTATATTGTAGTTGAAGACGTTCCTGATGTTGAACCTCCAGTTCCAGCTCCAAAAGCTGTTGATGTAACTCCAGCTACTGGTAATCCATTAATAATGGTATTGCTAGCATTATTTACCTTGGCTGTTGGAACTTTAAGAAGAAAAAAATAACATTAATGTGGGAAAATTTCATTTCCTACTCTTTTTTTATTTTTACATGTATGTATTATAACTTAAGAGTTATAATTTAAAATTATACTTCCATTATTTGGTGATTATTTTTAATAATTTTGATAGTTATAAGTTATACTATTAAAATAATTAATCGTTATTTTCATTAAAGTGATAGAAAATTATTTACTTTTTTTAATTTTTTCATTCATATTTTAGATAGTTCTTAGTCTCTAAATCATTTTTGAAATATTGGTTTGGTATATGTGATGGTTCATGATTTTTTTTAATTAGGTGTTAATAAGAATTTTTGGATGAAATAATTATTTCATCCTTTTTCTTTTTGTTGTTTTAGTTCTTTTAGTTGTTGTTTTAGTTGTTGGTTTTCATTTTCTATTTCTTTCATTTGTTTGTCTTTTTGTTTCATTTGTTGGTT